>Ga0256404_1001721_pt1 | contig 51341 bp, 29 predicted proteins | sample RumenRJG_01DNA_FD_185990 | JGI IMG/M metagenome (GOLD analysis project Ga0256404, IMG submission 185990) | Bovine rumen microbial communities from Lethbridge, Alberta, Canada - RJG_01 | ecosystem: Host-associated > Mammals > Digestive system > Stomach > Rumen | place: Canada: Alberta | collected...
AGTATATCCGGTACTACAACAACGAACGTATCAAACTAAAACTGAAAATGAGCCCGGTGCAATACCGAACTCACTTTCAAAATCAAGTCAAATAGATTTAATAATCCGTCCAACTTTTTGGGGTCACCTCACAGATGCGAGCCGTTTTTTATGTGCTGTAAGCAAAGATTACTTAGCGATCTCAGCGCCAAGGAGGTTAAACATACGACCACCCTTAACGATAACAACCTGACCGTTGTAAACAACCTTGCTTGCCTTCGGAGCTGCGAGCAACTCTTCGATACCCTGCTCTTCGCTCAAGTTCTCAATGCGAACACCGAAGATATTGCTGGTGTTAACAACGAGTTTGATAACTACATCACCTGCATCGTAATTATCTGCCGGCAAAGTAATATAACCAGCATAAGCCGGACGGATACCGCCAATCTTCGCACCGCTACCGGTCAAATCCGTACCGGTTACTTCTTCGCCCATAACAGAGATACTTACGCCACGCTCGCTATCGCCGTTCGGCTGATAGTAAACATAAAGTTTGCCCTCTGCACTGGTCTTGAAAGCGCCCAGTTCGATGGTAGTATTGCTACCTGCGCGGAACATCGTACCAGCCTTCAACGAGTCAACGTTCTCCCAAGTCGGAGTCGGCATCGTGGTGTTGTAAGAATCTTTTACATTCCAAGTATTGGCAGTCTCTGTCTCATCTGATTTGAGGAAACCTACCAATTTCGAACCGTTAGCCAGCTCATAAGGAGCCGTGCTGGTAACCGTGTGAGCGACCATAGCGGGATCAGAAACAGACAGTGCCTGGAAATCGATGTAGTTAGCTACATCAGAAAGAACTACTACGTTCGGCTCTTGAGCCTTGATAGTCATTGCTGCAACAAGAGCAGCTGCGAAGAGGAAAAATTTCTTCATAATGTTTTTGTTTTTAGAGTTAATATTAAATGTGATTTGGTTGTTTTTTACAAAATCGCTGCAAAATTACTGCTTTTTTTTGATATATGCAACTATATTTTGCTTAAAAATGTGTAAAAATTGACATTTCGCATTAATAGAGGTGTTGTACGAGTTCATTCAGATATACCTCTATATTCATGTAGTTCTTATCCAGCGTCATCGACTTAGCATCTTCCGCATTAGACGGATCCAATCCGTGTTCCGTCTCCCAGCTATCCGCGATGCCGTCATTATCCGCATCTTCCGATGCGTCCCGCGTACCGCAATACGTCGGCCATCCGCCCACATCTGCCGGCGCATCGATCAAACCTCCCGTGGATCCGTTCGATCCGGTATAAGTATAGGATCCGTTACGCACCTCTTGGACGATACGTGTATCAACCGCATCTCGTTTTAACGAGCAACCGGCCTTGGCCAGCACCGTCTCATAAGCCTCCTGCGCCGTTTGTTCGTTCGCGTAGGGGGTATCTAACTTAAACCGCTTGTCCGAACGGCATTGCGCTTTCTTACTGCTCTCATCGGGATAGACGCCTGACCAGTTATCTGCCGTCACGGTAGAGGATCCGTACATCGTATTATTCACGATATAGAACTTACCGGGCGTTACGCTCGAGCCGCAGTTACTGCATTTCGTGGTCGGATTGAGCAGACGGGTCTTCACACCCGAATTGGTAGCTTTACCCGGTTTGTAATAGTTGGCAATGAAATTATACTGCCGCTGATTACCCGTTGAGGTACGCGACTCACCGCCATAGGCTGAGTTTTCACTCCAGTTATAGACCACATTATTGATAAAATCCGTCGGACCGATATTCGTCTCCGTCACATAATCATGGTCAAAACGCGGCATACGGCTCTTGTGGTGCGCCAGCAGATTATGATGGAAGGACGTGTTCTCTCCGCCCCAAATGCCGGCATATCCGTGCGCACCTTTCGCGTGTACGGAGTTATTGAGCGACTCGGAGATAATACAATACTGCACCGTCGCGTCCTTCACCCCGTACATAGACAGACACTCATCCGTACTCCACGAGCAGGAGCAGTGATCAATCAGGATATTCTTATGTCCTTTCTTGATAGTGAGCGCATCTGCTTCTTTCCCGTGCAAATCTCCCATACGGAAACGCATAAAACGGATCACCACATTATCGGCATTCACGATCATCGGACATCCCGATATACAGATACCGTCTCCCGGGGCGGACTGACCCAAAATCGTCACATTACCGCTCTTGATAACCAGATCAGACACAAGATCAATGCGTCCGGACACACTGAATATAATGAGCCTGCGCCCCTGCGCCTGAAGCGCGTTACGCAAGGTACCTATCTTCACATCCGTCGGATCATCTTCCAAAGACGTAACCTTATACACCGTCGTACCCCGACCGCCGGCCGTGTATTTACCACCGCCGTCCGCGCCGGGGAAAGAAAGCACCTTATCGCCCGAGGGCTTCACATCACCTCCGGACTCATGACCCGTACAGGCCGTAAGTCCGAAAGCGAAACATGCTGCTAAAATGATATTTCTAATATCCGTAATCATTCCACAGATTATGGTTAGCCGAGGTAATCACATTGAAAATGGGCCAGAACTGGCGTGCCTCCAACTGCTCCTTGGTCATATCTGCGCCAAAGATAAGAGTTCCTTTTTCCTCCACCTTGATACAAGGCAGGCTGTTATCGCGGAAAGCATCTACCTTATGCCAACCTCCTGTTTCAGTCTCGTCTACATAACCGTCCGGAACAGAGCTCTCACCTAAGGTCAAACCATAGATTTGACCAATACGATAAGCTGTCGATCCATCTTGGGTAACCGTGTTGTCGCTCTTATATCTCACATACACCGAGGTCGGCAGTTGACCCTCATACGGAGTACCCGAGAAATCAATCTTTCCTGCATCCGGATTCGACGGATCGGAAACCAAATGGGTGAAGTGCTTAAGATCCTCTTGAGTTTCCCATAATTTATCCGCAAATACACCCCAACGAATCAAGTCATACTTACGAATGAACTCACCGGCAAACTCCCATGCACGCTCTTGCATCAGGTTCTCCATATTCAACTCCGCATCACCCAAACCCCCACGATGACGCACTTTATTGAAGCACTCTTGTGCCGAATAACGACCTACATAAGTTGGCGTCACCTCATAATTACTACCGATCGAAGCCTCCGCATATAGCAGCAGCACATCTGCAAAACGCATCTGCGGGATATTAATACCATCTTCGTCACTCGTACTATTGAATTTCATCCACTCCGGACGATATTTACCGATATACATCTTAGAGATCTTCGACGGCTTTTGATTAAGCGCGATGGTTGGAACACCATTGACCGTTCCTTCATCGTAATTCCACTCGCCACAACTGATCGTCACCCATTTACGCTTGTCATTCGGCGCAAACGAGAAGAGGAACGAAGGCGGAACCACAATCTTCGCTACCGACTTGAAATTGGCTGTTGTTCCTTTCAATATACCTTGCGCTGTCTCATTGAAATAAGCACCCATACGTTTCATAAACTGACCGCGAACACCGTCCGCAAACGGAATCTCAAACAGGCTCTCCGTCGCATCGTATTGTACCACGCTTCCCGATACGGCTTTGAACACATCCTCATAGTTCTCCATCAGTTTGTCAAAACCATCCTCCTCAATCACCTGCTCACAAGCCCAGATAGCTTCGTTCAGTAATTCCACACGCTTCTCCGGCGTCGTATTGAATCGAACGCTGTACGCGCTTCCCTCAACGATAGCATCCGGACGCATCGCCTTACCGGCATACATCATATCGATACGAGCCAACAGACCTAACGCAAACTCGCGGTTACAACGTTCCACCGTATTATTGGCTACACCCGGACAAGCTGATGCTTTGGGCATCAGGTTCGCTGCACGGCGCAGGTCCACACGCAGTTTCTCAAAGATGATATTGCGGTCCACTTTCTTCGGATAAATCGAAGCCTCTGTTCCGTCCATCGGAGAGAACATATACGGTACATCGCCCCATAACTTGGTCATCTCGTAATACAACCACGCACGCAGCGTCAATGCCTCTCCATACAAATAACGGAATTTCGTATTCTTGGTTTCTCCGTTATCTATGGTATCCGAATATTGCTCAATACCGTCAATAACAAGGTTTGCACGCTCGATAGCCATCGTCAAGTACGCCCAGGGGTTCTTGTCTTTGGTGATAAGATCCGAATGGCCCACTTTCGTCATCGTATAGATGGCATAATCCGGCGCATTGGATGTATACATCTCGCAGTCTGTTCCGGGAACCACCCAATAACCGCCCAGACGGGTACGATACGAGTTCTGCTCGCCCAGGATCACATAGATACCTGCGATCGCTTGCTCCGTCTGATCCGGAGAAGCAAACACAGCGTGACCCAAGGAAGAAGGAGAATCCGTCGAGAAGTACTGCTTACATCCGGTAGTCAAAACCGCTACACTCAGTAGAATAGCACTAATATACTTTTTCTTAGCCATGAAGGCACGATTAACTTCGTTTTTCATAATGATTGATTTTTTCGAGTTTAGAATGACAAGTTAACACCTACGTTGTATCCGCGGCTCTTGGGATAAGCCGAGAAGTCCACACCCGGACACAACGGATTCTTGCTACCGTATACATCCACCTCCGGATCAAAGCCCGAATACTTGGTGATACAGAATAGATTCGTAGCCTGCACATAGATACGGCATTTGGTGATATACGCTTTCTCCAGCCATTTCTTGGACAGCGAGTAACCGATCGTCAACTGGTTCAGACGCAGGAACGAACCGTCCTCGACAATCTCATCCGTAACCACATAGGCCTTCATATACGGCGAGTGAATCTTCACACCGGCATTCGCTGCATCCAGTTTAGCTACCATCGTCGCGAAATCATCACCCTCATTCAGATATTTATTCGGCAGATACGTACCGTCTGCATCGAACATCGAATAGCGGTTGCCGTAATTCATAGTCGTCAACATGTTACGATACGAAGTCTTGTCATCGGCATTACCGATCGTCGTCCAATCCAATTTATTGAGGTTCAGCACCTTATTACCGATCGAATAGGTGAAGTTAGCACCGAAGTCCACTTGACCCCATTTGTCGCCACCGATATTGAAGTTGATCGCAAAACCACCGGAGGCTTTCGGCAGCGTGCTACCCAAGCATACACGGTCCTTATCATCAATCTGACCGTCCTCAGCGCCCTTCGCCTCTTTCAACTTGATCATACCCGGATAAACAGCGCCCAAATCGGTATGCTGTTTCACTACACCATTCTCCAAACGCCAAGTACGCGTATTACTGTTATAGGATTTGAAATCCGATGCGGCATAATAGCCGTCTGTCTTATAACCATAGATTTTACCCAGCGACTGACCTTTGTATGCATAGAACTCCGTCTGGGTGATACTACCCGTCGAGAACGCATTCGTTGCTCCGTCCAGATATTCCAGACCACCCAAGCTCTTTACCTTGTTCTGGTTAGCAGCGATATTGGCGCTGATCGTCAAGTTATAATGCAGATCTTTGGTCTTCTTATCCAAAATCACACCGTTGACCGAGAACTCAATACCTCTATTCTCCGTCGAACCGATATTACGATACTGGTAGTTATACGCCTGTGCCAAACCGTACAATACAATCAGGTCCTTGGTCGTATTCATATACAGATCGATGGTTCCGCTCAAGCGCTGATTGAAGAATCCGTAGTCGATACCCAAGTTACGGGTGATCGTGGTCTCCCATTTCAGGTTCGGGTTCGCTGCGATATGCTTACCGCCACCTGCTGTCCACATCGTCGTGAAACCGTCCATCCAAGGCGAAGCACCGCTCGTAGCTGCTATGCTCGAGTTATAGTCTGGATAGAGATAACCCAGGTTCACCTGGTTGTTACCCGCCGTACCGTACGAGAAACGAAGTTTCAACTGCGACATCCATTTCTGTGCCGGTTCAGCAAAACTCTCCTCCGCGATATTCCATGCTACCGCTGCAGAGGGGAAATACCCCCAACGGTGGTTCTTTGCAAAACGGGAAGAACCGTCCGCACGGAAGGTCAACGAGATATAATAACGCGATTTGTAGTCGTAGTTCGCACGAGCGAAGAAAGACAACATGTTATCATTCGGATTGATGTAGTTCTTGCTTGTAGAAGCTTCCGCACTTCCTAACAAGTTAAACACCTTCGAAGGCTCCAAACTCTTGTCAAAGCCTACAAAAGTCTGCGTAGCGTCATTACCTCGGCTGATGACAATTTCTTCACCCACCAAGATAGAGGTGTTGTGCGCATTGTTGAACTTCTGCTCCCACAAGAAGGTGTTCGTCTGACGGAACTTCGTATTCAGCTCTTTGATCACCAATGCATACCCCTTCTCCGGGCAGTACTGCTTGGAGAAAGTGGTGGTAGGACCGTAATAGCGGTTCGTACCAACACGCTTGTAGTCATAACCCACTTCCGACTTCCAGGTGAAATACTTAGCGAACTTATACGAGATATACCCGTTCAGGTTCAACTTCATATCTTTCTTATGCTTGTAGTTGTCATGAATGGTTACGGTCGGCTTGTACAGGTTACCGAACTGATCTTCCGTATCCTCCACGTCTCCGCTACTGGTCTTGGTCAACTCAATCGGCGTATACACAACGGCATTGCGCAGACGGGACTCCGAACTTGAAGCACCACCTTCATCCTTCACCGCGTTCGAACCGGAACCGTTCACTTCCGTATCCGAATAACGGGTGTTGAAAGCGATCGTCATATTCTTGATCGGTTTGAATTTCGCCTTCAAGGCCAAACTGTTACGATGATAGTTCGAACCCAACATAATCGCCTTGTTGTCCACGCGGGAATAGTTGAGGTTGAAACTACCGTTCTTGTTACCGCCGCTGATCGTGAAACTGTGGTTGCTGTCAAAACCCGTACGACCGAAGGTCTTATCCAACCAATCGGTGCGCTCCAGGTCATTCGCGCCCTCCAACATCGATACGATATCACCGGTTCCCTCCTCATAATTCGGGATGAAGTACTCGTAGAATTTCTTATCCAGACCTTTAGCTAACTCAGAGGGCGAAGCCTTCAGATAGGCGTTCTCGTATTGCATCAACATGAAGTCCCGATTGTTCATCGTCTTCACGCGATTGGCCAACTTGCGAACACCGGCGTAACCGGTATAATCGAAATGCAGCACCATCTTGTCCTCGTTATCCGTATCGGCATCTTTGGTGGTGATGATGATTACACCGTTTGCACCTTGCGCACCGTAGATAGCGGTAGCCGCAGCGTCCTTCAATACGTCCATTGAGGCGATGTCGCTCGGAGCAATATCCGAGATACTGGATACCGGCATACCGTCCACGATATACAACGGGTCGTTGTTCTGGGTCAACGAAGTACCACCACGCACACGGATCTTCACTTCAGCGTCCGGACTACCTTCGGTCGTCGTTACCGATACACCGGCCAACTTACCTTGCAGAGCCTCAGCGGCACTCGCCACCGGGATATCTTTCAACTGATCGGCATTGACCGAGCTGACGGCCGTCACCAAGTCACGTTTCTTGGTCGTACCGTAACCCGTAACCACCACTTCCTCCAGCACCTCGCTGTTCTCGCTCAGCACGACATTCAGCACGTCGCCTGTGATGGCTAACTCCTGCGTCTGCATACCGATGTACGAGAACACCAGCACTTTCGCATCATCCGGCACTTCGAGCGTGTAATTACCGTCGAAATCCGTCACTGTACCGATCGTGGTACCCTGCACAACCACGGAGGCGGAGATGATCGTCTCTCCTGTCGGGTCTTTTACTGTTCCGCTGATCACACGCGCCTCAGCAACCATGCCGCATAACAGCATCGTCGATAGAATCATAGTACGGAACACACTGTAATTTAGTTTCATAAAGAGATTTTTGTTTGTATTAGATTGATGTTATTTTCAATAATCGCGGCAAAATTACAAAAAATCCGCCAATCCTATGTGGAAAAATTGACGGATTTTGTATTGTTGTATAATTTTTTGCTACATTCACTTAGCAATTCTTAAATCTAAAATCTAAAATCTAAAATCTAAAATGCTTCGGCATAAGTACACCCTTCGCGCCAGCGGGAACAACCGTATCGGGTATTGCCTCGAATGATGAGTCCCTGCCGGCATACCGGACAAAGCATACCGGCCTTATTGGATTTGACATCGCGGATGACATCCGCGGTCATGGTCTTGAGTTCCTCCAGAAAGTCCTTTGCCTCGTATTCCCCGCGTTCGATCTCGCGCAGTTTCTTCTCCCATAGACCCGTCAGCTCAGCCGACTTAAGCAAGGGCGAGATGATCAGATGAATCAGATTGATACCGGTCTCTGTAGCCCGCAGACTCTTGCCCTGCTTGACGATATACTTGCGCTGGTAGAGTTTCTCAATGATCGCGGCGCGGGTAGAAGGACGTCCGATACCGTTCTCTTTCATCGCCTCGCGCAATTCATCGTTCTCTACCGTCTTACCCGCCGTCTCCATCGCCCGCAGCAAGGTAGCCTCGGTATAATAGGCCGGAGGTGTGGTGGTCTTCTCTTTCAAGACGGGTTCGTGCGGACCGCTCTCGCCTTTCACAAAAGCCGGCAGAGAATTGGAGGATTCTTCTTCACTAGGATCACTAGAATCATTAGGATCACTAGGCTGATTAGTCTCCTCTTTCTCAAACACCGTCCTCCATCCCGGTTTCAGCACTTCCCTACCCGTCACCTTGAAGTCGATCTCGCCGGCTTTGGCAAGTACGGTTGTCTTGCTCACCTCGCATTCGGGGTAGAAAGCCGCGATGAAATGCAGGGCTACGAGGTCAAACACTTTCTTCTCGTCCGCCGTCAGTCCTTCGGGCCGTTGTCCGGTCGGGATAATGGCATGGTGGTCGGTCACTTTCTTATTATCGAATACCTTCTTGGACTTGGGTAACTTTGCCCCGATGAGCGGTGCAACCTGCGGGTAATAATCCTTGATGCCTGCTAAGGTGCCCGGCACTTTGGGGTATATATCTTCGCTCAGATAGGTTGTATCCACGCGCGGATAGGTCGTGATACGTTTCTCGTACAAGGACTGTATCAACTGCAGCGTCTGCTCGGCCGAGAAGGAGAACTTCTTATTGCAATCGACCTGCAGCGAAGTCAGGTCATACAGCTTCGGCGCATACTCGAGGCCCTTCTTCTTCTCCACGCTTGTGATCGTGAGCGGCTCATCCTTAATGCTATCCACGAGCGCCTGTCCCTGCTCTTCGCTGGTAATAGCGTATTCGTCTTCTTCAGCCGGCAACTGTGCGCTGAAGAGCGTATCGCGGTATTTGGTCTTTAGTTCCCAATAGGTCTTGGGCACGAAATGCTCGATCTCCGCCTGCCGTTTGACGACCAGCGCCAACGTCGGCGTCTGTACACGGCCTACGGACAACACCTGCCGGTCACGACCCGTCCCACGTGCGTACCTTATAGTATACGCGCGCGTGGCGTTCATACCCAGCAACCAATCGCCGATCGCACGCATCAGACCGGCCTCATACAAGTGCTGGTACTCGTCTTGACTCTTGAGATTCTGAAAACCCTCCCGGATCGCCTCTTCGGTCAATGAACTGACCCACAGACGCTTCACCGGACATTTGATACCCGCCTGCTGATAGACCCAGCGCTGGATCAACTCTCCTTCTTGCCCGGCATCACCGCAGTTGATCACCTCGTCGGCTTGCTCGATCAGGGCTTTGATGACATTGAACTGCTTGTGTACCCCTTCATCGCCGAACACTTTGATCGCAAAGCGCGGCGGGATCATCGGCAGCGAACTCAGACTCCAGGCCTTCCATTGCTCCGTATATTCCTGCGGATCCCGCAAAGCGCAGAGGTGTCCGAAGGTCCAGGTCACTTGGTACCCGTTTCCCTCGAAATAACCGTCGTGCCGCTGCTTAGCACCCAGCACATTGGCTATATACGCCCCTACCGAAGGCTTCTCTGCTACACAAACAATCATGCTTTCTGTGCTCCGTATCCGTATCCTGCCCTCAGCCCCTTCACGCCGTTCAGCACCACGGCTACATTATGCATACGCTTCTGCTCGATCATCTGGTTGATATACTCCACCATCTCGCTCGGCGTGTACTTATAGCGACAAACGAAGATCGTCATGTCCGCGATGCGATCCAGCAGATAGGTATCGCTCACCAGCGCAACAGGTGCCGTATCGACGATCACATAGTCATAGCGTTTCTTCAACTCGGCGAACAACTCCTCCAAGCGCTCCGTCTGCAGCAACTCCGAGGGGTTCGGCGGGATCGTGCCGCAAGGCAGGATATCCAGGTTCTTATGCTCTCCGCTTGGGATGATCAGCTCATCCAGCGTCACTTCGGGTTCGGCCAGATAATCGGTCACATGGCCTCTCTGCTTCAGCCCGAAATAGTCCGCCAGCATCGGTTTGCGGATATCCAGGCCCACGAGAGCTACTTTCTTACCCAGCATCGCCAGCGACAGGGCGGTATTGCTTGCCACATACGATTTGCCGTCGCCGTTGATACTGCTCGTCACCAGGATCACAGGGTTCTTCGCCTCCTTGGGCAGCACAAACCGCAGGTTGGTACGCAGCAGGCGGAAGAGCTCCGCCGATACGGTAGACTCGCCCTCATGGATCGCGATATGCACATTGCGCGAGTTCTCTACCAACTGGCCTAACAGTGGTGCATGAACGGCTCGCTCAAACTCCTTCACATCATCGATCCGGTCATTGAATAGCACATACACATACAGCGCCAATCCGGGGAAGAGCAGGCCTAAGAACAGGCAGACGAAAAGCAGCATCTTCAGTTTCGGCTTGGCGCTCAGCACGTCGCGTTGCGGCATGTCGAGGATCTTGGCCGGCATGGTGGTAGCTGCCAGCATCAGGGCGTTCTCTTCGCGTTTCTTATACAGATAGATATAGAGGCTCTCCTTGATCTGCTGGTCACGCACCACGCGCACATATTCGCGCTGCTGCTCCGGCGCATCCTGGATCTGGCGGTTGAACTTCGAGTCCTGCGCCATCAGGCTGCGCTGACGGATCTTCAGGCTCTCGCGCACCGATTGGATGGTCGCGATGATATTCTGCCGGATCGTCGCCATCTGCGCGTTCATCTGCTCGATCACGGGGTTATCCTCCGTAGCCGTGCGTAAGATACGCATGCGCTGCAACTGCATGGCGTTATACTCGCTCATCCCGCTTGATAGCGAAGCGTCCGTCACGCCGATATTGGCCGGGATCAGGCTGTTGCGCTTCGTCTCATCTTTGAGAAACTCATCGATATAATCCACCAGACTCAACTGCGTCTCGATCTCTACCAACGCACGTTGCTCCGCATTGCTGGCTTGCAGGAAGAGCTGCGCCTGCGTATTCAGGTCCGCGATATTATTCTGCTCCTTATAATTCGACACCGCATTCTCCGCATCGCTCAACTCTGCCGTGATCACTGCCAGGCGCTCCTCAATGAAAGCGGCCGTATTGGTAGCGATCATATTCTTATCCACTACGGCGTTGAGGTTATACTGCTCCACGATCTGGTGCAGTAGCGCCTTGTCGCGGTCGGGCATCGTAGAGACGGTAGATAACTTGATCACATTCGATTCCTTCTTATGCTGCGCGATGTTGATATTCTTGCTATAGGATGCAACCACCAACTCTTTCGGCATATGTACCACGCGATACGTGGTATCCGTGCTCAGCGGGCGATTGGCATGGATGATCAAGGTGCCGACAGCGGTCTTCACGGGCTCTCCCAGCGCCGCTACTTTGGTGCGCGAGAAAAGGAAATGACCCCGCTTGGTCTTGATGACATACCCCTTCTTGGTCGGCTTCACCTTCACCACGAACGGCCGCAACTGCGATTTCTTGGTCAGCGACACATACTCGATCGTCAGGGCCGGATTGCGGAACTCACCTTCCCAACGCAGCATACCTTTCTTGGCATTGTCTTCCCAGAGGTTCAGCGCATCTACCGCCTGATAAATCAAACCCCGCGATGAGAGGGCGACCACCTCATCTTCGGCCGCCTGATTACCCGTCAGACCTAACATCGTGAGCGACTCTATCTGCGCACCGTCCAAACCGTCTTTCTGGCGCAACATGATACTCATGTCCGTCGTCCATTTCGGCGTCGTGTGCACGTAATATGTGATGCCTAACAGCGCACAAACCGCTACACCGATCGCAAACCAATACCAGTGCTCCAGCACGACGCGCACCAACTTGCGTACATCTATCTCGTCATTCCTTTTTTCCATACCATTCACCATTTACCATTCGCCATTACTTTGTTACAACCGTAACAACAATCGTTGCCGCACTCAGCGCCGTCGATACCACGCTTAGCCACAGACCGGCATTCGTACTGCTCACCGCACGCACCTTGTTCGGCGATACATAGAGCACATCGTTCTGCTGCAGGTAGTAATAGGGCGAGTTATACAGATCTTTCGAATTCAGATTGATACGCGCCAACTCGAGCTTGCCGTTCACCTCGCGCGTCAGCAGCACATTATCGCGTTTGCCGTAAGCTGTCAGGTCTCCGGCCGAAGCCAGCGCCTCCAGGATGGTCAGACGACCCGTCGGAATGCTCACATTACCCGGACGGTTCACTTCACCCAGCACCGACACTTTCGCATTCACATGATGGATCTGCACCATGGGGTTCATCACCTGATGCGCCAGCTGCTCTTTGAGCATCTGCTCCGCCTCGGTGCGCTTCAGCCCCGCTATGTGCAGCTTACCCAGCACGGGAAAATCGATATCGCCCTGCTCGTCCACGATATAATACGGCATCTCCGCGGTAGTCTGCACCATATTCGAGCCCGGACGGGAGAACACCAAGGCCGGCAGATTATACGGCGCAACGGCCTCCTCGTCCAAAGCCGAAACGACGATCGTCAAGGCATCCCCCCTACGGATCACCAGCTCGCCCTTGGTCTCAAACTGCGCATTGATTGCCTCAGCCGACTCCGACTCCGCATCGCGCAATATCGTCAACTGCTTCTGCGTCACACAACTCGACATCACCCACATCAGCAGGCCCAATGCCAACACATACTTACTGATTCTATTCATGATTTTCGTATAATATGCCAATTTAATCGGGCGCAAAATTACAAAAAATAATTGACATACGCAAGAAATTCTTTTTTTTTTACCGAAAAATTTGCATATATGCAATTTTTGTTGTAATTTTGCATGACATTTTGGCAGTTTAGTATGACACAGCAGGAATTATTAGCCATCAAGCAGCGCTTCGGCATCATCGGAACGAGTCCGCTGCTGAACCGAAATATCGAAATTGCGGTCCAGGTAGCCCGCACCGATTTGAGCGTGCTCATCGTCGGCGAGTCCGGCGTGGGTAAGGAGCACTTCCCCAAGATCATTCATGCCTACTCCGCCCGCAAGCACGGTGCGTATTTCGCCGTCAACTGCGGTGCGATCCCCGAGGGCACCATTGACTCCGAACTCTTCGGCCATGAGAAAGGCGCCTTCACCGATGCGAAAGCCGAACACAAAGGATACTTCGAGATAGCCGACGGCGGCACCCTCTTCCTGGATGAAGTGGGCGAGCTGCCCCTTCAGACACAAGTGCGTCTGCTGCGTGTGCTCGAGACGGGCGAATACCTGCGAATGGGCTCGAGTCAGGTGCGCAAGACCAACGTACGCGTGGTCGCAGCTACTAATCTCAACATGCGCCAGGCGATTGACGACGGACGGTTCCGCGAGGACCTCTACTACCGTCTCAACACGGTTGAGATACGCGTACCTGCCTTGCGCGAACGCAAAGAAGACATCCCTCTGCTGTTTAGGAAGTTCGCCGTCGATTTCTGCAATCGCTATCAGATGCCGCCCCTCTCGCTCAGCGATGAGGCGACGCAACTGCTGCAGAACTCCTATTGGCGCGGCAACATCCGTCAATTGAAAAACCTCGCCGAACAGATCGCCGTCATCGAGATGGACCATCAGATCAGCGCCGATACGCTGCGTAAGTACCTGCCCGCCGAAGAGAACCGGCAGGAGATCTTACTGCGCAATCCTGCGCAGGAGTCGGGCAAGGACTATTCCCACGAGATCGGCATCCTCTATAATATGGTCATGCAGAACCGCAAGGAACTCGAGGAACTAAGGGCGATGCTCGAAAACAATCGCGATCTCGAGATCTCGACATCTCGAAATCGCGAGAAGCCCGCGCCCTCCATCGATATCCCCTCGCGCGATCCCGAGGACATCATCCCCCTCAAGGAATCCTCACTCCGCATCGAGGACGGCGAAAAAGAGCGTATCCGACGCGCGCTGGAGCTCTCCGGCGGAAACCGCAAAGTAGCGGCTGACAAGGTCGGCCTCTCCGAACGAACCCTCTATCGCAAAATCAAAGAGTATGGTTTATAAATCTTACAGCGAAGCGATCTTACAGTGCAACGGTCTTGGTCGGACCTGGAAGCGGTCTTACAGGCTACTTGTAGCCGGTCTGCTGATGCTGCTACTCAGCGGTTGCAGCATCAGCTATAAGATGAACGGGGCGAACATCAACTATCAGACTACGCATACCATCTCGATTGCGGACTTCCCGAATAATGCCCCGATGGTGAATCCAAGCCTCAGCAGTGCCTTCTCCGAAGCCCTGCGCGATCTCTATAGTCGTCAGACGCGGCTCCAGATCTTGCGCAAAGACGGAGACCTGGAACTCGAAGGCGAGATCATCGGATATGACCTCACGCAAGGTGCTATCTCCGTCGATAGCTATGCCTCGGAGAGCAAACTGACCGTGCGTGTCAATGTGCGGTTCACCAACAATGCCAACCCCTCGGACTCGTTTGAAAAGACTTATTCGGCCTTCCAGACCTTCGATGCCTCGCGCCTGCTGACCGACGTGCAAGAAGAACTCTGTACGGCCATCATCACCGAAATAACGGAGAATATTTACAACGATACGGTAGCAAAATGGTAGTTTTTTGCCAAAAAATTTGTGTATTCCAATTTTTTGTTGTACCTTTGCACCCGATTTTCGTGAAGTCCTACAACGAAGTGGTCCTACAGTGAAACGGTCCTACAACGAAGTGGTCTTACAACGAAGTGATCATAAATTTGAAATTTTAAATTTAAAATTTATAGAATATGTACGTATTTATTACTATCTTAATTGTCATCGCAGCCGTTCTGCTCACCCTCTTGGTGCTGGTGCAGAATAGCAAGGGCGGAGGACTCGCAGCCGGTTTTGCGAGCGGTAACCAAGTGATGGGTGCGCCGCGTACGGCTGATTTCTTGGAGAAAGCAACCTGGACGCTGATCGCGCTGATCGTCTTCTTCAGCATCGCAGCCGTTGGTTTCCAAGCCGGCAAGCGTGTTGTAGCTGACGAGCAATCGGCTATCGTAGTGGACGAGGCTCCTGCTGCTGTTGAAGCTGCAGAGCTCCCCGCTGAGGACGCTGAGTAATCTCCAAAGCGAGCATAAATAAAGCAACCCCACATATGAGGTTGCTTTTTTGTGGTTTATGGGTCAATTAAGTCCTAATTCCTGTTGCAAATATTCATATACATAACCGGAACTTTGACTATATAGGCCGGTTTCCGGACGGGATAATGCCTCGTAAGTCTTAGATTTATACACCACATCTATCGCTTGCTCTATCGAATAATGCTGCTTCTCTACAAGCATATACGCCAAGTCAGAGGTGATATCCTCTACCATAAATTGTATGTCTTGTGGTGTTACATTAATCATATCCGCTTCAGATATTTGATAGCCTTATCGGTGCAAAAAGCATACTGGAAAGTTTCTCCTTTAAGATACTTAATGCCTTTAAGGAAGGATTTAATATCTCCTTTATGCTTCCGTTTAAACTCACGTATTTGCAACCCAATCGTATCATTGGCGATAGGACCAAATACAATGTCGAAGTGATGCGTAAAGTCTTGGTTCTCGTCTCGATTTCGCCATATAAACTCGGCCCACTCTTCGCTATAATGTGAAAATACTTTTACATTTAGCGCTGCATCTGACAACAACTGCTCGTCAAAAAGATATGCATACACTATAGGTTCTCCGCCCAAAAACTCAGCTTTGCTATCCGCCATTTCTTGAGCTTGTTCCTTGCTTGCAGAGAGATAGAAGGCGCGATTAAAATCTTTGTAACGCTTCGACTGCTTCAAATCAATAGCGTCAAAGGGGGTATTTGTTCCGTGATACAATGTGATCATAATGTTCCTCCCTGCCTACGGCAATACGCTGCGATACTATCTACATTATCAGAGAAACTGAGAGTATGCATGATTCCATAATGTTTGTCACACAATGCAGTAGCATGGTAGCGGTTCATATACTGTGCTGCCTCTGCATCTGAAATACCAAATCGCTTTGCAAATTCAGCAATTAGCGCGACAATGTATGTAATCTTATCTTTCAGCATGTTACCTCTTTCATTCAATTTTGCTCGCAAAATTACTGCTTTTTTTTGACATATGCAAATATTTTATGGATAAACCTTCCTTTTTCCTCATTTTCCTCATTTTTGGGCATTTTTGACCAAACCAATATCCCATAATCTATAACCTCTCACCTTTACTCCCCCTCCATAAACACCACACAACCCCGCCATCTGGCAGGGTTGTGTGGGTGTTGTTATTGTTTCAAGAATCCATCAAAACAAAGATCCTCATCTATCTGAGGCCAATGAATACCAAATGGCGAACATTGATAGTCGGCTCTCTCTTTCTCACTTGCGTGTAACAAGCGCGGATAGCGAGCGAAAGGCTCGCATGCCTCACGCCCATCGGTAGTACGTATCCATACTCCCGTATCGGTTAACCATACTTTAGAGATATTTGACATAACAATTAGATTTTGGGCTATAGAAACTATCAAAGGCAGCGGGTGTGCTGCCTTTGATAGTCATTGTCTCGCGTACGCGATAAATTATTGTTCGCGCACATGTGCGAGGATTAGGGGATCAAATCTCCGCGACGTGCAGGAGCTTCAGTGCCACCAGGGCCTCCAGGTCCGTATGACATAGTTGTAGTGTCCATTAAACGCTCGGTATTAAGGGCAACTACGTCTGTTTGAGGTTGATTATACATTTTCTTCATAATTCAATTAGTTTTCGCAATAATTAGGAAACATAATCCAATTCATTTCGTTTTATGAGCAATGGATAACGCTCCGGATGACGAAGCGATTCTATTTCCAAATCCACATCCAATTTGGGCCATTCGATTGCGTTTTTACCACTCATTCGAATATCCAGAACCTCGTTAATCGTTGCATCCCTCATCCAAGGTACACGATTATATGACAAGAAATAATCCTGTCCCAATACAGAGATCATTATCCCTCTATCATTAATCATCAATACGTCCACCAATGTGGAGTTGGTATTGCTCTTTAAAGAAGTCTGCATCACTCTCAACAATTTTTTGGATTTGGTTAATCTCATGTTGGCTAAAGTCCCCTTTGTAGGCTAATTCCACTTGGGGTTCTAACCAAAACTTCGCTTCATGGTCTTCCTTTATAACGTGGATATGCATTCTTTCTTCTTCGTTGGAATAAATCTTGAATGAATATCCTTTATATCTCCTAAAGGTTGGACTCATATAGTTAATTTCCTATTTCGGCTGCAAAGTTACGACAAATTTATCAAATATCCAAATATTTAGGCGAAATTATTAAATATGCTCACAAAATTTTATGATTTTGACTAAATAGTTGGCATTTGCACGTCAGTGCGAATGTAATTTCGAGGTGAGGCGGTGACTCGCACCGCCCCGGTGCCCTCGAAGTTACTTATTTAATTTTTGCCGTACTTTTTGCAACTAAATGATTATTTTACCAATCTACCGGTAGCATCATACATCTTTTCTCCGCGGAGGATGAAGATCTGACCATTGATCATAAGCTTCATCGGCTTGTCTGCAGCATTGATGTTCTCAAAGCCTGTTGCGATCTGCTCTGCATCCTTGCCGAGCGTTACGCGACGACGCGGAGCCGAGTTGGAGTTCTGCTGAGCTTCTTGATACTTTGCGTACGTCGGAACTTCAGCCATGTCGATGTATGCACGGTGATCATTCAGGATCAAGTTCTGGCCAACCAAGTTCTCGCAGCTCCAGAGCTTATTCTGGGCAATGTAGAGGATATTGTGTTGGTTATCCTCGTCAATTGCCAACTGGCCAGCCTCGTAGTTACCAATCATACCGCGAACAGCGACAGGAGCATCAGCTTTAGTTTCGCCGAAGAACAAGTCGATACGACCGGTTGTCGATTTGAAGATATACGGCTCACCGGCCTTCAGTTCTTCGTTCGGCAGAACCTCTTCGAAGTCGATCTTGTCGTTGTAGAGCTCATTGCGGCTTGCGATCTGATAGAACGTTGCGCCCAATGCGCCACCAACCAATACATTGTGATCCACACAGAGCGTACCGATGTTGTTCGTTACGTCACGGCTGTAGTCCGGAGTTGCCTTAGCGGTGAAGGTGATCTTCGAGATACGAATGTACTGATCTGTACCGGTTCCATCGTTCTTAACACCCATAAGCGTTACCTTACCCGGCATAACATAAGCAGTAAAGGTCTTCACATCTGTTTCACTAGCAGAAGCAACATCTGATACCAAATCATTGATCTTCAAACGACGGTTGTTTTCTCCATTATCTGAGAACTCAACCTTGACGATACCCGGAACGGTTACATTGAACTTAATGTGACCACCCTTAGCGTACCATCTAGTGCTGTTTCCAACCAGAGCCTCTTGACCGCTGAAGAACAAAGCTTGAGAGTTAAACTCAGCATCATTCTTCAATTTCTTACCGTTATCATCGATGTTAGCCATAAGTTGCTCAACATTCTTCGTAGCAGGTTTGATTGTCTGCATCGTTGTTGCAGCATTAGTCCAATCCCATGTAGTAGATTCTGTTACATCAACTTGCGGCAGGTCATGCTTAACATAGAAGTTAACTGTGTAAACATTCGTTTCTGTCAAATCTTCCGATTTAACCGTTACGGTCGAACTTGCCTCGTAGTTAACAAATGCAGTTGCATTGTTGATAGCCACATTAGCATAACCGTCCATAGTAGCGGTTGCGCTCAGAGCCGGTACATCAGTCGTACCCTTCGCCAATTCAACATTGTAGTTATAAACGTCATCCTCCAGAGCAATAGCGGTCTCGCCATACTTGAGTACGCTCAACGTAGCGTCATCCGTTACGCGATAACCAAGAGTAGCCTCATCGGACTTAACCGAATTGTCGCTATGATCTGCCAGAGTATTTGTAACGATTACGTAGTACGTACCCGGGGTAGTAGTGGTCAGAGTTGCCTCTGTTGCATTCTCTACTTCCTCATCGGTTGCTGCGACGTACCACTGATATTTGAGTGTACCGCCATCTGACGGATCATCTGCTACAACTGTTGCTGTCAAGTTGCCCGGTCCAAAGGTCTGCTTCGTTGCCGGCTGAGCAGTAATAGTCGGCTTCTCGCACTTCGGCAGAGAGAAAGCAAGTTTAGTCAGTTTAATATTTGAAGTATTCGGATTCAAATACCATGTTCCTGCTGTAAGATCGAAACTATGTGTTTCACCGTTGGAGGTAGGCTTGTATCCATAGGTCTTCGATGTTGCTGCCTCTGCATCGTACGTAGAACCAATGTAGTACTGGTTCGTGCTATTGGTTCTTACCTCTACTGTTGTTGGAGCATCCAATTTGAATTTTACATAGTTTGTACCAATCGAACCAAGCCCGACTTCTGTACTACTATTAGGAGTATAACCACTAGAGGTAACGAACTCCATACCATCCAAATCTATTGCAGTACCCGAAGCAGCGGTGAATCGAGATTTTGCACCGAAATCAATGGAATAACCCGGTTCGCCAGCCTTCATCAAATCGGCGCCGGACTCTACTGCTACAACTTGACAGAAATAGATATTATTGTTCTCTACACCTATGAATACGCGAGTATTTTTTGTTATGTCATTCAAACTGAAAGACTTAATAGCATTCTCATTTGCTGCCACTTCAACCTCTGCTACTTTCGCGTTCACGTCATCATATGCATATGCTACTATCTTGTATGCGGTACTTGTATTATTATGAGCATATACATGGAACGTGGTATTCTCTTTTTTGAGGTCATAGATCAAATAGTTGTTTCTTGCTCCACTATTATATGAACCACTGAAGGTACTATTAAACTTTATGTATTTAGCATAATTAATGCCTTCAATGGTATACGCGCCATCGCTCAGAGTTGAGGCAGTTACGAATTTGCCCGTCAAAGCACCAGCCTCTACAAGTTTGATACCATCAATCTCGGTAGCAACGGTTACAACTACATTGAAATCAGCGGTCTTTGCATTGTATGCCACTGTTGCTGCTTGCGTAGCGGTAATAGTAGCTGTACCGGCTGCAGTGGCGGTAAATTTACCGTCTGTGATAGTAGCACTTGTACCACCATCAGTCTTTACGGTGTATGTGATTTCGCCGTCGCTATTAGCTTCGTCAATCAACGTACTCAAATCCAGAGCAGAAGCACCTACCATGTATGCACCTTCGTTGTAAGTCAGCGTCGGGTCAACAGCAGGAATAGCTTCTGTCAGCGTAATGGTATAGTCGGTATAGTCACCATCCTTGTCTGTTACGCGATAAGTGTTTGGACCCCAAGCCCAAGCAGCTGTCGGAGTTGCTGTACCTGCGCCATTCCAAGCGATAGTCGGAGTAACGGTCATTGTACTGAGGTTCGTTCCGTTCGGCAGAGTTGCTGCCACGGCAGTACTTGTTACCTCCACATCCGTCTCATTGAATTGGATTGCCGTCAGTACCGGATTCATCGGACGATAAACCTTCAGACCATTTACCCATGTATTCTGATGATCTGAACGCTTCAAACCGATTGAAGTCTGATTAGCAGCAATGCCCGTCAAAGGAATAGTTACAAGATTTAACTCATAGTCTGCATTAGCGATACTCTTCCATACAGAGCCATTGATATTACCGACACCTGTGGTAATCTCCAGAGCAGGATCGTTAGGCAGATCAGACTTTGCCTTAACATCTACTACCAATACATCCGTTTCCTCGAAGGTATAACCTTCCGCAAGAGTTACGTAGATATAATTGTTGTTTCCGATTTTCTTGTCATTAGCCAAGCTTACAGAAGCATCACCCTTGTACAAACCGCTGACAGTCTTATTGGTACTACCGGTAGTTACTACGCCAATAATCTCTACTCCATCCTTCGCGGCTTTCTTGAAGTTGATGGTATAGAGTTGGGTACCTTCTGCACCATCGCTTACGGTGAAGGTGGCAGCGCCCGGCAGAGAAGTGACAGTCATTACTGCGCCTTCTACGATACTTGAACCTGCCTCTTTCAGCGTCGCAGCAACGGTGATGTTCTCATACGAACCTGCGTACGGCAGTTCAACCGTATAGGTATAAGTACCTTCCACATAGCCTACGTTCTGAGCCTCGCCTGCGCCAATCGTATAAGTCAGAGCGGTCAGGCTGAACGGCGACGGTTTAACCACATACTTGGCTACCAGCGTCACGTTAGCCGTCGGTACATAAGCCGAAGCGTCAATCTTCGCGCCTTCTACGGTACCTACATGCCAACCTTCAAATATATGCTCGGCGTCTGCCGGAGTAGCATCGCCGATTACCAACGGAGTACCCGTGTACTTAACCGATTCATCAGTGTAAGTACCACCATTGGCGTCCAATGTTACAATTGCCGGCAGGATAACATTCTGAATTTCTTCATTAATCATAATCTGCTTGAAGACAACAGCGCCTGCGGAAGTTGTGGAAATAGTAATTTCTCTGTCACCGCTTGCGGCGTCAAGAGAATATACACCATCTGTGATTGTCATCGCAGTTGCAGCAGCGTCTCCAATCTTAATATTCGGAGTAGCAGCAACGTTGCCGAATTTAACCTTCAGCGACTTGCCATCTTGCAGCAATAAACGTACATTGGAAGCGTCATTCTTCACTTTCAAACCGAGATAAGCATAGTTACGCTTGCCATCTGTCTTGCTGTCGTCCAACGTATCCAACTCGTTAGTTTTATTCACCCATGCAATATTACTCAGGTAGTTCTTCGTTCCCATCTCTGTGAGTAATGCACTGGTCTTGGTCGTCGCGCCCTTACCTGCGCCATTATCCAATACCCATTGCTCAACATTGATTGAACTTGCGTATGCTGCTTCCCAACGAGCAGTAAGAGTAATCTCTGCATCTTTTTCTACAGTTGCCCAGAAAGCATCATCCAGAGCAATGTCCGCAGCATCTTTCTGCCATGCAGCGAAAGTATAGAGCGGTTTCGTCTTCTCAATATTTGCATCCGAAGGATTTGTAGTCACATCAAACTGCTTTGTATCTAATGTAACATCGCCATCCTTAAAAATAACGGTATATTTGTCTTGTAAAGCTTTCCATTGAGCAGTAAGGACTACATTTGCCGTACCGACGGTATAAGTAACACCTGGAGCATAATCAGCAGAACCATCATTCCAAATATCAAACTCTTTGTTTGTAGGAGCTGTAAAGGTATTTTCAGGAACTGTGAATGTCTCGCCTTGTGCTTTGTCAGCCACAGCTGCCGGAGCGTCACCAGAGCCACCTCCGTTATTAAAGGAAATCGTATAGAGTTGTGTCCAATGAGCAGTAAGAGTAATATCGCCCGTCACATTAGCAGTCCAATCGTAAGGAGTAGCTTCATTATACCAACCTGCAAAACGATGATGCTCCCATGTCGGATCAGCAGGTTTCGTTGCTGCCGTTCCATCAAGAACGCTTAGAGAGCCATCTGGCGTTGTACCATCTGCGTATTCAAGAGTTATTGTGCGATATACAGGACGGAACACCTCAAAGTAAGAGATATTAGGAGAACTACTTGCTCTAATCATATAGAGTTTTGTAGCGCCAACAAACGCTGCAGGAACTTCTACTTGTGTTTTTGTTCTATCAAGCGTTAGTTGATTTTCTTCAGTAGACGCAGAGGTCAACCTTACCAACATATTGTTACTTGCTATGGTATATTTGATAATATCCCCTGCTTGAATGGCACAATCAAGCGTCATTTCCAGATAGGCATCTGCGCCATTAGCAAAACCTATAGCGTTACCGCCAGTAATGTTTATACGATTGACATCCTTACGAGCGGCAGCCATCAATTCTCCTCCCACTAATGCAGATAAATAATTGTCGGTTGTCATATCTACATCCTTCGGCACAGACGTTACTAGATTTCCACTCGTCAAGCCTGTCTTCACTTGGAATTTATATATTGTTCCACTAGGAGGACAAACAGGATTGATAGTAACAGCGGTTGTACCAGAAGTAACAGAACCTGCGCAGTTTGAAGCAACGCAGTAGTAATAACGGGTTCCTACTTTGTTATACGGAGCCAAAGTTGCAGATGTAGCATCGTCTATTTTATGCTCTTTATCTACAGTAGCTGCATCTGTTGTATTGCAATACCACTGGTAAGACATTGTACCAGTACCACCTGTCACAGCCGCTGACAGATTAGACAAAGCGTCACCTTTGTCGTAAGTTGCGCCTCCCGAAACGGCCACCGAAGTCGGAGCGGTCTCTGTACAAGCAGAAGTAGGAGTAAACTGAATGGAATAGATGTACAAATTGCTACTATTCGTTCCGCAGAGATAATACGTTGTAGCAGAAGTAATTCCAGAGAATTCATATGACAACGTATGTTCCGCATTTTTTGATGAAACAGATACGCTTGCAACGGCTGTCTTTGTCGAAGCAGGCACGAGATTGAGCGTTCTTCCCGTCGAAGAACTTGTAAACTTTATTACAACGCTGCAACCTTCATCAATCACAAAGGTCATAAACCGTTTTGTAGGCAAGTTACCTGCTGAGTAATCAGACGCACCGCCATCGCTAATGTTTATACTTTTACTCGAAACCGGAGAGGTTATATCAGCAATAGTCGGAGTATTTTTACTACTTAAGGTGTAGCCTGCAGGAATGGCATTTCCTCCACTATAGTTTAGTTGTGAGAAATCAGTTGCCGCCCAGACATTGCCGATGGCGAATGTAAATAGAATGAATAATGCGCCTAAATAGCGCCAAATAGTTCGTGTTCCTCGCGGAACCGATTTACTTTGAAAATTGTTTCTCATAAGCATTAAATTTAAATTGTTAGTAAAAAAATTGGTTATTTATTTGTGATTATTGTTAATTTCATTCTGCAACCACCACTCTCTGGATAAGTGTTTGCGGATAAGATTTTGCGCAGATGTTCACGCGCACTATCATGCCATTTTATCTCTGCCATGTAGCTACCTCCTGCTTGAAATCCGAATGACTCATCATCCCTAAACCTTCAGCATATTCCCGCTCAGCTTTATTAGCAAATGCGATGATTTCTTCTGTTGAGAATTGGCATGGCGCACCATCCTCGCGAAGAGAAACGATATAATTCAGCACTCTATTCATCTTTTTCTCATCCTCTATCATCGGTCCCATAGCGGTGAGGAAACGACTACTTGCTATTGCCTGCGCTGCACTCATATGCATTCAAATTTTTAAAAGTTAAACAAAAAGATTAGTTTTTATATTATTTTGCAAACTTTACTTTACAAATCCGGTGCAAAGATACGAAAAAATTTTTATATACGCAAGCGCGGGGGCGCATAAAAACTAATAAATAGACATAAAGTGTCAATTTTTACACCTTTTCCATTTGGTCATGTCAAAAAAAAACAGTACCTTTGCACCGTGAATCTAATTTACAGAAGGAAAAAAACATATAAAACACTGATTATTGATTTTATTTAACAATACGAATCTTATTTTGCTAAACTGCTTTCACAAATAAATTTGCAAATCATTTTATCAAAATAATCTTCCAAATTCTTTGAATTTAAAATCAATAATCAGAAATAAACACAAATGACAATTATATAGAACTATGAAGAAAAAGGTAGGAATAATGGCAGTGATCGCACTGATGTGGTGCGGGTGCGCAAAGGAGAATGGGAATGTGAACGGGTACGTGCAATTGGCGGAGGAGATCGGGAAGAGCGAGATGAGGCATAACCCGGAGTTATGGACCTGCGACGGGGCAACGAAGCCCAAATGGGAGTACACCCCTACCCTCATGGCGCGTGCGTTCATCGAGCTCTATGAAGCGACGGGCGACACGGCATACCTGAACCATGTGCAGCGGTTCACGGACCTGTTCATCGGCGAAGAAGGATCGATCCTGACCTATAAGCAGAGCCTCTATAACATGGACCGGATCCAGGGCGGCAACTACCTCATTTTATTCCATACGCTGCGTCCCCGGCCGCAGTATGCGACGGCTATCGAGACCCTGCGGGATCAGCTGCGCGACCAACCGCGGACGAGCGAAGGCGGGTTCTGGCACAAGCAGGTATATGAACACCAGATGTGGCTGGACGGGCTCTTCACCGGTACCACTTTCTATGCCCGCTATGCGGCGTACAAGCCCGAACCCGAGGCATGGAGCGATATCGCGCGCCAGTTCCTTATAGTAGATGCGCATACGCGCAAGGCGAACGGCCTCAACTATCACGGCTGGGACGAGAGCCGGCAGATGGGTTGGAGCGATCCCGTCACAGGTTGCAGCCCCGAGACCTGGGGACGTGCCGAAGGATGGTACGTCATGGCCCTCTGCGATGTGCTGGAACTCATGCCTGCTGACCAACCCGAACGGCCGGAGTTAGCGGCTATCCTGCAGCGTGTGATGGACGCGTTGATGGCGGTGCAGGATCCTGCGACGCATCTCTGGTACCAGGTGCCGGACAAGGGCGAAAAGGAGGGCAATTATCTGGAATCGACTTGCTCTGCCATGTACTGCTATGCGCTGGCCAAGGGCGTGCGGATCGGGGTGCTGGATGGTCAGTATAAAGCCGAGGCGAAGGCCGTGCTAGAGGGTCTGAAGGCATATAAGATCGCGACCAACGAAGATGGTACCCTCTCGCTCATCGACTGCTGCGCGGTTGCGGGTCTGGGCGGCAATCCCTATCGCGACGGCACCTACGAATACTATATCCATGAGCGCATACGAAAGGACGACCCCAAAGGAGTCGCCCCGTTGATTCTGGCTTGCCTGGAGTTAGCCAAGTGATACCGCTTATGCGTTGCGAATGAGACGGTCCACCTTGGAGAAAATCATGCGCGTGGTAGCCATAGTAGTCGTAGCCGGCATATTCACGGCTTTAAACACCCGATAGGAACTACGTACACACCATCATCACGACGATAGGCGTATTGTCCGCCGGTGAGAACCATCAAGAATGCGGGTTGACCGATCTTGGATGTATCCACTTGTTTTGCTAATTCGGTCAAGTTTTGTGCCGCATCTTCAATCTCCTTGCTGCCGGTCTTTACCTCTACGGCTGCCCAACGACCATCGTGTAAACGGATGATCAAGTCAGACTCCAAATCAGAGTTGTCGTGATAGTGATAGACCGTTCCACGTAGTGCCTCCGTATAGACACGTACATCACGCAAACAGAAGTCCTCGAACAAGAATCCGAACAGGTTGAAGTCCTCTAATACGCTTGTCGGATTCAGTTCTAAGACTGCCGTTGCCAGACTAGTATCTACGAAATGGCGTTTGTGGGACGTACGGATGCCGGTCTTGCTGCGTAACGACGGTTGCCATGCCTTGGCATCTTCGATGATAAACAGGCGACGCAATGCTCTCAAGTAATTGGTAAGCGTCTTGTCTGTAATAGAGATATCGTTCGCTCGCACATCTGCCATGATGGTAGTAGCTGCGGTCATGGTGGATATATTCCGTGCATAACTGCGTAACACCGCACGCACTCGGTCAGGATCCTTTTCGGAGCCATCTACGCGATTAACATCCGTGTTCACCAGTTCATCCACTAAGTTAACCGCTACTTCCAGCGCATCCTCTTTGTCCAATGCCAAAGCACCCGGCCAACCGCCTCGGCACATGACGTAGGCGATATCCTTGATGGTGAGCGGACTCTCAAAGAGTCCCATCTGCTGCGTACCATCGAAGAGCGCTTTGAGCGACACTTGTCCTCGTGACTCCTTCGACTCCCAAAGACTCATCGGGCGCATACGCAGGCGAGCAATTCGTCCCGTACCGGTATGCTCCATCTCTTCATTCTCTTCTTCATCCAAGGGCGTAGCGGAACCTGTTAATATAAATTGATTCATCTGCTGCCTCTGGTCAGCTGCAAATCGTACGGCATCCCACAATACCGGAATCGTCTGCCATTCGTCGATCAGACGGGGTGTTTCGCCTTCCAATAACAGCGACGGTTGGGTATCTGCCATCTTGCGGTACATAGCGCGTTGGTCAGGGTTCTGAATGTAAATGATACTCTTAGCCAACTGCGCACCGGTCGAGGTTTTTCCACACCATTTCGGTCCTTCAATCAGTACTGCCGCACTACTGCGTAATTTGCGTTTGAGCAACTCGTCATCAATTCGTTCGAGGTATTCCATACGTATATCGTTTAAAAATCCGCTAATGAGTCTTTTTTCTCGGCACGCTTGTGCCTTGATTAAAAATCCGCTGCAAAGGTACTACTTTTTTTTCATATATGCAAATAATTCCGAAGATTTTTGTGATTTTACTCCGAACTTTTTCGTTATTTTACTCCGAACTTTTTCGTCTTTTCTACTCCGCGGTCAGGTCATAGCCGGCATATTCCGAGAAAGCACGTGCTTCAAAATAGCTTTTTTACGAATTGTCGTACTATTTTTACGCAGTGTCCCTAAAAAAACGCACCCGAAGATGCGTTTTTTCTACATTGGCCTTTCGCCAATTGCCATTGGGAATAGAAAAAATAGTACTCGTTTTATACTATTTGGTTACTTCCCATTCAGGGGTGTAAGGTTCAGCCACAGTGCCCAGTTGGGTATCGTTGCGGAAGGGGAAGGTGGAAGTAGCGCCGAAGATGCGTTTCAGGTCGGGCGAGTAGAAACGGAGAACGACATCGGTCATTTGTAATTGGTCATTGGTCATTTCCGTAGCAGGCGAGATATAGAGCCAGTAGAGGCCGAGGTCGGCATTGTAGTCGGCTATACCGCAGCAGTCGTTGCCCATGAAAGCAGCGAGGGAGCCTTCGGATTGCGCGAAGGACACTTTGACGACAGCCGTCATGGAGACGGTTAGGTCGGTTGTGTCAACCGTGAGCACCCAATCGGGGTTCTCGATGGTACCCGGATCCACAAACGGATCGCACTTGTCCTTGCAACCCGCTGCCAGAAGCAGCAGGGTGCAAAGGATGATCTTACTTAAGTTTCTTACCTGTAACATCATATTTCTCATTGTTTCGGATGATTACTACATGGTTATTTTCGATGATCTTGTAGACGCCTGTCCCGTCGGCAGGACGAAGGATGATCGGAGCCTTGAGCGAACCGTGGTGAGAGTCAGGGATGTTCGCGATCTCGAAATGTCGAGATGTCGAGATATCGACAGGAACAAGGGTCTGATCTCCCATCTCGAATCGGAGTTCACCTACCCGATCGGACTGGATGGTGAGGAAATAGAGCGAGTCGAGCGGACTTGTTACCGCTGCGAGTTCGTCGTTAACGAATACCCGTAACCGGTCACCCGTATCCTGTACCCCCTCGACCTTGGCGATCATGGTCATGTTCGTTGCGGCAGCAGGGTTATGGAAATGATCCGTCGTCTTCTGTTCCGTCCCCTGCATCTTCTTAGGCGCATGATCCGTCGTTTGGTGATAGAACGGAATCACTACGGTTCCCAGTCCCAGACGTCGGAAGAGGTATCCTTCGCCGGGTCGGAGAGCGGTCAGGTTTCCTTACCATCTAAGATCCTCGGAGAAGATGGCAAAGCGGTCATGTGCCTTGATGAGGTCACCCGGTTGCGCTTTCTGGAAATAACTTGCGAGCGCTTCGGAGATCGGGGTCGTACGGTTGAAGAGGCAAGGCAGCATACTCCATTGCCCGTCTCCACGCACCTTCACCCACATCGAGTCTTCGGGTAAGGAATCACCGGAGATACGCATCTTGTTGCCGGCTTGGCTGTACGCCATGAAGATCTGCGAGTAATGCAGCTTATCCAGCGTACCCATAAACTCTGCGGACGTCTCACTATACGTGCTGAACTTACGGGTATTGGGATTCTTGATGATGTCGCCTTCTTTCCACGGCTCATTAGCGCTCAGACAGTTCGCCAAATAGCCGCCGGAAGCTGTGAGATCCATATTCGTGGATATCCAGTTCCATCCTGCCTCCAAATCGATCATCTGAACTTCGCTGCCATACGTGGTCAGGATGAGCGGGGCGCTATCACCACAGTTATAGACGAATCCGTGCGCAAAGATCACATTACGGTTTGTGCCGAGGTCATAAACCCTACCTGTAGAGGCTCTCCACAAACGGAACTGAATCGGCTTACGGTTCATCGCATCCTCACCGTAAACAGTCAGATAAACCTTGGACTTATGCGTATTCTCGTTGAAGGAGACATGATCCATGCCGACACACTCATTCTGATAGAACGCATATACGATATCATTCGGATCGGTGTCGAACTCTGTGTCGTTCAGTTTCACCTGCGCACAAACGGACATATTGAGCGGATATTTATGCTCATCTACAGCTTCGTAAGGCGGTAGCGCCTCGATTGTCAGCTCGACACGCAGCGGTTCGCTCAAGCCGTTCTCTTCCGTCACGTAAACGATATCTTCGTAGATACCCGGCGCCATGTCGGTATTGGCGGTGAAGGTGAGATAGAGTTCCTCCGTGGGGTTAATCGAACCATATGCAGCGTTAACAGTGAGCCAATCGGGCAAGGACTCGATGGTGTACGGATGCAGTTTGCCGGAATGGTTGAGTACGCGGGTGACATACTGCACTCCGTCGGTCTCCTCGCCGTAGATGGCGTGCATCTTGATGGTTTTTTCCTCCCATTTGAGCGCGTTCTTATCCACATAGGCCGTCCAAGTAACGGGAGAAACCATGGGGTTACCGTTCAAGTCCTCCACATTGCGGACGGTGACATAGATAGCACGCTTGTTAATCTCACGATCCAGCATATTCAGATTAATCATGAGTTCGTCGCCGTTAAACGCCCAATCGAAATTGAGCTTGGTCAGCTTGCCCATGTTATGCACCGGTGCCGAGGTCGATTTGTCGGCATAGGTTTCGATCGGCGAAACCGTATTACTCAGGACGAGCGGTACCTGTTTGTCAACGATCGTGCCGTCCGTGGTCTTGAACACACGCTGGTCATTGACGGAGAAGATCTGCTCGTAGATGCCATTGCTGTTCTCCTTCATCTTATTGAAAGGCAGATAAGCCATCAGACCCATCTCGTTACCTACCGGAGAAATCATGGAGATGGACTCCAGGAGGGACTTCGGCAGCGCCTGCTCAAAGATCGCGAACTCGTCTATATTACCGGCAAAATTCCTACCTCCAAAATACATGGCGCCACTAATCGGACCCAATTTGCGGGCAGCGAAGGTCTGCTTCAGGATACCGTCTATATACACCGCCACATTATTATAGGTTCTATTGACCGCCATGGCTATGTGATGCCATGCATCATCCGAATAGGATCCTGCCATCGGCCACGAAGTGCTGTCCGAGTAAAGGGTCAGGCCTCCGCTCGTCACCATCAATTCAAAACCATGCTTGTTATCCGTCCTTCCGGCGGAGAAGAGCGTACCTGTGCCAGTGGTCTTAAACCAGAAGGTAAGGGTCTCATCCTGAATGTCGGAGCGGCTCATGAGGTTACCGTCAAGGGGTATCCGTTCATTCTCCGGAACACGGAGCGATATACCCGTCTGATGCTCCCAGGACGTTCCATGCGTGTACAGCGTCGCACCGGTAGCTTTGTCCATCAGGACATCACCCGTACCCTCATCCATAGGATAGTACGCAATCAGTTCGCGCTCGTAGCCGGTCAGCCGGCGCATGTGGGTCTCTGCTACCTCATCCGCACTCAGCGCTTTGGACCAGAGGCGTACCTCCATCATGTTTCCATTCAGATTCCGACCGATAACAATAGGTGCATTAATCGTCGATATCTTGACGAAATCTACGAGAGGAGGCGTATTCGGATTGGTTATATCCTGCGTTCCGACAAAGAAACGCACAGTTCGGGTGGTATGGTCATATTCGGTCACAAAGCGCGTAAATGCAGTCGGGGGCTCGGGTAAAGGCAAGGAATGAGTAGCCAGTAACCCATTGATCAACAACATCAAGTGATTATTGCCATATACCAGATGAATGCTTCCCTTCTCGGATCGCAATTCAAGAAGCCAGGCTGACTGACTCGGATCATTCAAACGAACCATCATGTCAATCGTAAACGATTTATCCAGGAACGACCGCAACACTTTGGACTCGGCATACGAATCTAGGCTACCGCCAAAATGGAGTGATGTACCGGCCGCAATACCCGATTCGTTGGTATATCCTGCCAACTGGAAGTTATTGTCCTCGTCCAGATAATTACCGGCTATCGGTTCATTGAACCGCAGCTTGAGGTTGTCGCCTACGCCCAGTATCGCGTTCGCGGGTTCGGGTTCGCCGAAGACGCGTGGCGGACGGGTGTCCTTGATACCGGTCAGGACAGGCGAAGACTTGGTTACATAACCCGAACCGTGACGGCAGAAGGATACTGCACGGAGATCGTACTGCTGCTCCATCGGATCCCGCTCGCCGTAGAAACGGAAGTTCTCGATGCGGCCGCCCTCGATCATCGCTTTGGACCCCGAGGCTTGCTGATAGAGGCTGTCCTCCGCATAATAGGAACAGAGGTTCACCCAAGCGTCATTGGACTGGGTCGTTAGTTTGTATTGCAGTTCGATATGGTCAAAACCGTCGTAGTTCACATCAAAGCCGTCAATAGATACCGGCATGTAATAGCCGTTCTCGTCACGCGGAGAGAGTGTGTTCATGATCCATTTATCCGATGGAGAGGATATCATTACATCACAGCTAACCGGCATGTAATGGACGGAGAAGCACACTTTCTGATAGGTGAGCGTAGGAGTACATTCCGATTGCAGGATAAGACAAATGTCTTCATAATCATAATCATCTCCGGCACGTACCTCGATGGTCTTGATGATCGGCGTATTGCCTTGGAAGCGGAACTCGCGTCCATCGGACAGAGGTACACCATCGATACTTATCTTGGCGCCCTTGATATTGGTGGCATCATCCATCTTGAGGGTCATGAACACATTCGGACCGCTGGCAAGCCCCACGACCTCATCGGTTTCGTTCCACATCGTGAGCTTGAACTTAGCGGCTTGATCATGCGGCACATTGCTGATCTCATGACGGTTAATAACCATTTGCGGGTTCTCTATTTTCTGAGTGGCAGCATTAAGCGGTGTACCCGGATTGTAGAAATAGGTCGAGTCCGCCGCCTCCCAAGGACACCTGGTAGCGCCACCTAAAGTGGAGTACATCAGTGAGCCAAAGAGGTATTTGTTCTTATTATCACTATTGAAGTCGTGTGCGTCATAACGCGTCTCTTTCGATTGCTCATTGAAATCATCCGTCAGCGATTTATACACATTGAACGTCAGATGCTCCAACGGATTGAGGGACAGTACGTAGCCGGTGGTCTTGCTCGAGCCAACGCTCTCACCATTCTCCGGCAGGAGGTTAAATCCGGTCTCTAAGATAGGCTTGCAGTCCAGATCGAATTTCACACCACCCACCTCCGCTCGTACGTACTGCGAAGGAGAGGCACCTTTGTCGGCGGCATTCAGGTGTTTTATCAGTAATTGCAATCCTTTAGACCCGGTGAACAAATCCTTCAGACGCGCTATTGCCAAAGGACCAAAGCCGTTTCCAAATATGTTACTCTGGCTCGTTACTCCTTCACCTGTCTGGTGATTCCACGGCCAAGCGAAATAAGCAGAACGGGTATCTACATACGAATACGACTCGGAGTATGTCTGCGTCAGACCGCCGTTGATAGAATGGGTGGCAAGCGGTGCTTTGGTCATAGCTAACACTTTCTCCGCCTCGTTGGTAGCAAGAACTCCGATCCAATTATCCACGGCTTTGTTGTCCAACTGTACTTGGTCGAAGATCATCCAGTTCAGCCCGTCCGGCGTGATGATCTCGTAGTTTCCTTCTTCACCGAATCCGAGGGAGTCCGGATGCACCTTACTCCAATAAACCGGCCGGTCTTTGGCTATAGCCTGGGTCACCGCTTCCTCCCGGGTGCCTGTCAACAGAAGACTATTACGATGGTAGAGCAGATCCGGAATGATTGTACCGACTATATACTGATGGGTATAAGCGAAGGAGGATTGGATAAATTTCTTAATCAGCACATCCTCGGTTCGCATCAGATACCAGGGTTTGCCGTTGGCGTCCACACCCTGCTGAACGATGCGGTAACTCTTGTTGTCGATTTTCGCTTTTATCTGCTCGAAAGAGATGGAGTCCACCACGCGGAAAGCGTCGGCTTTGGAGGTCATCACACCGTTGGTCACACCGATATAGACATCCCCTCTGGTGCCAACCTGCAAGGGACCGGTACCGGTCTGAATCCGTTCGGTGGTCTTAAACTCGTAGTCCGCTTGATTATATCCATACCATTGTACCGTAAGCGGGAAATTCCAATCGGTGGATTTCTCAACTGTACTGAGTACGCCTGCTGTAGCACCTGCTGCCGGAGAGCCTGCGTATGTACCTACGAAATACTGGCTGTTATTTCCCCATTTAACGAAGAGGTTCAGTCCCACACGGAAATTAGAAGGTTCTTTGTATTTGACGTGATAGGAAGTACCCTTCTCAAGGTAAGCATATGAGCCACTTCCGGGAGGGTCACGAAGTATATCGAGTAGCGTTATACCTGTCGAAGCTGTATCGCGCTGCATGAAATCCGTTGCTTTCTCCACCGCCCCTAAGACATACGCCTGCAGCGGATTGGATGTAACATACTCTCCTTCGCTCTCCACCGAGAAATCCAGCGAATGCAACGCATTCTCTCCGGTCTGGACATAGGTCACCTGGTCAAAAATCACGTTCACCAGAGCGGAACCGTTGGCATCCAGCGGCGCGGATTGGATATCCGTTGTTTCACGCATGCCGTTGTAAATCTTAAGGTTTCCTCCCTTCAGGTAAACACGGTCGGGTACACGCGTGCGGTCATTATTATAATAGTAATCCTCATGGGCGGACACGCGGAACTGGTACTGCCCCGCCGTAAAGACCGGAGCACCAAAGAGGTAACTGTAACTTCCGTCCGCTTCTTGCGACACCAGATCCACTTTCATCTCCTCCCCATTGAGCGCCTCCGCTGTCCACGACTTAAGACCGTAATAATCATACTCTTTGCCGTAAAGTGATTGTTTATAGGTCACCTCTATCGGCGTACGATAGGTAATGGAGAAGATACCGGGTTCGGTGTTGCTCAGATCAATCGTCTCGCTGGTTTTCCCTTGCGCGAAGAGCGTAGCGTAACCCTGCGCCGTAGCTTGTACCACCTTGTACTTGGTCGGGAACAAATCCGCCTCGTACTCACCGGTGACCGGATCGGGGTTGATGACGATACGCTTATGCTGGTAATGGATCCGGGTGGCACCGATCGTGTATTCCAAAGTGTCACGGGTCAGATCTTCGGGGTCACGCACGATATAGGCGATGTTATCCCCTTCCAGCTCGAGCACCAGTTGCAGGTTATCACCTAAGTTATTACGGCTCAATCCTTGTCCGAGCGGTAAGGAAGCCTGATCAATACCGCCGACCACCCTACCGGCGAGACGTACCTTGGTCTGATCCCATATACGTACGCCGTCCAGCGCCTTGGAGAGGGTCAAGAGACTGTCGCCGTCGATACGGACAAAACCGTCGCCCTCGAAGGTATGACCTTGCTTGACAATCTGCAAGGTAAAGGCGGAGTTTTTCGGTACCGAGATAGAGAAATTACCGGACATGTCGGTCTTCACCGCATCACCGGATTTCTTGACCATCTTGCCGTTCAGCAGGATATTGGCATCCCGTACCGGCACCGAGGACAGTTTATAGAGCACCCGTCCCGAGAAACGAACCGAGGAGATATTATCAAAATTGAGGTTCTCCACCACATTGTTCTCCGCGGAGAGGGTTACGGTAGCCGTCGGGGAAGAAGTATTGTTGAAGACGAACTGCGCCGTCTGGGAGGTAGGCACAATCGAATAGGTCGTCGAGGTACCGTAAAGCAGGCTGTCGAAGAGGAAAGCGCCCCTTTCGTCGGTCACTACATGTATATCCTCCGCGCCGTCTCGTGAGAGCGTGACGGTGGTACCATAGCAACCGCTTCCATCCTCGTATTGCACCCTACCGGCTATCAAGCCGTAGGGCGAACGACGGCCTTCTGTGGAAGCCATATGCACCGTCGTCGTGCCGTTACAGGAGAAAGAGGAAGAGACGCGGTACTCGTAGGTCTGCCCCGGAACGACGGCGTGAGCATCTTTTGCCTCGTCGAAATACCCCTCTGTCTCCAGAATAGCGATCGTGTCGAAAGGTGCCTCCGAGCCTTGTATGCGGCGTTCGAGGATATAGTGATCTACCGAACCGGCGGTAGGTTGCCAGGTCAGGATGACGCCCCTTTTATCGGTACCGTCGGTGGCTTGGAATGAGGCGATTTTTGCCGAGGAGTTCATATAAAGATCCGGACCGGTGAGGGTGATCGGATTCAGCTGCGCGTCCTTCTGAACCTGCAGCAGAGAGTTACTCTGGTCGATACGCACATCGTAGAGGAAATGCACACAACTCATGTTCGCCACATCCGTCATGTGCGCCAGATAAGTGCCGTCGGGTTGCCGGATGATGCTATCCTTGGGCACACGAAACTCCTGTACCAGACCGTTTTCCACCACCGTACGTGTCAGCACCAAGTCCGCATTACGATCCCATACACAACGTTCGCCGGATGTCATTGCCTGCACCTTTGACTGCAGGGAGGGATATAATCGGGCGCGTATGTCGCTCTCATTGACTTGGGAAAAGACACGCGTTTTCAGTTCCTCTTCGGTAATCAGATTATATTGGTTCCCGGTAGGCTTGTACTCATACCTCATCACACCGGGCATCCACGAAACGGATAACGACTGAACGTACGCATTGATTCCGGTAGCAGGCACAACGAAAGAGAATGAGGTGCTTTGACCGGACTCATGGATGGCTTTTACCCAAATAGTAGATCCGCTCAGCGCCTCAAAAGACAAGTCGTTATATGATTTCTGTGGCGTAATAAGCGTTTGAATTTCATTGTATTCCTGTTTGATTTCAAAGCTATAGCCGCTGATAGACGAGGTATGGTGGATGATAACGGGAACGGGTACACCCATTACCGAAGACACATCCACATCCATACTAAGGGTCACCTCATCGATAGCGGGCACCACCGGTTCTATCTCCGGATTGGCTATTTTTAGATAGAAATGCACCTTACGGTTGTTCTCAAAATCGGGATCCAAGGTATAGGCATTCTGAATCGTATCCAGCGGCGAGAGATAATTGCTCTTGACGACAGAGGTGGCAGCCATATAGGGTGATTCGTGCCAGTCCCAGGTGGCGGCAGAGGCACGGCGTACGCGGTAGTAGAGTGGTGCGCCCGGGATATTCACATCCGAATGGAGTGTGGCGTTGATGCGCGCCCTGAAGCCGTTGTTATTCTCTATCTCTATCTCTTTTTGCGACACCGAGATCTTGCTGTTATGGGAAACCGTATAGAGACTGTCGTCACGGAAGAGCTGCAGCACATCCTCAGCGTTATCGGTAAAGGAGTAGTTGTTCTCGCCGGTGACATAAGGCACCACCCCTATGGACCGGGCGTCCGAGAAATCCTCTTGGGTGGCACGTTGCACCTCGTACATATCCGCCTCCAAGATGTCCTGGTCATTCGGATAAAGCGTGTGCCAGCTCAGCTGCACATCACCCGTCACGCTGTTCTGCGCATCCTTCACTTCCTCCGCTTCAAAATCATATATCTTGTGGTAAGCGGGAATCATGACCGAGTTGGTTTTGAGACGCTGTTTGACACCGCCATCCTTGTTGATCCATACATTGAAATCCGCATAGAAATGGTCCTGCACGGAATCCTGCATATCAACCAAAATCTTCTCGCTCCGCTCTACCTGGGCTACCTCCTTTGATGGGTTTAGAGAGGTATGATACGAGATAGGGTCTTGGAAGGTCATATACTGCACGCCCGCCTTGCCTAAGGTATTGATGTCACTACCCGCCATGCTGTAGAAGAACGGATCGAAGAGCTGCGGACTCTGCGGTATATCGCCGCCGTCGAAATAAGTCTCCCATTGCCACCAGTACGCATTATGGAGATTGTTGTTCTTGACGTAGTAATCGCGGACATTCAGACCGACGTAGAACTTCTTGTTCTGCAGCTCCACGGGGATATACCAATCAAACTGGATATAGACATGATGCTTGCCATAGGAAGAGTTCTTACGCGTGACATAGATCCAATTGGCTGCGCTGCTCTCATCATTATCACCGATTATCCAGTGGGATTTATCGTGGGCATGAAGGGTCATAGGAACCGAATTATAGGTATTGGTTACGACGCAGGTACCGGTATCTACCAGCAGGTAGGCAGTACCGCTTCCTCCCGAAAAACGCCCCGTGTAATTAGGGTTACGGGTAGCACCGAAAGAGGCGATCCGGTGTACATTCGCCGAACCGCGTCCCTGCCCGGGCTGCTCACTGAACCATACATAGGAGTTGTTCGTGTTGTTGTTGGCTGTTTGGGGGTTCAGATAATAGGTGTTATCGTCACCCTCACCGTAAATCCACAACGGGATGGTGAACCGCAATACGCCATTACCCATACTCATGATAGAGTAATTGTCGAATTTCTGCAAATACTCGTTTCCCGCTTGCGCTCGCAAAGGAACAAGCATGAAAGCACACAAAGCAAGCAAAGTGATCATCAGATGCTTGCTGAAGGGATGGATTTTTGCTCTCATCGTATTATATTTTTAACGTTAATACTCGTTTTAGATTAATAGGACGGCGAAGCGTCTGATCGTTTGGGAGCTCGTCCCCTACTCTGATCACCGCCGTTTGTCCGGGTACTGACACTCAGCAGTATCTGTCCCCACATCTCTATCATTCCTATCTCCGTGTAAGGAGAAATGTATAACTTATTTGACATTTGAGATTTGATTTCCTTTGTTACTTGGTACTTACTTTGTTCCCTTGTACATCGTACATTGTCCCTTTGTACATTATAAACAAGGCTCCGTTCTTAATAAGCTTTGTACATTGTCCTTTGTCACTTGGTACTTGTTCAATGTCCGTAGCTGTATTCTGTATGCGCCAAACGGCAGGCATGTTGCGGTATCTGGCAGCCGCATTATGCGGGTCAGATTGCTCGGGACCGCCACCTTGCAAATAGAAATATGCACGGAAGCCTTTCATCTTCGAGTCGGGGTATAGTTGATCGTCGGGCCAGTAGAGGGAGTTCTCTACGTCCACGAAGAAATTATAGTGCGGTTCCTCGCCGGTCTTATAGCTCGGAATATGGCGACGTGGGTAAAGACCGTGGTACTTGATATTCTCATTTCCGGGGTCGTTACTTGTAGCTTCCTCCATGGAGTTTGCTTCTGCCCAGTTCGTCACTCCGTCAAAACGCAGCATCGTCATCACCTCTCCGTTGTCCGGCCAGCGCAGCAGATAGGGGACTCCCCGTGTCAGCGTCCTGCCGACCAATGGAGATACCTCCAGACTCAGCTGCTCATCGTAGGTTTCGTGTCCGGTCACCGTACCGCCGTCGAAAGTGAACACTTGCGCGCCCGCCAACGGCGAGTCCTCTATGTCCGGCACATTGAAAGGCAGGCAGAGGGTATTGAAATAACCGTCCTTATACAAGGTACGGTGTACCATTACCGAAGAATTATTGCGAGCCGCGTTCAGGCGGGTAGTCATAGCCGTTGTTTCGTCCAGCTCGTCCAGCAGCTTGATGTTCACATCCTTGACCAGCAAAACGGAGTAATAGGCGTAGTAACTCTGGTTTGTATAGTCATGGATTTGCAACCCGTTCTCTCCGTCGAAACGCATAGCATGGGCGTTGGTGGTATTATGCGCATCAAAAGCCCAATACGCGCCATGAATACCGGCTTGCTCAATATTGTCGGGATTGTCTTTTGTTACCTTCTGCGATTCTTCATTGCCAGCGATTCCGTTATACCCGTATCCATCGGCAGGCAGGAAGACAGCGCCGGCGGCTTTCATTAGTTCCCATTGATCATAACTGTATGAATTACTATCTTTATCAAAAGTAATCCCGGTATGCACGCAGCTAAACGTCGTTCCCTCCGGCTGAATCCAGCCGTCCGGCAGGATAATCAGACCGTTTGTATAGTTCTCGGCATCCTGAGTTGCTTTAATGCGTCCCAAATTGTTCATGCCGGTATTGTAATGGGCCGCGTCATCGCGTGTTACCAATAGGTAGGTCCACTCATCGCTGGTCAGCAACCGCCAGTCGTCTTGCTGTTGTCCCTTTGCCGCCTTCCATTGATACAAGCCGGTGATGATGGTTTGGGAAATCTCCACCATTTTACCGTCGTCGCTGACCGAAAAGATGTTTTTCGGCGTTTGGGCAGTTGCATACGCCGGCAGACAGAGAACGGCTGCCAGCACATACATCATTTTCTTTAAAAATCGTTTCTTCATTTATATTTTAGTGTTAGTGTTTTCTTAAAAAACATTCTTCGAGTGCAAAATTATAAAAAAAAATGCACATACGCAATACGCACGTGCGCTTTTTTACGAATTGTCCTACAATTTTTACGCAGTGTCATATGACAGTGTCAATTTTCCACATAAATATAGAAAAACGCACCCGAAGATGCGTTTTTGGGCAGGTTAATACAAGAAGCCGGCTGAATGAGTCGCCCTGATGCTATTTAGAAGTATTCTCTTACAGCAAATTCATATTGATCAATGAAAATCTTTTTGAAAGCGTGCATATTATTCTGTTCATAGAAAATCAGCATCGCTTTCTTATAATCAATAGAATCAACCGTGCGGAATGATAATGGGCAGTAGCCATTTGCTATTAGCATTGCATTGCTTGTGATACGTGCTGTTCGTTTGTTTCCATCCATAAATGGCTGAATATAACTCAGCAGCAAGAGCACCAACAAAGCCTTCTCGAAGGCATTCGAACGGCTATTGATCAACGCACAAGTATCACGCATGGCCTCGCGAATCTGAAATTCATTATCTAACGGCCTGTATTGAGTCCCCGTTATACCCACACGTCGATGACGCAGCCCCGTATCAACCGACAAATCCTTGGTAAGCAATTGATGGATGTCCTCGATATGGCTGATGCTCAACTCTTGTAAATAGTCAGGATTGTCCAATATAAACCGTAACGCGTCTTTGTGATTCAGCAGCATTACAGCCTCTTCCTTGGTCTTGCCTTCTGCTGTCTTACTTTCACGCAACAACCGCTCTGTCTCAAGAAGCGAATACGTGTTACCCTCTATCTGTGATGATTTCCAACTTAAATCAATACCCAACCGCTCCATCTCTTTACGATACTCATTCTCACTCATATCTGATAAGTGGGCACGAAAATCCGCTTGTAAAGTATTTAGATGTTTCAACTCATTCTCCGTAAACAAAGCAACTTGCGGCAACTGCTCATTAATAAGCGCGAAGTTAAAACTTGTTTGGACTTGCCGGTCGTCTGCTTCTTGTGCAAAGTAGGTGTCCAAATCTAAAGGCATTAATAAATGAGCACGATTGGATAAGGAATACCTCGTCGCGCGCGCTTTTCCCTCTACGATGATATCGCCAATCTCAACTCCCGACGCTATAAACCTTTTTAGTGTGGCGTCACTTTCTTTAAAACCGATACCTGCGCGAATTTCCTCACGCGATGAGAGAGGGTGATAGTGCAAATACTGCAATATTTCACGAGCTGTTTCCATAAGCTAATTTTAAAAATCGGTGCAAAATTACAAAAAATATTTGAATAATCGGCTCAAATAGAGCAAAAAAATGCAAAAAATCTTATATTTTTGAGCCGATTCGGAGTTTTTGGGAGAAAAATAGGCTCAAAATCTCGTAAATTTTAATGGGACAGTAGTGTATATACAAGGATTTGACGTAAAAAGTTAAATTTATTTAAAGTTTTTGCGGGAAAGACTTGTTATTCGCACAAACGCATCGACTCCATCTGGACCTACCACCGTGCCCTCAAACTCACGGAGTAAAAAGAAAGGGCATAAGAAAAAAGTAAGCAAAAAAGAATTACAAAGAAAGTTCCTCCTCCTTTACATGAGGAAGAGGAAGAAGAGGAGGAAGACCTTTTATGAATTTTGAAGATAATTTTTGGTGTTTAGTGAAGGATCGCGGTCGCGTGGCGAACTTCTACAGGAACGAGGTGATGGTGACGTACAGCCCGAGACCGAAGAAGGAAAAATAGAACATTGGTTGCAGAGGTGATTTAGAGCACTTGCATCTGACTCTTCACCGATGCGCAGCCGATGGAAAAATGGAACATTTTGAAAAGGGAAGCAAAAAATCGAGGAAAATACGAATTTTTGCAAAAATTTCCATTTCGGTGATACACATTGTTTACTACCGCACTATCTTTGCACTCGAAATTGAAAACTAACTCGGCGCTGTCACGCCGAGCACCAAACGAAAAAAAACTACCAATAGTACTGATGCGATAAATTAAGAAAAACAAATAAAACACTGTTAGATCAAATCGGCAATTTCGGAATTGCGCTGCAAAATTACATAAAATATTTGGAAATAATCGCACATGGTGAAAGCAGTTGACTTCTGCTTTATTCCTCTTTCTTATGGATGGTGGTATAGGGGGCGATTTGCAATCCGTTTTGATCGTCAAGCGGGATCCACCAGAGTTCTTTGATCTCTTGTTGCATGTACTCATAATGGAGGAACTTAATCATCCACTCCATGCGCATCGCACTGCGCTCTAACCAAAAGAACTCGCGCCATTGATCCCCTGTCAACTCTACAATGTCGAAGGTCGGGGTCTTGGCGCCATAATACCTAAAACGAACAGCTAATGTCATAAAAAAATCCAAAATTTCTTGCAAAATTATAAAAAAAGAAGCATGTACGCAATACGCACGTGCATCTTTTTACGAAATGTCCTATAGATTTTTACGAATTGTCAGTACTGCTATGCCACTCTTTGGGTGCCAGACCGATTTCGCGGGAGAAAGCGCGATAGAAAGACCGGACGGACGAGAAGCCGCATCGGGCGGAGACATCCTCCATCGTCATCTCCGGATGTTCGGTCATCAGACGTTTGGCCTCCTCGATACGCAGCCCGTTGACCCAATGGTAGAACGAACAACCGTATTCGGCATTGATGAATTGGCTGAGATAGGTGCGGTTGAGCGGCAACACCTGACGCAAGTCGGTTAACTGAAAATCGGAATTATGATAGGGTTTCTCCTTTTCGAGCCAAGCGTCCAAGGTAGCACGATAGGCGGCATTGACCGGATTCGATTCTTCTTCCTTCTCCTCCTCCAGCGCTGTACTATGCAACCGATCCCAAGGATCCGGACGATAGAGCACCTGCTCGGTAGTGTAGGTGAAGATAAGGAGGAACATCCATTGCTGGGTGAACATCCGGTTCGGCACATACCAGAAGACGATGAAATAGAACGCCAGACCAACGATGGCAAGCATCGTCAGATAGCGCACTATCCATTGCACATCGATATTATCCAAGGTGGAGAAGTTATCCTCACACCATTGGCGGTATTTACGGACATGCCCGCAAAGCGTTAAGAAGATAACTATCGGATAGATCATAATAACGGGCAGCAGGTTCACCGGCCCGAAATAATCGACAACACCCAGCACTATCATCGGCAGCAGTAACAACATACCTCGCTTCCAATTGAGCCATCCGGGACGCAAGACGTTTGTCGGATAGATAAACAACATGAATGCCAGCAAGTTTCCTAATGTCACCGAAGCATTGAACAAAGGGTCATCCGGCGTACCGCCTACCGCTTTGATACCCAGTACATATCGCGCGCCCCATACCAACACATCAATACACCCCCATGCCAGCAGCACGATCGCCCATGAGCGACGCAAGGTATTTTGCTCCCCATGCAAGAATAAAAGGAGGGCACCAAAGAGACAAACAGCAATGGTAGAGATATACTCAAACGGATTGATATATACCTCAAATATCCATTCCGGGATGAACGAGGCCAACCAAAAACTCAACACTACCAACACCGACAGGAGCGAGGCGAAAATCACTTCCCCTTTATAATCCTGCCATATGTCTCGCATCCATTTTTGCATAAAATCGAGTGCAAAGGTACGAAAAAAAAAATGACATACGCAAATACGCATGTCATTTTTTTTGAATATTTCGCTCGGATTAGAACTGATCTTCCCCATTCAGAGCAGCCTCAGCGGCTTCTCGAGCTGCTTGAATGGCTGCATATTCTTCCTGGTTGTGGACAGCGATCTTGGAGAACTCGCGGAGACCGGTTCCGGCAGGGATGAGGTTACCGCAGATCACATTCTCCTTCATTCCTTCGAGGTTATCGACACGTCCGCGGATAGCAGCCTCGTTGAGGACCTTGGTGGTCTCCTGGAAGGATGCTGCCGACATGAAGGACTTGGTACCCAAAGCCGCGCGGGTGATACCCTGCAGGATCTGCTTCGCGGTTGCGCACTCTGCATCACGCGCCTTGACAAGCTTCTTATCGCGGCGACGCAACGAGCTGTTCTCATCATGGAGACGGCGTGCGGTGACGATCTGACCCTCGCGGAGGTTCTCCGAAGCGCCTGCATCGGTTACGACCTTGCGGCCCCAGATACGATCGTTCTCCTCGAGGAAGTCGAGTTTATCCACAATGTCACCTTCAAGGTACCTTGTGTCACCCGGATCGAGGATCTCGACCTTGCGCATCATCTGACGCACGATGATCTCGAAGTGCTTATCGTTGATCTCCACACCCTGCATTCGGTACACGGCCTGAGCCTCGTTCACGATATAATCCTGAACGGCAGTCGGACCCTGGATAGCCAGGATGTCCTCCGGCGTGATGGCACCGTCAGACAGAGCCACACCGGCGCGTACATAGTCGCCTTCCTGAACAAGGATTTGTTTCGATAACGGAATCAGATATGCCTTCTGCTCTCCTAATTTCGAAGTAATGAACAATTCGCGGTTACCGCGTTTGATCTTACCGAAGGATATCTCACCGTCGATCTCGGCCACAACAGCGGGGTTGGACGGGTTACGTGCCTCGAAGAGCTCAGTGATACGCGGCAGACCGGAGGTGATATCACCTCCGGAGTTGGTAGCGCGTGCCATAGAGAAGAGGGTGTCACCGATATGTACCTCGGCGCCTTCGGTGAAGATCAGACTTGCCTTCACAGGGAGGTTGTAGGTACGGAGAATATTACCTGCCTTATCGACGATATGTGCCTGCGGCATCTTGGTCTTATCCTTGGTATCGGTGATGGATACCTCTCGTTTACCGGTCTGCTCATCGACTTCGGTCTTGGCGGTGATACCCTCGATGACATCTTCGTACTTGATGAAACCGTCTTGCTCGATGATGAGCGGGGTCTTATACGGATCCCATTCGCAGACTACGGTACCCTTCTCGTATTTCTCACCCGGGGTGACGAAGAGCTTCGCCGCATAGGGGATATCGAAGTTAGAGAGGATGACGCCGGTCTTCTCGTCCTTGAGGGACATAGCGTTCTGACGGCTGACGATGATGGTATCGCCGGCAGCTGTCGTGATGGTACGGAGGTCTTCGATCTCGACGATACCGTCACGTGTGAGGGCGTAGGTACCTTGTGCGGCTGCACCTCCAGCCAGACCTCCCGAGTGGAAGGTACGGAGGGTCAGCTGTGTACCCGGTTCACCGATGGCCTGTGCGGCGATGACGCCGACGGCTTCACCTTTCTGCACCATCTTACGGGAAGCGAGGTTACGTCCGTAACACTTCGCACACACACCGTGTTTGGATTCGCAGGTGAGTACCGAACGGATCTCGACCTCTTCGATACCTGCAGCTTCGATGGCTTCGCACTGCGGCTCGCGGATCTCTTCTCCGGCAGCGACGATGAGGTTACCCTCATTATCGAGGATATCGTGTACGGATACACGACCGAGGATACGGAGGGTGAGGGAGGCGATGGTATGACCGTTAGCATCCTTGATGGCGCGCGCGGTCAGACCGCGGAGGGTACCGCAGTCTTCCTCATTGATGATCACATCGTGCGATACATCGACCAGACGACGGGTGAGATAACCTGCATCGGCGGTCTTGAGGGCGGTATCAGCCAGACCCTTACGGGCACCGTGGGTAGAGATGAAGTACTCGAGCACGGACATACCCTCTTTAAAGTTCGCGAGGACAGGGTTCTCGATATCGGGACGGGTGTCGACGGCACCGGCTTTCATCGGCTTGGCCATGATACCACGGATACCTGCCAACTGCTTGATCTGCTGCTGGTTACCACGGGCACCGGAATCCATCATCATGTAAACGGAGTTGAAGCCCTGGTCGGCAGATTTCATATGATCCATGAGGATGTTGGTCATCTCGCCGTCGATCTGCTTCCAGGTATCGACTACCTGACGATAACGCTGATCATCGGATACCTCACCTTCGTTATAGAGCTCGGTGATCTGGTCGACGATGTCGTTACCTTTGTCGATGAGGGCTTTCTTCTCCTCCGGAATGATGATATCGTTCAAGTTGAAGGACAGACCTCCGCGGAAAGCGCGGTAGTAACCGAGGTCCTTGATATCATCGAGGAACTGCGCGGCACGTGCCACACCGCAGGTCTTGATGACCTTGGAGATGATGGACTTGACCGCACCTTTCTTCATGAGCACGTTCTGATAACCGAGTTCAGCCGGTACGTATTGGTTCACGATGACACGACCCGGGGTCGTCTCGATGAGCTCGCCATTGATACGCACTTTGACTTTCGCGTGGATATCGACGCGACCTTCGTTGAGGGCGATGAGCGCTTCCTCCTCGGAATAGAAGAGGAGTCCTTCGCCCTTCACGCCTGCGCGTTCCTTAGTGATATAATAGAGACCGAGGATCATATCCTGTGACGGCACGGTGATCGGGTTACCGTTCGCCGGGTCGAGGATGTTATGCGATCCGAGCATGAGGAGCTGTGCCTCGAGGATGGCCTCGTTGGAGAGGGGCAAGTGGACTGCCATCTGGTCACCGTCGAAGTCGGCGTTGAAGCCGGCGCAGGACAGCGGGTGCAGCTGGATCGCCTTACCCTCGATCATACGGGGCTGGAAAGCCAGGATACCGTGACGGTGCAGTGTCGGCGCACGGTTGAGCAGGACGGGGTGTCCTTCCATGACGTGCTCGAGGATCTCGTAGATGACCGGTTCGCGACGATCGATGATCTTCTTCGCGGACTTGACGGTCTTGACCGTACCGCGCTCGATGAGCTTGCGGATGATGAACGGCTTATAGAGTTCGGCCGCCATCTCTTTGGGCAGACCGCACTCGTGCATCTTGAGCTCCGGACCTACAACGATAACCGAACGCGCGGAGTAGTCCACACGCTTACCGAGGAGGTTCTGACGGAAACGTCCCTGTTTACCCTTGAGCGAGTCGCTGAGGGACTTGAGCGGACGGTTCGCATCGGACTTCATGGCCGTGGTCTTACGGCTGTTATCGAACAGGCTGTCCACAGCTTCCTGCAACATACGCTTCTCATTGCGGAGGATGACATCCGGCGCCTTGATCTCGACGAGCCGTTTGAGTCGGTTATTACGGATGATGACACGACGATAGAGGTCGTTGAGGTCGGAGGTCGCAAAACGACCACCATCCAGCGGCACGAGCGGACGGAGCTCCGGCGGGGTCACAGGCAGTGCCTGGAGGATCATCCACTCGGGGCGGTTCTTACCGTTCGAAGCGCGGAAAGCCTCTACTACTTGCAGGCGCTTGAGGGCCTCCTGACGACGCTGTACCGAGGTCGATTTATCGGCCGTCGCACGGAGCTCGTAGGAAAGGCCGTCGAGGTCGAGCCCGCAGAGCAGGTCATAGACTGCCTCGGCACCCATCTTGACGATGACCTTGTTGGGATCGGTATCCTCGAGCAGGTCATTGCCCTCCGGGATGATGGCCAGTACCTGCTGGTACTGATCCTCATCGAGCAGCATCTTGTTCTCGATCGGCAGACGGTTCTTATCCGACTCGTGCTTCTCGCCGATCTCCTGCCCCTCGAGGGCACCGGCACGAACGACGAGGTATTTCTCGTAGTAGATGACGGACTCGAGTTTCTTGGTCGGGATACCGAGCAGGGCCGCCATCTTGGACGGCAGCGAGCGCAGATACCAGATATGTGCGACGGGCACGACGAGTTTGATATGACCCATGCGCTCACGACGCACTTTCTTCTCGGTCACCTCTACGCCGCAACGCTCGCAGACGATACCTTTGTAACGGATACGTTTGTATTTACCGCAATGGCACTCGTAATCTTTGGTCGGACCGAAGATACGCTCACAGAACAAACCGTCACGTTCGGGTTTGTAGGTACGATAGTTAATCGTTTCCGGTTTGAGCACCTCGCCCGAGGAGATCTGCATGATCTCGTCCGGGGAAGCCAGACCGATAGTGATCTTAGTGAAACCGGTTTTCTTTGTATTATCTTGTTTAAAAGCCATACTTGTCCTCCATTATTCCATTTTAATACTGAGTGCGAGACCTTGCAGTTCGTGCAACAGCACGTTGAGCGACTCGGGCAGACCCGGGGTCGGGAAGTTCTCACCTTTGACAATTGCTTCGTATGTACGTGCACGACCGGTGACGTCATCGGACTTGATGGTGAGGATCTCCTGGAGCACGTGCGCAGCACCGTGTGCCTCGAGTGCCCAAACCTCCATCTCACCGAAACGCTGACCACCGAACTGGGCCTTACCGCCGAGCGGCTGCTGGGTGATGAGGCTGTACGGACCGATCGAACGGGCGTGCATCTTATCATCGACCATGTGACCGAGCTTCATGAAGTAGGTCACACCGACGGTAGCCATCTGGTCGAAGGGTTCGCCCGTCTCACCATCGTAGAGCTGGGTCTTACCACCACGCGGCAGACCGGCTTTGTCGGTCCACTCGTCGAGCTGCTCCATGGTACAACCGTCGAAGATCGGGGTGCTGAACTTGACACCCAGCTCCTGTCCGGCCCAACCGAGGACCGCCTCGAAGATCTGACCGATATTCATACGGGAAGGCACACCCATCGGGTTGAGCACGATATCTACCGGCGTACCGTCAGCGAGGAACGGCATGTCCTCGACACGCACGATCTTGGAGACGATACCCTTGTTACCGTGACGACCGGCCATCTTATCACCGACGCGGATCTTACGACGCTTTGCGATATATACTTTCGCCATCTGGATGATGCCGTTGGGCAGTTCGTCACCGATGGTGAGGTTGAATTTCTCGCGCTTGAGTTGCGCGTCCATCTCCTTATATTTCGCGATGTAGTTGATCACGCACTGTGCGACGAGTTCGTTCTTATGCTCGTCAGCGGTCCAACCCTCGAGGAGGACGGAGAAGAAGTCGATCTCGTTGAGACGCTCCTTGCTGAAGTGCTGTCCTTTGGCGATGAGTTCGGTGCCGAGGATGTCCTTGACGCTGACAGCCTGACGGCCGTTGAGCAGGGCGTAGAGCTTCTCGACAAGGCGCTCGCGCAGGGCTTCGGCCTGATGTTTGAACTTACCGTCCATCTCGGCGATCGTGATCTTATCGTCCATCTTCTGCTTGCGGTCTTTGTTGGCACGGCAGTAGAGTTTCTTATCGATGATCACACCGTCGAGCGACGGGCTGGCCTTGAGGGACGCATCCTTGACGTCTCCGGCTTTGTCACCGAAGATAGCCTTGAGGAGTTTCTCCTCCGGCGAAGGATCGGTCTCACCCTTCGGGGTGATCTTACCGATGAGGATGTCACCCGGCTCGATGTGGGCACCGATACGGATGATACCGTTCTCGTCGAGGTCCTTGGTTGCATCTTCCGATACATTGGGGATGTCGGCGGTGAACTCCTCCATACCGCGCTTGGTGTCACGTACCTCGAGCAGCTGCTCTACGACGTGAACGGAGGTGTACATGTCTTCGCGCACGATACGCTCGGAGAGCACGATGGCATCCTCGTAGTTATAACCCTTCCAGGGGATATAAGCCACTTTGAGGTTCTTACCCAGCGCCAGTTCGCCGGCCTGCGAGCAGTAACCCTCGGTCAGGATCTGACCTTTGGTCACCTTGTCGCCCTTGCGGACTACGGGGTGCAGGTCGATGGTTGTATTCTGGTTGGTCTTCTCGAACTTCGGCATCTTATACTCCTTGACGTCGGGCTCGAAGCTGACGAGCTCTTCCTCCTCGGTGCGCTCGTACTGGATACGGATGATGTCGGCATCGACGTAGGTGACGGTACCGTTTCCTTCAGCCACGATCTGCGTACGACTGTCGGCGATCAACTGATCCTCGATACCCGTTCCGACGATCGGCGCCTCGTTGGTGATCAGAGGTACTGCCTGGCGCATCATGTTCGATCCCATGAGGGCACGGTGGGCATCATCGTGCTCGAGGAACGGGATGAGCGAAGCCGCGATCGAAGCGATCTGGCAGGGAGCCACATCCATGAGGTTGACTTCGGACGGCGCTACGACGGGGAACTCGGCACCCAGACGGGTCTTAACGACCTTGCGGATGAAGTTACCTTCCGGCGTCAGCGGTGCGTTACCCTGTGCCACTACCTTATCCTCCTCATCTTCTGCGGAGAGGTAAACGACATGGTCGTTATCGAGGTCCACCACGCTGTCCTTAACGGGGCGATACGGGGTCTCGATGAAACCGAGGTCGTTGATCTTGGCGTAGATACACATGGACGAGATCAGACCGATGTTCGGACCTTCCGGACTCTCGATCGGGCAGAGACGACCATAGTGGGTATAGTGCACGTCGCGGACCTCGAAGCCGGCACGGTCACGACTCAGACCGCCGGGACCCAGGGCCGACATACGGCGTTTGTGCGTGATCTCGGCGAGGGGGTTCTGCTGGTCCATGAACTGGCTCAGCGCGTTGGTTCCGAAGTACGAATTGATGATCGACGAGATGGATTTCGCGTTGATCAGGTCGGTCGGGGTGAAGACCTCGTTGTCACGAACGTTCATACGCTCGCGAACGGTGCGGGCCATACGCGCCAGACCGATGCCGAACTGGTTGAACAGCTGCTCACCGACCGTGCGAACACGACGGTTGCTCAGGTGATCGATATCGTCCACCTCGGCGTTGCTGTTGATCAGCATCACGAGGTATTTGATGATCTCGATGATATCCTCCTTGGTCAACACACGGGTGTCCTCCGGGATATTCATGTTCAGCTTGCGGTTGATACGGTACCGTCCTACTTCGCCCAGGTCATAACGCTTCTGGGAGAAGAAGAGGTTCATGATCATCTCGCGCGCTGTGGCATCATCGGCCGGCTCGGCGTTACGCAACTGACGGTAGATATAGAGCACCGCCTCTTTCTCGGTCTTCGCCGGGTCTTTCTGCAAGGTGTTGAAGATGATCGCGAAATCGTTCTCGCGCTCCTCCTGCTTGTGCAACAGGATGGTCTTCGATCCCGACTCGATGATCGTCTCGATTGTCTCCGGCGTCAGTTCCTCTTCGCGGTCCACCACGATGGTATTACGCTCGATGGACGACACCTCACCGGTATCCTCATCGACGAAGTCCTCGACCCATGCACGCATCACGTCTCCGGCCAGTTTGCGACCCATACAAGCCTCGAGCGTCTCCTTGTTCACTTTGACTTCTTCAGCGAGGTCGAAGCAGTTGAGGATGTCGCGGTCGGTCTCGTAACCGATCGCACGGAGGAGGGTGGTAACGGGCAATTTCTTCTTACGGTCGATGTAAGCGTACATGACCTTGTTGATGTCGGTCGCGAACTCGATCCACGAACCGCGGAACGGGATGATACGCGCCGAATAGAGCTTGGTGCCATTGCTATGCATCGAGGTGCCGAAGAACACGCCCGGCGAACGGTGCAGCTGGCTTACTACGACACGCTCGGCACCATTGATGACGAACGTACCTTTCGGCGTCATGTAGGGGATGGTACCCAGATAGACGTCGGAAACTACGGTATCGAAGTCCTCATGATCGGGGTCCTCGCAAGACAGGCGCAACTTGGCTTTCAAAGGCACGGAGTAAGTGAGACCGCGCTTGATGCACTCTTCGATCGAGTAGCGGGGACGGTCCACACTGTAGTCCAAGAAAGCTAAGGTAAAACTGTTGCGGGTATCCTGGATCGGGAAGTTCTCCTGGAATACCTTAAAGAGTCCCTCTTTAC
>Ga0256404_1001722_pt1 | contig 51341 bp, 47 predicted proteins | sample RumenRJG_01DNA_FD_185990 | JGI IMG/M metagenome (GOLD analysis project Ga0256404, IMG submission 185990) | Bovine rumen microbial communities from Lethbridge, Alberta, Canada - RJG_01 | ecosystem: Host-associated > Mammals > Digestive system > Stomach > Rumen | place: Canada: Alberta | collected...
GTAGTGGTAATCAGTAATAATTGGCTTTCCTTTCAAGAGCCATCTTGAAAGGCTTGTTTGCTATGCGCTCTTTCACAAATGGCTTTTTCTAAGAAATTGCCTTGACATCTAATAGCTAGTCACCTCTTAAATATCTCTTTCAAGCAATCTCTGCCCTGTATCTTCCAAGACATTATACCCGTACATCAGCAGTTAGGAAATATATACTCTGTCACGGTCACGATATATCAGAACACACCTGCGGTCCTGAATATCAGGAGCCATACGAAAAGTGTTATGCACGACAGCGGAGTGGATATCATGACCGCACTTCCTGCAATATCCGCATCGCTGTCAAGAGCTACGGCCATCGGATACGACGATACTGCAGTCGGAGACGCCATCATGATCAGAAGCGATACGAACGCAGGCCCCCTGAAGCCCATCGCAGCCGCAAGCGGAAGCCCTATCGCCGGAACAGCGATGAGTCTGCCGAGCACGCATATGACTATATCCCTGCGTTTTGCCCTGACCGCTGCTGGATCAAACGATACGCCGAGCATTATCAGAGCCATCGGCGGAGTCGCTTCCGCGATGCCGGTTATCACTGTTTCACCTGTATACGGCATACCAAGGCCGGACAGAGAATACAGCACACCTGCTGCCGCACCGAGTATCAGAGGATTCTTCAGAACATTCAGGGCAATATCCTTCGCATCTGCCCTGCCTCCCCTGAATGTCTCCAGTACGATGACCGCGATGATATTGAACACAGGGACAACGATGGTAACAAGCATCGATACTACAGGAAGTCCCTCGTCTCCGAAAATGCTGTCGACTATCATCACGCCCATCAGGACGAAGTTGCTCCTGTATATCGCCTGGATCATCGCACCGCGGGCTGCGCTGCCTTTCTCGATCCTGAGTATCACAGCAGTTACTGTGACAACGGATATCAGGACGAAAACAAGGGCAAAAGTTATCAGTTTTATGTCTAATAACACCGACAGGTCGGCATCATATATGTTGCTGAAAAGAAGAACGGGATAAAAGAATGTGAACAGTATCTTATTGAAGCGCTTGTTCTCCGCATCATTCATCATGCCGGTCCTTCTGACCAGCACGCCTATGAGAATGTATATGAAAAGCGGTAGAACTGCGTGCATGCAGATCTGTATGTTGCTCATTGGGATCCCCCTCTGTGATGTACCCTTATACCCCTTACTCTGATTCCTTTACGATACAGACAGACATTCCATTGAAAAAGAACGTCTGTTCTGATAACATATAGATGCCGGGATGCAATATCGGAAAGGAACATATCCACTGAAGTGAGACAGGAAGTCGACGTACTTGCAGTATTTGATATAGGAGCCATGTCGCCCCGGCCTATAAGATTCAAGATTCTTGAGCACGGCATCAAGACTACTGTTAAAGTGTCCGATATCCGCAATATAGAGTGGCTCGGAGCCGGCGGCGTCACACGCATCGAGTACGACTGTGTCACTGTCAGCGAAGGCCGCCATATAAGCTACAAGCTGCTCTATTATTACCGTGAATGCAAGTGGGAACTGCAGATGAATTAGATCTCAAATATGCTCATCTGGGCTGATTCAGGCAGCCCCGCAAACAGACCGTGTCTCTTCAGGTCGTCTATATTGGTCGCCGAGAGTCTGGTCCTTGACCTCACATCATCGATAGTGCTGAATTCTCTCTCTTCATATGCTGCGACAAGAGATTCAGCAGCTGTATCCCCTATTCCGTTTACGGCATTGAACGGCAGCATTACCTTGCCGTCTACCACCGAGAACCTGCACGCCTGTGCCGTCCCGAGCACCGGTTCTGCAAATTCATATCCTCTTGAGAACATCTCGTATATTACTTCGTATACTGTCAGATGCTCCTTCTGCTTGGCTGTGGCGGTATTGCCGAGTTTCTCTATTTCCTCCATCCTGCGCTCGATCTCAGGGATGCCCTTCCATACCGATTCAGCATCGAAGTTGTCAACCTTGGACGAGAACCATGCGGCATAGAATGCCTCAGGATAATTGACCTTGAACCATGCCATTCTGATGGACATCATTACGTATGCCGCGGCGTGTGCACGCGGGAACATGTACTTCAGCGTCTCGCATGACCAGATGTACCAGTCAGGAACACCGTGGTCCTTCATCATCTGCAGCTGTTCCTCGCTCAGCACTCTGTTCTTACGTACGATCTCCATGATCTTGAACGCATCACTGTTAGGCAGCCCCTTGGCTATGAGGAAGTTCATGATATCGTCACGGCAGGATATTACTTCATCGATCGTAGCCGTTCCGTTTCTCAGGAGTTCCTGGGCGTTGTTGGTCCATACGTCGGTTCCGTGTGAGAATCCTGACATCTTAATAAGAGCCGATACCGTCGTCGGATGGATGTCGTCGAGCATGTTACGGGTAAAATTCGTACCGAACTCAGGTATGGCGTATGTGCCGTGAGTGAACTTGTAGTCCGGATTCTTGATGTGAAGTGCATCAAGAGACGTAAAAATACTCAGAGTCTCTTTGTCATCAAGCGGGATCTCCATCGGATCGACTCCGGTCATGACCTGCAGATGTCTTATAAGCTGCGGCACATCGTGGCCTAGGATATCGAGCTTCAGCAGGTTCTCATCGATCTTGTGATAATCGAAGTGAGTCGTGATCACGTCTGTATCACGCTTGTTTGCAGGCTTCTGTATAGGACAGAACTCATATATCTCATGATCATCAGGTACGACAATGATACCGCCCGGATGCTGTCCGGTAGTCCTCTTGACGCCGGTGCAGCCCTTGACCAGATAGTCTATGTCATACTTGTTGGCCTTGATATTGTTGTCTTCGACATAGTGCTTTACATATCCGTAAGCAGTCTTGTCAGCTATCGTAGCTACAGTACCCGCCTTGAATACGTTCTTCTCACCGAATATCTCACCTACATATCTGTGTGCCACCGGCTGGTATTCGCCGGCAAAATTAAGGTCTATATCAGGCTCTTTGTCTCCCTTGAATCCGAGGAATGTCGCGAAAGGAATGTTCAGACCTTCCTTCTTCATCCTCGTTCCGCACTCAGGACACATCTTTTCAGGCATGTCATAGCCTGTATCGTACTTGTCCGGTTCATCCGACCATTCGAAATGTTTGCAGTGCGGGCATATGTAATGCGGAGCAAGCGGATTTACCTCTGTGATCCCCGCCATAGTAGCTGCAAATGAAGAACCTACGGACCCTCTCGACCCTACGAGGTATCCGTCTGAATTCGATTTGGTTACCAGCATCTGAGCAGCGATGTACATGACAGCATATCCGTTGCCGATGATGGAACTCAGCTCTGTTTCAAGTCTCTCTTCGATCTCAGACGGAAGCGGATCACCGTATATTGATTTTGCCTTCTCATAGCAGCTTGTTCTGAGCTGCTCCTCAGCGCCCTCGATTTTAGGCGGGAACTTTCCCTTAGGCACAGGAAGGATATCTGCGTCGATCATGTCAGCGATCTTGTTTGTGTTGGTAACAACGATCTCCTCTGCTCTGTCTCCGAGATATTCGAATTCCTTCATCATCTCGTCAGTGGTCCTGAGATACAGTGAATCTGACGGAGTATCCCTGAATCCGATGCCTGCCATGATGATGTTTCTGTATATCGAAGCCTCCTGAGTCGGATAATGCGAGTCAGTAGTGGCTACTGTAAGCTTTCCGAGCCTGTCAGCTATCTCGATAATCTTTCTGTTGAAGGCAATAAGGTCATCAACGCTGTTGACCCTGCCCTCGTTTACCATAAACTGGTTATTGCCGAGCGGCTGGATCTCAAGATAATCATAGAAAGATGCGATGCGTTCGAGTTCTTCATCGGATGCACCGTGTTCAACAGCCTGATATACCTCGCCGGCTTCGCATGCGCTGCCTATGATAAGCCCATCTCTGTGAGCCTGCAGCACGGATCTTGGAAGTCTCGGTCTCTTGTAGAAGTAGTCAATGTGAGACAGGCTGACGAGCTTGTATATATTCTTTATTCCCTCCTGGTTCTTAGCCAGAAGGATTATGTGATATGTCCTGTTTTTCTTGATATCAAGAGTTCCGTCTTCGAGCCACGCATCCTCATCCGGATACAGGTAGCCTTCCACACCGTATATGATCTTGATATTCTTGCCTGCTTTGGCCAGCTTGCCTGCAGCCTTGGCAGCATCCGGGAATCCCTGAACCACGCCATGGTCTGTGATGGCGACTGCCGGCTGTCCCCAGTAGGCAGCTGTATTTACGATGTCAGAAACTTCATTGAATCCGTCATTGTCGCTCATCTTGGAGTGGCAGTGAAGCTCGACTCTTCTTCCGTTCGGATAAGTATCCTCCTTGAAAGTCTTCGCTACCTTCTTGAGAGCATTGGCCATCATCAGATTCTCATGCTCATATGTGTCATATTCGATCGGGCCTCTCGCACGGATCATGTCGCCTGATGACAGGTTCTCATCGATCTCAGCGAATTTTTCAGATGATATGAATGCCTTGATACAGAATGTCCTGATTTTGTCCGCGATAAGAATGGTTATAAGGATCTTGCCGTTGCGGATAGGCATGGATTCGATGCTGAAGACTTCGCCTTCGATGCATACCCTGTCCTTGGCGCCCACATAGTTCTCAAGATCTTTGTAATCTACAGGAACATCGGTAAAGTCCTTGCCGAGCAGGATGAGTTCGCCTCTTGCGTTCTCATGGGCAGGTTCCTCCTTGGCCTTGCGCCTGTAGCCTCCACCGCCGCTGTTCGAGCCGTTATAGCCGCCATTGTATCCGCCGCCGGACTGTCCGCCCTGGTCATAATCTGCCGGAGGCGGAGCCACCTTGATACCCGAGTACATATAGTTGACGCGTATCTTATGGACAGAACCGAGTTTTGCCCTGATCCTCTCCTTCATCAGACTTTCAAGATTCCTCGGCAACACAAAATTGAGCTTGGTGTCAATACTGAGCACCAGGCTCGACCTGTCCACCGATAATCCGGTGATCTCTATATCAATGTCCTGCGCCTTCCTTCCCGTTGCCTCGGTAAGTTCAGCAACAGTAAGTATCTCTTCCGGTATCTTGATCATTCAGCGTCCTGTTCCACTATCTCAATAAGTCTGTCAACGAGTCTGTCCTCGCTCACTTTTTCGATTATCTCTCCATGTGAGAATACAAGGCCTTCACCCTTGCCGCCGGCGATCCCGTAGTCAGCTTCCCTGCTTTCTCCCGGACCGTTGACAGCGCAGCCCATTACTGCGATCTTAAGAGGCCTAAGACCCGCATCACGTCTCTTCTGTGCAACAGCTTCGAGTCTCTCCTCTGCGCTGTTGGCCAGTCCGATCAGATCGATCTCGGTTCTTCCGCATGTAGGGCATGAAACGACTTCGATCGCCTTCTCTCTCATGCCTACTGTTTCCAGTATCCTTTTTGCAAGCAGAACTTCTTTGACAGGATCATCTGTCAGTGAAACTCTCATGGTATCTCCGATGCCTGCAAGAAGAAGTGACCCGATGCCTATCGCTGATTTGAGTTCTCCGTTGCGCGGAGTACCCGACTCAGTAATGCCTATATGTATCGGGCAGTCCGTAAGCTCTCTCAGCTTCATGTGAGCATCATAGTTCATCTTAACGTTTGAGGACTTGATGCTGACTACAAGCTGGTCGTAGTCCATGTCCTCGATGACCCTGAGCATGTTTGCGCCGCTCTCAGCAAGAGCCTCGGCAGTAACGCCGCCGTATTTTGCTATAAGGCCCTTCTCAAGCGAGCCTGAATTTACGCCGACCCTGATCGGGATGTTTCTCTCGCGGGCTTTGTCAACAACTGCCTTCACTCTGTCAAGGCTGCCGATGTTGCCAGGGTTGATCCTGATCTTGTCAGCGCCGTTTTCGATGGATGCTATTGCCAGTCTGTAGTCAAAATGTATGTCCGCAACGAGCGGAACTCTCACGCGCTTTTTTGCGCGTCCAAGTGACTCAGCTGCTGTCATGTCCGGAACAGCACATCTAACGATCTCACATCCGGCATCAGCCAGCTCATCTATCTGTCTGACCAGTCTGTCCGTGTCTCTTGTGTCAACGTTGGTCATTGACTGTATTGATACCGGCGCGCCCCCTCCGATGAGGACTCCGCCGCAGTTTACCTGTCGTGTCATCTGCAAAAACTCCTATCCGACTATGTTCATGATGTCGTTATATGTAACGAATACGAAGAGTGCGAGCAGGATCGCCATTCCCACTATCGTCGCTTTGTATTCCATGTCATCGTTGATCCTTCCGCCGCTGATGATCTTCAGCAGGATGAAGAATATTTTGCCCCCGTCGAGTCCCGGTATAGGGATTATGTTGAAGAATGCCAGGTTCAGACTTACAAGAGCCAGAAGCATCAGGTATGAAGTGAACCCGTAGGATGCGGTCTGATTGACGACCCTGACCAGCCCCACAGGTCCCGACACATCATCCTTGCCGATCCCTTTGGTGAGCATAGTCTGGAACGCCCCAAGCATCATCTTGTTTATCTCCCAGGTGGTCCTTATCCCGCCGGTAATACATGTGACCGGATTTCTTGACATTCCGGCTACGATACCGACCATGTATCTCTGTGTCTCATCATCAAATACCGGTGTAACGAACGCTTCCATGTTCTTTCCGTCACGTCTGTACTGGATATCCAGCCTGTCGCCTTCGTGATATCCGTCGATCACATTGACTACATCATCCCATGTGCCGGTTTCGATTCCATCGATCGCGATGATCTTATCGCCGGCTTTAAGCCCTGCTGCCGCAGCAGGTGAATCAGGCGTTATAGAACCGAGCGTTGTTGAAGGAACACCTGCAATAAAATATGCAAGCGTTACAGCAAGGATAGCTATCAGCACATTCATCGTAACGCCTGCCAGCAGGATAGCTATCTTCTGGAGAGGAGTCTTGCTGCTGTATGATCTCGGATCATCAACAGCTTCCTCTTCGCCTTCCATGGCACAGTAACCGCCCAGAGGCAGAAGACGGACGGAGTACTGTGTCTCTCCCTTCTGCTTCTTGAATATAAGCGGTCCCATACCGACCGAAAATTCATTTACTTTGACGCCGCACAGCTTTGCAACGATCATATGCCCCCACTCATGAGGTATGATCAGCACCAGCAGCATCACAACAAATAAAATCGCTGTTTTCAATTAATTCTCCTTCCGGATGTTTCTCTGTATGTCCCGTTTCAGGAATGCATCTTTACAGCAGCTCTGCTGCCATCCTTCTTGATTCCCTGTCAATGTGCAGTATCTCATCAACCGTTGCAGGCGCAGCAAAATCAGCGGCATCCATAACTTTTTCTATCGTCTCCGGGATGTCCAGGAATCCGATCTTGCCTGCAAGGAACATGGCCACGAGAGCTTCGTTGGCTCCGTTAATGACCACAGGTGCAGCGCCGCCCTCCTTAAGAGCAGCGTATGCAAGGTCGATGCATCTGAAGACCTTACGGTCCGGTTTTTCGAAAGTCAGATTCGCGCCGGTCGTGAAGAGATCAAGAGCTCCCGCGCCCGGAGCATCGGATGCTTCAGGATCAAAATCTCCTATCAGCATCATTCTGTCCGGATAATTGAGAGCCAGGCTGATAGGGATCTTCATGTCAGGAAGGCCCATCTGAGCCATTACCGATCCGTCGCAGAATTCCACCATCGAGTGTACGATGCTCTCAGGATGCACATGAACATCTATCTTATCTGCAGGAACATCGAACAGCCATCTGGCTTCGATAACTTCCAGTCCCTTGTTCATCATGGTAGCGGAATCAATTGTTATCTTGGATCCCATGCTCCACTTAGGGTGATTGAGAGCCTGCTCTATCGTAACATCTCTCATCTCTTCAAGGCTTCTGCCTCTGAAAGGCCCGCCCGAAGCAGTAAGGAGGATCCTTCTGACAGGTCTGTCAATACCGCCGTCAGACTCTCTGTAAGCTCTGCCGCATGCGCTTCCGCCGTTGCCCTCAAGGCACTGGAATATCGCGCTGTGTTCAGAGTCGACCGGGAGGAGCCTTACACCCTTCTGTCTGCAGAGATCCGTTACGAGAGCTCCGCCTGCGACAAGCGTCTCCTTGTTGGCAAGAGCAATGTCTCTGCCGCATTCGATAGCCTTGTATGTAGGTGCCAGGCCGCTGATGCCCATCAGGGAATTCAGGACTATATCGCAGTCCATCTGAGCTATCTCAACCAGACCGGCATCTCCGTAATATACAGTGATATCAGGGAATTCCGCCTGCACTCTTGCAGCATCTTCAGCATTTCCTACAGAAACAGCTATAGGAGCGAATTCCCGGATTTGTTCAATAAGACTGTCCACCCTGCTTCTGCAGGTCAGTCCCACTGCTTTGAACTTATCTTTATTGTTTCTTATTATCTCAAGGGCCTGGGTCCCGATAGAACCCGTGCTGCCCATTATCAGTACTTTTCTCATGTTATAACGTTATATAGCTGTATAATCAGTGATCAGGAATATCAGATAGAACATAACAGGTGCCACGAAAATCACGCTGTCGAACCTGTCCATGATACCGCCATGACCCGGAATAAGCGTTCCGTAGTCCTTGATCCCCATTTTGCGCTTGAAAGCGGATGCGGTAAGATCACCTGCCATGCCTGCAAGTCCGCCTACAAGACCGAGGATCAGGCATACACCTGCGATTTCTCTGATGAAAATATATCCGAACAGCCATCCGAAGAACGAGCTTCCGATAAGTCCGCCGACAGCGCCTTCTATTGTCTTCTTAGGGCTCAGATTAGGAGCCATTTTGTGCTTTCCGAGGAAGTATCCCGTAAAGTAAGCAAAGATATCCGATCCGAAAGCAGCAATCACAACAAGCCACACGAGCATCCTGTAATCAGTGAGGTCTATCATGACCATGTGAAATGTGAAAAACGGGATATACACAAGTGAGGCAACTGTAGCTATCGCGTCATAAGGACCGCGCTCATTTATCTTCCATCCGTAGATCAGTCCTGCAGCAACTGCAATAAACATCCACAGACACATCAGATGCATCGTTCCGTATATCTGAGGCATTTCCTGGTTCCCTGCAATAAGCCATGTTGAAAACAGGAGCACTGTCATCACATAGCAGACCGGTCTTGAAGGATGAACATCAATGTTGTTCCACCCGTTGCAGAATTCGTGGATGCCCATCAGAGCTATAACAAGTGCTGCTGCCCAGAGAGCAAAGCCTCCGAAGTAAAGAACGATCAGCAGCGGGACCATTACGATTCCTGAAATAATTCTTGTTTTCATTGCTAATTTACCTTGTTCTGAATGTGTTGATTATTTGGTTCCGGATTCCTTGCGTCCGCCGAATCTCCTGTCACGGTTCGCATATGCATCTATCATTTCAGCGTACTCTTCCGGAGTGAAGTCCGGCCACAGTGTATCCGTGAACATAAGCTCGCTGTATGCTGACTGCCATGTCAGGAAATTGGATATGCGTTCTTCGCCGCTTGTCCTGATGATAAGGTCAGGATCAGGAACGTTGAAATTGGCAGAACCTGACCACAGATATCTTGAAATATCATCCTCTGTCAGATCCTCAGGATCTCTTGATCCGTTTCTGCAGTCCTCGCACAGCTGTTTGACACTTCTGAGTATCTCGTCTCTTCCTCCGTAGTTCAGCGCGATGTTGAAAACGAGACCGTCGTTGTCAGCAAGTCTTCCGACCATTTTGTCTATAGCATCTATCGATGCTTTCGGAAGCATATCATACTGCCCGAAGATATTGATATGAACATTGTTCGCATCAAGCTCTTCAAGCTCGGAATTGACATACTTGACGATAAGATTGAAAATGCCGCTTACTTCTTCCGTGCTGCGCTTCCAGTTTTCAGTGGAAAAAGCGTACACAGTCAGGTATTTGATGCCCATGTTAGAAGTGGCGATCACGATCTTCTTCATTGACTGCATGCCGGCATTGTGTCCCATTACTCTCGGTACACCGTGAGCCTTGGCCCATCTGCCGTTGCCGTCCATAATGATCCCTACGTGGGTTGGTACTGGTTTCTTATCCATATCCTTATTGTCATCTCATAATATAGCAAACGTGGCTTGTTAGGCCACGTTACTTGCCGTGTTATTTGAGAAGTATCTGCTATACTTCCATGAGCTCCTTATCCTTGTCAGCGATGATCGCATCGATGTCCTTGATAGCAGCTTCGACCTTCTTCTGAACGTCATCGAGTTCTTCCTTGAGATCGTCCTCGGTCAGTTCTCCGTCTTTCTGCATCTTCTTGAGAGCATCGTTCTCATCTCTTCTGAGGTTTCTTACAGCTACCTTGGCTTCCTCGCCGTAGTTCTTTACTACCTTGGTCAGCTCTTTACGTCTCTCCTCTGTCAGCTGAGGGATAGCGAGTCTGATAACCTTGCCGTCGTTTGCAGGGTTGATGCCGATGTTGGCTTCGTTGATAGCTCTCTCGATATCACTTACGGACTTTGGATCAAACGGTGAGATCATCAGTGTCCTTGGGTCAGGAACCGATACGTTAGCCAGTGCCTTGAGCGGTGTAGGTGATCCGTAATAGTTGACCATTACCTTGTCAAGAAGTGCCGGATTGGCTCTGCCTGCTCTTACGGTATTAAGGTTCTCCTTAAGATGAGATTTTGTACTCTCAATTCTCTCCTCGAGTGATTTCTTGCCAGCCATGATATGCCTCCTGTAATAATTGATTTCCTTTTACCTTATGATTTGCTTACTGTATCAGCGTTCCGACGTTCTCGCCGTTTATTACCTTCATGAGGTTGCCTTCCTGAGCGAGCGCAAATACGTAGATCTTGGTGCCCGTATCCTTGCAGAGTGTAGCTGCGGTGAGATCCATGACCTTGAGATCCTTGTCGATGATATCCATATATGTGAGTTCTGTATATCTCTCAGCATCAGGATTGGTCCTTGGATCTGCGGAATATACCGCATCGATGTTCTTGGCGAGCAGCAGAACGTCTGCACCTATCTCTGCAGCTCTAAGAGCAGCTGTAGTATCTGTGGTGAAGAACGGGCTTCCTGTACCTCCGCCGAATACGACGACCTTGCCTTCATCAAGATAATCGAGAGCTTTGCGCCTTGCATAGCCTTCTGCCATGTCTCTGATCTCGATAGCTGTCATCAGCTTTGCCGGACAACCTGCGGAGAGCAAAGCGTCCTGAACAGCCAGGCCGTTCATTACGGTCGCAAGCATTCCCATGTAGTCGGCAGTCGGACGGTCGATGTTCTCACCTGTCCTGCCGCGGAAGAAGTTGCCTCCGCCGCATACAACAGCGACTTCAACACCTGCATCTCTGATCTCCTTGATCTGCAGAGCCACCTTGGAAAGTTCTTCAGCATTTACACCGAATCTGTCCTCTCCTGCCAGAGCTTCTCCGCTGATCTTAATAAGTACTCGTTTATACTTTACGCTCATCAGCTGTACCTCACATGTAATTTTTGATTATATAAGCGCAGTCCGCACAGTCTTTTCAAATTGTGCGGACTGCCATCTGTTAGTATAGCATTTTTATCCGAATAACTCTACAGAAGTACAGTATTTCATTATGTTCAATCGGACATAGTCATTACTGATCTTTCTTCTCGATCTTTCTGATCTCCTTGGTGCGGATCTCTTCGCAGATAGCGCTGACGAACTCATCAAGAGGCTTGACGCCTTCATCACCGAGGTATCTTGAACGTAAGGAAACGTTGCCGTCTTCAGCTTCCTTGGCACCGAGTACGAGCATGTACGGCACCTTCTCCATCTGAGCCTTACGTACCTTGTATCCGATACGCTCACTGCTGTTGTCTACAGTGACATCTACGCCGTTCTTGCGGAGTACCTTGCGTACTTCCTCAGCATAGTCTGCGACCTTGTCAGAGATAGGCAGGATCCTTACCTGCTCAGGGCAGAGCCATGTAGGCAGGTTGCCTGCATAGTGCTCGATGAGCCAGGCAAGTGTACGCTCGTAGCAGCCGATCGATGTACGGTGGATGATGTACGGACGCTTTCTCTGTCCGTCTCTGTCGATGTAGTACATGTCATAACGGTCAGCGAGGAATTTGTCGACCTGGATCGTGATCATTGTGTCTTCCTTGCCGTATACATTCTTGGCCTGGATGTCGAGCTTAGGACCATAGAACGCAGCTTCACCGATTTCTTCAGTAAACTCGATGCCTATCTCGTTGAGGATATCTCTCATGAAGTCCTCGACATCATCCCAGTCCTCAGCTGTTCCCAGATAATTCTCAGCGTGTTCCGGATCCCATCTTGAGAGACGGTAAGTTACATCACCTTCAAGTCCGAGAGTTGTAAGGCAGTACTTGGCCAGCTCAACGCAGCCCTTGAATTCATCTGCGAGCTGATCCTGAGCAACGACCAGATGGCCCTCAGAAATCGTGAACTGACGCACTCTTGTGAGGCCGTGCATTTCGCCTGCCTGCTCGTTTCTGAACAGAGTTGATGTCTCGCCCATTCTGTACGGGAGATCCCTGTAGCTCTTCTGACGTGCCTTGTATACATAATACTGGAACGGACATGTCATTGGACGGAGAGCCATGACATCGCTGTCGGCATCGTTCTCGATAAGCTTGAGGTCCTCAACTCCGTGGATCTCAGCTGAGCGGTCCTCAGATGCCATCAGGTCATCGATGTTGTCATATCCCAGCAGGAACATGCCGTCCTTGTAGTGGTACCAGTGGTCTGAGATCTTGTAGAGTGTGGACTTGGCCATAAGAGGTGTCCTTGTGCGGACATATCCCCATTCATATTCTTCCAGATCCTCGATCCATCTCTGCATCTTCTGGATGATCTTGGTTCCCTTAGGCATGAAGAGTGGCAGTCCCTGTCCGATGACGTCTACAGTTGTAAAGAGGTCCATTTCACGGCCGAGCCTGTTGTGATCTCTGTTCTTGATATCTGCGAGATACTCGAGGTACTCGTTCAGGTCTTCCTTCTTTGTGAAGGCAGTTCCGTAAATTCTTGTGAGCATCTTGTTGTGCTCATCGCCTCTCCAGTAAGCACCGGAGCTGGATGTCAGGGCAAAAGCCTTGATAGGTCTTGTGCTCATGATGTGAGGTCCTGCGCAGAGCTCAACGAAATCGCCCTGCTTGTAGAATGAGATCGCCTCATCCTCAGGAAGGTCCTCGATCAGCTGTACCTTGTACGGCTCATCCTTTTCCTTATACATCTGAATGGCTTCTTCTCTCGGCATTTCAAAATACTCGAGTCTGTCGCCCTTCTTGATGATCTTCTTCATCTCAGCCTCGATCTTGTCGAGATCTTCTCTTGTGAGAGGCGGCATATCAAAGTCATAGTAGAATCCGTTATCGATCGAAGGTCCGATTGCAAGTTTTGCATCCGGATACAGATTCTTGACAGCCTCTGCGAGTACGTGTGAGCAGGTATGTCTGTATGCTCTCTTTCCTTCATCCGAATCGAATGTAAGGATGTTCAGCTCGCAGTCATGGTCGATAACAGTTCTGAGGTCACATGCCTTACCGTCTATTTCTGCGATGCATGCAACTCTTGCAAGACCTTCGCTGAGATCTCTGGCGATATCATAAGCCATCATCGGCTCAGCATATTCCTTCTTGCTTCCGTCTTTCAGTGTGATAATCAATTGTGATTTCCTCCTTCTTCTGTTCTCTTCTTTTCTCATACGGACCGCCGCACTAAGGCGCCCGCGAATCGAAATCCCCGGAGAGGTACAAAAATAGTCCCCTCCGACGAATTGTCAGAAGGGACGCATACTCTTTAGTATCCGTGGTTCCACCCATCTTTCCGGCAAGTATTCTCACCGGCACTCATTAAGGCTTGTAACGCGGCCAAAGCGGGCAGGATTGGTGCCACTCGGAGGTGGTGTTCAGCGCACAGGGTCTTAGGATGATTCCAGCTGCCATCCCTCTCTCGGAAGGCCCTATTGTGTACCTACTGTCCTCGTCAACGTTTTACCCGCAAATGATAACTCCAGCGGTTATAAATGTCAAGAAATGAGATCGGAAATGATTTTGAAAAGTACACCACCGCCAAGACCCTGGATCAGAAGGCAGCCTGCAAGCAGTGCCACAAAAAAGATTACGAGAGCTTTTCGTACTCCGCCCTTACGCAGTACATCTCCGATCGTATCGTACTCATCACCCTCTTTTCTGTTAGCTCTGATATCATCCGGACATTTCATTGCTTTTGCCCGCATCCTCATCTGCATGCTCATCTCTGAGTTCAGAATTATTCATATTCTTTGCCCCTCACTATAGATTTCTGTCAGGCTGCTAATATTGGCAATTCTAAAGATTATGGCCTGATTTCAATTATTTCCTCAGATGCTACAGCTGCATCTACGAGTGCCTGTACATCAAGTGCTGACTCGGATGCTTCGATTCTCTCGAGTTTAGGCTTGGTTACAGGATGCTTTGGCAGAAATACTGTACAGCAGTCTTCATATGGCTGAATGGAGATATCGTATGTTCCGATTTCTCTTGCCTTGTCCATGATGTCGACTTTATCCATTGCGATAAGGGGTCTCATTACCGGCATCTTGACGACTGAGTCTGTTACAACGAGTGCCTCTGCTGTCTGGCTTGCTACCTGACCGAGATCCTCTCCTGTAATAAGCATCATGTCGCCGTTCTTGACCGCGATAGCTTCTGCTATTCTCATCATGAATCTGCGGACGAGGAGTGTTGTCTCATCCTCCGGGCAGTGTGTAACGATCTGCTCCTGGATAGGCAGAAGGTTGATGACATGCATTCTGACTGTTCCCATGTAGCCGGCAAGTACTCTTACAAGGTCTTCTACCTTCTTCTGGGCTCTCTGGCTTGTATACGGATACGAATGGAAGTGAACTGCTTCTATGCTCATTCCTCTCTTGGCCATCATGAATGCCGCTACAGGGCTGTCGATGCCGCCTGACATGAGTATGAGGCCTTTGCCATTGGTACCGAGCGGAAGTCCGCCGAATCCTCTGATCTTGTCTCTGAAGATGTATGCACCTTCGCGTCTTACATCTACAGTAAGTGTTACCTGTGGGTCATGCACATCTACTCTCAGCACTTTACATGACTTGAGAATGATGGCTCCGACGATCCTTCCGATCTCAGGAGACTGTACGGCAAAAGACTTGTCAGCTCTCTTACCCTTGACCTTGAATGTCTGCACGCCCTCCTCGTCGATGATCTTCTGCATGAATTCAGCAGCTACCCTGCCGATCTCATCGATATTCTTAGGTGCTTCAACTGCAGGGCTTACGGATGCAACACCGAAGACTCTGACGCATTTTGCAATTACATCGTCTTCAGGAATCTCTGCAGGAATCCTTACGAACATCAGTCCGTCGATCCACTTTGCCTCAGCATCCTCATAGCATTCGATAGCTTTGCGTACCCTTTCGAGAAGGATCCTCTCGAAGTAAGGCTTATTCATTCCCTTGAGCGCCACTTCACCGCAGCGGACTATATATAATTTCTTATCCAAATTTTTTTGCTCCAATCTTATTTCTTCTCTGCACAGATCGCCGTCAGGCTCCATTCATACCGGAAAAAAGTATGATTTACCTGAAACTTCCCAGCTTGCGGAATCTTGTCACAGCCGCTTTCGTCTTTTCGATGACTTCGTCCATCTCCTCTATAGTGTTGAACTCAGAGAAGCTGAACCTTATCGCGCCTTCGATGGCTTTGTGGTCCAGACCCATGGCCTGAAGCACGTGGCTGTCACCTGTCTTGTGTGATGAGCAGGCAGAGCCTGTAGATACGTATATCCTGTCCTGTTCAAGTGTATGCAGCAGGACTTCTCCGCGGGTACCTTTGAATGTGACGTTCAGAACCGACGGACATCTCTTTCCGAAGTCATGAAGTGTAAATCCCTGCTCTTCAGGTCCGTTCAGAACAACGTCCGGAAGTTCGGTCATGAGTCCCTTGCGAAGGTACTCATTTACTTCAGCCATTTTAGTCATTTTGCCTATGAGATCCTCATGAGAAATTCTGGCTGCAAGACCGAGTCCGGCGATGCCTGTAGTGTTCTCGGTAGAAGACCTGTAGCCGTTCTCCTGACCGCCTCCGGTAATGAAAGCAGGCAGCTTGAGGTCTTTGTTCATATACAGGAATCCTATGCCCTTAGGGCCGTGGAACTTGTGTCCGCTGACTGACACGAGGTCGAACTGCGCGTCATCCATAGGTATCTTGCCGAAGGCCTGTACCGCATCGGTATGGAAAACGATCCTGGTGCCATGCTGTCTGTTGTAATCCCTTACAGCCTTAGCGGCAGGAAGAACAGGCATTACAGCACCGGTCTCATTGTTTACAGTCATGATCGAAACGAGGATGGTATCATCGCTGAGTGCAGCGGCGACATCATCAGGATCGATGCATCCGTTCCTGTCTACATTGAGGTATTCAACAGAGAATCCGTCATCCGCCAGCCTTCTGCATGTCTCAAGAACAGCAGGATGCTCTACGCGTGTCGTGAGGATACGGCTGCCTCTTCTCTTCATCTTGCGGGCTGTGGAAACAAGAGCCATGTTATCGCTTTCAGTTCCGCCGGAAGTGAATATCACTTCTCCGCCCGGATACATGAGATCCTCTATGTTTCTCCTGGCATCGAAAAGAATATTTCCTGCTTCAAATCCAAGAGCATGAAGTGAGGATGGATTGCCGTAATTCTCCCTGGCCATCCTGTACATCAGCTCTGTAACTTCATCATATTGTCTTGTAGTTGCACTGTTATCAAGATAGATCATGATTTTCCATATCCCTACAAAGGCTCCCCGTTACGAGGAGCCTTTTATAGTGTTTCATATAGTAATTGTACGTATTATTTTGCAAATTCGGTTGCCTTGGTCTCTCTGATAACGTTGACCTTGATCTGACCAGGATATTCGAGTTCTGCCTCGATCTTCTTGGCGATCTCTCTTGCGAGCATAGGTACTTCGTCATCCTTGACCTGATTAGGCTTGACAGCGACTCTGATTTCTCTGCCGGCCTGGATAGCGTATGACTTGTCTACACCCTTGGTCGAATTTGCGATCTGCTCGAGGTTCTCAAGTCTCTTGATATAGGACTCAAGAGTCTCTCTTCTTGCTCCCGGTCTTGCAGCTGAAAGTGCGTCTGCTGCACCTACGAGCATGGATTCGAGTGTAGTTGCCTCAACATCTCCGTGGTGCGACTCAACTGCGTTGATGACCTTCCAGGATTCCTTGTACTTCTTGCAGATGTTGACTCCGATCTCAACGTGAGTTCCTTCAACCTCATGGTCGATCGACTTACCGATATCGTGGAGGAGTCCGCCTCTTCTTGCAAGCTTAGGGTCGAGTCCGAGCTCTTCAGCCATCATTCCGGCAAGAGTTGCTACCTCGATGGAGTGCTGCAGTACATTCTGTCCGTAGGATGTTCTGTACTTGAGTCTTCCCAGCAGCTTGACAAGTTCAGGATGGAGGTTGTGTACGCCTGTCTCGAAGCATGCGCGCTCTCCCTCTTCCTTGATGATGTTGTTGACTTCCTTGGTCGCCTTCTGGACCATTTCCTCGATCCTTGCAGGATGGATACGTCCGTCAACGATCAGCTTCTCAAGAGCGATCCTTGCGATCTCTCTTCTTACAGGATCGAATCCTGAAAGGATAACAGCTTCAGGAGTATCATCGATGATGAGATCTACACCTGTCAGAGTCTCAATAGCTCTGATGTTACGGCCTTCTCTTCCGATGATCCTGCCCTTCATATCGTCATTAGGCAGGCTTACAACAGATACAGTGCTCTCTGTTACCTGATCTGCAGCATATCTCTGGATAGCTGTTGTGATGATTTCTCTGGCTCTCTTGTCGCCTTCTTCCTTAGCCTCGTTTTCGATCCTGACGATCATCTCGCTTGCATCTTTGCGGATGTCGCCTTCGACCTCCTTGAGGAGTATCTCGCGGGCTTCTTCTCTTGAATATCCTGAGATCCTCTCAAGCTCTGCTACCTGCTTGGCGATATATGCATCGATTTCCTTGTGCTTTTCATTCATCGACTGCTCTCTCTTGGTGAGACCATTCTCACGCTTTTCTATGTTCTCGAGCTTGCGGTCGATGTTTTCTTCCTTCTGAAGAATTCTTCTTTCGGACTTCTGGACTTCGTTCCTTCTGATCTTGAACTCTTTCTCGTAGTCCTCTCTCAGCCTGTGTATTTCCTCCTTTGCCTCGAGAATCCTCTCTTTCTTCAGATTCTCTGCAGTATTCTGCGCGTCGAGCAGCATGTTCTTGGCCTGCATCTCAGCGCTTCCGATTGCTTTTTCTCCGATGTTCTTGCGATAGATATAACCAATCAGTATACCGACAATAAGGAATACAATGCCGATGACAACAGTCATTACTGATGACATGTGCACCTCCTTATGTTATTAAATTTGTAATATATACATATTGTGCCTGATCTGCTGTACAGCCACATCAGGTAGTCAAATTGCATAAATTTACCTAAATATTATACAGATACAAAAGATGTTCGTCAATGGATGCGGAAATAGTTCCGTAAGTTAGGCAAAATTGAGATAGATCATGTGCTGTGCTATAATTCAGAAAACCTTAAAAAGGACCGTAACAGTCAAATACCCCTACTTAGGCTGACGCCTTGAAGAAGGGGCTTGTGACTGCCCTGCAGTGGTCGGCTGATGCCTCCTGCATTTGTTACCGGTCCGGACAACTTCGGATCGGCTGGCGTCACATCAGGGGTCATTGACCGAACCCCACCGGCAAGAGACATGCTCTTCCCGGACTGTACCAGGTACTCATTTCCCATGCTGTACAGATTCATAGCAGCTATCCTGTCATCATTGGATGTGTATCCACATCCTGTGCATCTGAAGAGATGCAGCCTTTTATCGCGGCTGACCTTGTCTCTTCGCCCGCATTTCGGACAGGTCTGCGAGGTGTATGCAGGATCGACATTGATCACCTTCTGACCTCGCATAGCTGCTTTGTAGATAAGCTTTTGCTCAAGAACGTAGTATGGCCACGATACGGATACATAACGATCCGAGGCCTTTACGCGTTCAGTCGCTTTGCGGATGCCTGTAAGGTCCTCAAGTACGAAGAGAGTGCCTTTTGGGTAACTTTCAGCGAGTGCCTTGCTGATGCAGTGATCCACATCATTCATCCAACGGTTTTCTCGCTGGCCGATGGCTTTCAGTCTTCTTCTTGAGGATGGTGTCCCGACACGCTGGAGTTCTTTCCTGAGTGCCTTATAGTGAGCTCGCTTTGCCTTGACCTGCGCACCCGAAAAGAATGTAGTCTTTCCGGATGAGTCGTAGGCAGCAGCAAGGAAGCGTATCCCTCTGTCGATGCCGACCACATCTGTAAGTCTGTCATCGCTCACTTCAGGGACTTCATGTGTCACCGGGATATGCAGATAGAACTTCCCGTGTTTGTGGACCAGCTTCGCTGTACCGAACTTGCCGTCAAGAGATGATGCAGGCTTTGCGAAATGCATCCTGCGTCTTCCGGAAAGAGTGTTGACTGAGAACACATCTCCCTTGAGAGAATAGTCTCTGTTCCACACAAGGTCATACTGGGGTTTGGAGAATCGTATGATTTTCCATGACTCACCGGAAGAGGACAGGGCCTTGTATTTAGCGACAACCGTACGGATAACAGACTCCGCCATCTGGGATCTCAGGGCAAAACGGGAGCGGATGTCCCGATAGAGTTCATCGTGAATGCGCTGTTTACTTGTCACACCGGTAGAAAACACATGCACAGAAACATAGTTGCATGCTGCAGTATATGCATGCATTGTACTGATCAGGAGATCCGTAGTCTCTTCATCGGGAAGTATTCGTACTTTAGAGGTGAGGGTGATGTGCATGGCAGCTCCGGGGATAGATACGCAGAAAACAAAAGAACCTATGTTCGTATTATATCACTCAACCCCAGTAAAATCAAGGGGGTTGAGCGATGCAACATTCCGCCTAAAACCGCCAGTTATCGCCGTTATCGCCTTTTGAGGACCATGCGGATATGGTGGCTAAGCCATTTATTATTCAATAGTTATTACACGGTCCACACTTTACTTTTATGCGAGAGGAGGCAAAGGCAATTCCTCCCCCACTTACAGAAGAGGGGGTATCCTTGCCGAATATTTGATGAATAAAAAAGCAAAAAGATCCGATATTAATAACACCGCATGCACAGAACTAAAAGAGCTTCTGGCCGAACGCACAGGAACCGTCAGCAGTGACTGGCACCTCACGTTCCGCGCGCGTGAAGCCATGCAGGCAGTATTCGAAGAAGTAAGGAAAGTCCGCGGCGATGGTTCGGTCATACTCCAGCCCTTTACCTGCTCCACAGTACCTGAAGCGGTCCTGGCATCCGGTATGGACCTCTGCTATGCGGATATAAGCAGACAGACCCTTTCAATCGACGCAGAAGGGCTCAAACATGGAAAAGATACATCCGGCGCATCGGGGAATGCTCATTCTGTTATACTGCAGCACACATTCGGTATCGTGGATAATGAAAAGTCTGCTGCGATAAGGTCGCTGGCAGACAGGTACGGAATGCTCCTTGTTGAAGACTCTGCTCACTGTGCAGGACGCATGGCCTCGGACAGTGACGGTAAACCTCTTGCTGATGTTTCCGTCCACTCATTCGGAGTCGAGAAGATCCTCCCGACTCAGTTCGGAGCTGCAGTATGGATCGATCCGGATATGAAGGACCGCTTGCTGCACGATGCAATCACAGATCATTTCAACGCGCTTCCTGCGACAGACGCAAATGCAAGCGCATCGGTCAGCAGTTACATCACCAGGTTCAGGATCCTCAGCCATCTTCCGTCTGCAGTCAGGAAACCGCTGCGTGACCGCTGGATCAGGACACACAGGTTTATCCCTGCTGTGGCTGAGACAGAGCTTTCAGGCAAAACGGTCCTCGATCCTTCAGTGCCTGATGACAGAGTAATGAAACGTGTCCTGGACGCGTTTAGGGATATCGATCTCAACGAGAATCAGAGAAAATCAGCAGCAGAGCTCTACAGAAAGGCATTTACTGATGCAGCATCTGCATTCACAGTCCCGGCCTCCGTGCTAACAGGAGATTCGCAGTCGCTGCTGTGGTTCCCGCTGACATGCTGCAGCAACGAGGATGCCATGAAGATCCACGACGCTCTGAATAAAGCCGGAATATACAACAGCACCTGGGGGCGCCCTCTTCTGTTCCCGGGAGTGGCTGACGATGAGATATTCAGATTCAATGACGCAGTCAGCGGATGCCCTGTCAGCAAGAAGTGTTCTGACTGTATAGTCCTGCTTCCTACGGATAAGGATCCGCAGCAGGTCTCAGAGATCATTAAAACTGTCAGACAGGCTATATAACCGGCGCATATGCATGCGGCTTATTGACCGGAATTAACAGATCATGAAAACAGCCTCATCTCCTGCAGATGAGGCTGTTTGACTTGTCATTGCTGTTACTTCATGTACATCTTATATTTCCTGAACAGGTTGATGTCTCTCAGTTTAAGATATACCAGTCTCTTGAGTTTTCTGTCCTTTGAATAATCAAGCGAATCACAGACTTTGCCCTGTTTTACAAGCTCTCTGATCTGTTTAAGGACCGCCTTGTCCTTCACATACTTGTTGACGATACCCATAGGAACAACATGCCAGAAAAACGGTTCTGTAACATATTTAGGCCCCGGTATGTCCTCACGAAGGATGTAGTCACGTACATAGAGCTCGGCAAGATTGTCACCTCCGCCGGTTATCCTGTAATTGCTGCGGCCCTGCCTTATGTTGATCTCGAACATCTTGTATTTTCCGTCTCTTGCATCATACTTGATGTCCCCGTCGCAGGCTCCTTCCCAGCCGATGCCTTCGAGAAGTGCAGTTACCTTCTCCATCACTTCCATATTAGGCGCAACTATAGTGGCTGCATTGTTGCCGACAGTCGTAGGACCGTGTTCCTCGAGAACGACGTTGCCCATGTTCATCATCTTGACCTTGTGGTCTGTGCCTACATAGGCATGAAGATCATAAATACTGGTATCCTCACCCGGCACCATGTCCTGGATGACCATATGATCGTCATATCCGGCTGCATATATCTTCTTCAGAGTCTCATCGAGCTCTTCACGGTTGTCTATGAAGAAAACTTTATGGAACCCTTCGAAAGGATGCTTGTTGTATTTGACGCTGTCAGAAGGCTTGAGTACTACAGGGAAGTCAAAACCGAGTTCGTAATCATAACCGGTCTCAGGCGTATGGATGAATGTCGCAGCATAATCAAGTCCGTACTTGTCACACAGAGCATAGAAGTCTTCTTTCAGGACCATCTTGTCCATGGCATCCTGCCCGGGATAAGTAACGATGAACTTATCTTCCAGCTTGTCTCTGTAAGTAACTATAAGTCTTACATAGTGATCCGCGCATCCGATCAGAAGCAGCTTATTCTTACCGTATTCTGATGAAATACGGTCCATAGTTGCAAGAAAAGTTTCAGGCTCATCGAGCTCAGGCTCGAGGATGCAGTCCCATATCACACTGGTCGTATCCAGTGCGGACAGTGAACGCGAAGCCATAACAGAGCGCACTCCGTATGCTTCGTGAAAAGCTCTTGCCATGCTGTATGCGTTGATGCCGTTTCCGAGGAAAACAGGCGTGAATTCAGGTGTCATATGCGATAATTTCCTTCTGTGATAATAATTATTTACCGGTAAAGTGCCTGTATAAGCGTGTTATTTCTGCACTTTCTTATTAAGTCTTCTGTTCACCATTCTGTGGTAAGCAGGTATCAGCTTGCTGTATGCCAGGAATACAGGCTTATTGAGGACATAATCGAATTCTCCTATGAATTCAGTGAGTTCTCCGCCCCATTTCTTCTTGAATTCGTACAGTCCGGCTGTGCTTCCCGCTTCTTCAGGCCTTCCTACGGTACCGAATACATCGAATACTTCGCGGCCTTCTTCCTTCGCATCTCTTATCTGCTGCTGATACACAGCATAATTAGCGAAGAATTTGCCGTAATCCATGTCATTGGCAGCATACAGGGCCCATGTCTTGTCTGCATACTGAGCATCGAGGTAAGTAGAAACTATGACTTCGGTCTTAGGCTTGTCTGCCAGGCCTTCGAGCTGTTTTTCGACTGCGACGAGCTTCTTCTCGGCTTCCTTGATCTTTCCGGCGGTTTTCTTGCCTGTCTTTCCTTCAAGCTCAGCAAGCTCTGCCTTAACAGTCTCACGGTCATTCTCAAGCTTGGCGATTATCTCAGGTACATTCACCTTGCCGAAATACAGTCTGGCAAGTCCGCCTGAAGCCATTATGTCGTAGAAGTAGCTGAAGAATTCAGGATCATGTGAGTAGAATCCCTGCCTCTTCTCAGTCATCTCCATGAGTCTTGTGAACTCTCCGATATCTTCCCTGCCGCCTTCACAGACAGTTACGCCTGCCTCATGCGACTGGCGGATCCTTGTCTTGGTAGTACGGCTGTATCTGGACTCGATCTCATCCATCGTCCCTTCAAGAGGTATCCTGAAGGTGAACCTCGGCTGCTCATTTTCGAATCCGTAGTTGAGAGGTTTTCTCTTATATCCGAGCTTCTCAAGATATCTTACGAGATCCTCGTTGCTCTCTCCTTCAATTACATTGCCGTCTATATCCACAGTATGAAGCTTTATATCCGGATCTATCCTGAAATACAGAGCCTTGTGCTTCTTTCCCATCGTCCTGAGACTGCTCGTAATGAATTCAAGAAGCTCACGGTCTGAATAGTCCATCGTAAAGCCTCTCGGGATATAGAAATAGGTATAACCCGCAATAAGCGACCGCTTCAGTACCAGAGCGGTCGCAACAAGTTTTCCGTCTTCATAGACGCCCGTATAATACGGTGTCCTGTTCCTTCTGGCAGAGACCTCACCCCACTCATATGAGCCTAGAAAATGCGCTTTGACGGCACTTTTCTTCGTTACGGCAAGTGAGTTGAATTCCTCTCTGCCGAGATCTTCTCTGAATGTAAAATTTCTCATTATCTGTCTACAGATACTCGAGTACCACATCCGCATCAGACGGAGTATCGATGTACTGTATTCCTCTCTTCTCTCTTGTTTCTCTTCCCTTACCCGGCAGGAACAGTATGGTATCGTCATCCATCAGTGTGATGGCCTTCTTTATAGCTTCAACCCGGTCTGTGATTATCTCACACTCGCCGCCTGCCGCTCTGACGAATCCTGCGATCTCTTCGCAGATCTTGTTGACATCCTCTTCGCCGTAGTCCTCTTCGGTGATGATGGAGTATACACAGTTCTGTCCTGCGATGGTACCCAGCTCTTCTCTGCGGGCAAAAGCCTTTCCGCCCGGGCATCCGAATACGATCATCATTTTCTTGTCCGGGAACTCGTCCTTTATAGTGTCGAAGAATTTCTCGTAGCTGAGCTTGTTGTGAGCATAGTCAACGATAGCTATGCGCTTGCCGTCTTCGCTGTAGAATACCTCCATGCGTCCAGGCGATGTAGCTCTTTCAAGCCCTGAATGTATGTATTCTCTCGGTACTCCGAGCAAAGTGGCGATCGATATAGCCGCAAGTGCGTTCTCTACGTTGATGGTTCCGAATGTTCCGAGAGTGAACTCTTCGTCAAAATCATTCCATCCCTCGACATCCGTGCAGCGGACTTTCATCGTGACTTTGCCTTCAACTGACTTTATGTCATATCCGTAGATATTTGCGGTCTCATCCTTCTGGCTGAATGCAATGACATACGGGCAGGCCTCAGCTGCTGCCCTGATCCTCTCCTGCTCATCGCAGTCGAGGTTGATAGCAGCCTTGCGGCACTGTGCGAACAGTCTAAGCTTGGACTCAAGGTAGTCATTAAAGTCAGGATGCTCGATCTCGCTGATGTGGTCTGTTCCGATATTCAGGAACGCACCGGCCTCGAAGGTAACACCGTCGACACGGTCATACTTCAGCGCCTGGCTGGATACCTCCATGGTCATGTATCTTATGCCGGAATTCACTGCATTATTCATGTGCTGATACAGCTCCATGATCTCCGGAGTCGTAAGATGTGATTCCTCTTCTATGACACCGTCATAATTATCTATGCCTGAGCATATTGCAGTCCTGTGACCTCCTACAGCAGCCATGCTGTCATCAAGAATGGCCCTGACAAAATATGCTGTAGTTGACTTGCCCTTGGTTCCGGTGATTCCGACAACTCTGAGGCTGTCTGAAAGTCTTCCGTAATATGTCTCAGCTATAACAGGCATCGCACGTCTTATATCCGATACTATTATCTCCGGGCACAAAAGCGTTCCGTAGCCGTAGAGATCCTCTGAAACATAGCAGGATGCTCCGGCAGCGAGTGCATCTTTCAGATACTGTTCTCTGAAATGTGCGCCCTTGCACACGAACAGATATCCCGCCTCGACCTCTCTTGAGTTGTATGTCACTCCGGTAATGTCTTCTGAATATGCTCCTCCGTTTACTTTAACAAGGAGTTTTGCCCTTCTCAGTGCATCGATAAGTGCGTTAACTGTAATCGTTCTTGACATTGATATCACTTTCCTTTCAGTCAGGAATCAGACCAGCGTCCCTCAGGCTCGTATATCTGCCGTTGCCGATTATAACATGGTCGACAAGTCTGATGCCCAGAATTCTTGAAGATTCCAGTAATCTTTCAGTCAGTAATATATCTTCATCGCTCGGCTCCGGATCGCCGCTCGGATGGTTGTGAGCCACTATCACCGCGGCTGCACCCCTTCTCACCGCCGGAGAGAACACCTCGCGCGGGTGGACCAGCGTTGCATCCAGGCTTCCGATCGATATTATGCTTTTGGATTCGACCTTCAGTCTTGTATTGAGATAGACAGCCATGAAGAGTTCCCTGTCTTCATACAGCATCTCTTTCGAAAGAAGGCCGGCGACGTCCGTACTGTCTGTAATGCGGCACGAACTCTCCATTGCTCTGTCAGCAATCAGTCTTTTGCTTAACTCAATGGCTGCAATGATCGAACACGCCTTGGCATCTCCGATCCCTTCGATTCCGGTCAGCTCCCTGGCGTCAGCCTTGCCGAGACCGCCTGCCCTGGAGTCAGCATATGCTATCACTTCCTCAGCAAGCTGTACAGCTGATTTTTCACTTGTTCCAGTTCTTATGACAAGAGCCAGGAGCTCAGCTTTGCTCAAAGTACCGGGACCTGCAAACATGAGTTTTTCCTGCGGTCTTTCACGCGCAGGCATATCCTTGATCTGCATCGATTTCTCCCTTCCGGGAGCACACATCGTAAGGATATCATACTTCAAGCCCCGCTCACAGGAACGAGGCTTGAACAATTTGTGTATTATAAGTGTCGTTATTCTGAGGCTGCATGAAGACCGGCAAATTCCTCACCCGTCTTCTCTCTGATGAGATCAATGACAGCTTCGATGTTTTCCTCTTTGGTCATATTCGAGGTATCCAGCAGGACTGCATCATCGGCCTGCTTCAGAGGATGATAATCCCTGTGCGAATCCTGATAGTCTCTCTTCTGGATCTCATCGAAGATCTGATCATAGTCAGCCGGCTTTCCTGCGTTAAGCAGCTGGAGATAACGGCGTTTTGCCCTTACCTCAGGAGCAGCAGTCATGAATATCTTGACCTCGGCATCAGGGATGACGATCGTTCCAATGTCCCTGCCTTCCATAATGACATTCTTTGTAGCAGCCAGATGCTTGCTGAGAGCATCAGCCTTGGCTCTTACACATGGAAGCTTGGAGATATCAGACGCAGCCATTGAGATTTCATTCGTTCTGATAAGTCCGCTTACGTCCTCGCCGTCAAGATACATATGATTGTCATTGAAGTCTATCACTGTATCTTCGAGCATCTTTTCAACGGCTTCCGTGTCGAATGGAGAAACACCCTTGCGAAGAGCCTTCAGACCTATCGACCTGTACATCGCTCCGGTATCGATATATTCAAGGCCGAGCCTTGCTGCAACTGCTTTTGCTATACTGCTTTTGCCCGTACCTCCCGGACCGTCAATAGCTACTCTGATCATATGATTCGTCTCTCCTGAAAAAATATAATGATTATCTGAGCTTGTTGATCTCATCAATGAATGTATCAACGCTCTTGAACTCCTGATATACCGAAGCAAACCTTACGTATGCTACCTGGTCTATCCTCTTGAGCTCTTCCATGATAAGTCTGCCGATCATGGTCGACTGGATCTCCTTCTCCATTGTGTTGCTGAGACCGCGCTCGATGTTATCCGCGATCCTCTGGACATCCTCATAAGTGACCTTGGTCTTCTGGCAGGCCTTCATGATGCCGTTGATGATCTTGTTCTTGTCAAAGCTCTCGCGCGTGCCGTCCTTCTTGACTACAACAAGCAGGGAATTCTCGATCTTCTCAAATGTTGTGAATCTCTTGTGACACTTGGCACACTCTCTTCTTCTTCTTGTAGCAAGACCGTCTTCAACAGGTCTTGAATCGACAACCTTGGTGTCTTCGTAATTACAATACGGGCATTTCATAGCATCCCTCCGTGAAAAACTCCATCATACCCAGGCTCCCTTAGCTGAGCCTCTGTAATCCAATACATATTAAGATTACCACAATATGTAGTGTTTTTCAATTATTGATGCACTATGTCAAAGCAGCAAAAAAGCTCCGTATTCCGGAGCCCGTTTATGCCTGATCTGACTGATCAGGAGTCTGCATTGTTTTCTTCCTCTTTCTTCTTAAGAGCTGCTGCTTTTCTTGCTTCAGCCCTCTGCCTCTTGAGTCTGGCGTTCTTGTCTGTCAGATACCACCAGAATACAGCACATGCAGCAATGAAGCATGCAGCTATAAAAATGATTCCGATGTGACTTATAAAGTAATCCATAGTACTGTCCTCATCATGATATGAATATCGCGGGACCAGGCAGTCCTGAACCCGCGACCTTTATCACATATTACCAGATTAGCAATACTTCTTAGCTGTCTCGCAGAGTGTAGCGAAACCTGCTGCATCATAGATTGCCATCTCGGAGAGCATCTTACGGTTGATCTCGATGCCGGCCTTCTTGAGTCCGTTCATGAGCTTGCTGTAAGAAATTCCGTTAGCTCTTGAAGCTGCGTTGATTCTTGCGATCCAGAGTCTTCTGTATTCTCTCTTCTTGTTCTTACGGCCTGCATATGCAGATCTCAGGCTTCTCATTACTGCAGGGTTAGCAGCTCTGAAAGTGTTCTTTCTTCTGCCGTAGAAACCCTTAGCCTGCTTCAGAATTTTCTTATGTCTCTTATGAGCGTTAACGCCCTTCTTTACTCTTGCCATATCTATACACCTCCTGAATTACTTAGCCATTGATCTCAGCATACGCTTCAGATCTGCACTTGTAAGAGTAGTAGCCTTACGGAGGCCTCTCTTTCTCTTTGCTGTCTTCTTGGTAAGGATATGGCTCTTGTATGCCTTGTTTCTCTTAACCTTGCCGGAGCCTGTAACGTGCAGACGCTTCATAGCGCCTCTGTGTGACTTCATCTTGTTCTTAGCCATTTTGGGTTCTCTCCTCCTATGTGAATGTTTTGTCTACTTCTTATCTTTCTTCGGTGCCAGGAACATGTTCATTCTGCGGCCTTCCATCTTGGCAGGCTTTTCAATAACACCATATTCCGAAACCATATCAGCGAACTTAGCCATGGCATCAAAGCCGAGCTGTGTGTAGTCGCGCTCTCTTCCGCGGAATCTCAGTGAAACTTTGACCTTGTCGCCGTCCTGAAGGAACTTCATTGCTGTCTTGGCCTTGACCTGGACATCATGATCCTCAATGGATGCGCTCAGTCTGATCTCCTTGATCTCTGTCACATGCTGATTCTTCTTTGCGGTCTTTTCCTTCTTCTGCTGCTCGTAACGGTATTTGCCGTAATCGAGTATCTTGCATACCGGAGGAGCTGCATTAGGCGAGATGTTGACAAGGTCAAGATCTGCCTTCTCAGCTCTGCTGAGAGCTTCGTCAATGCTGACGATACCTACCATTTCGCCGTTCTCATCGATAAGGCGGACCTCAGATGCTCTGATCTCCTCATTGATCTGGGTCTGTTTGTTGTCCTTAGTACTAATTGTTCTTACCTCCAATTATCTAACCGGGAACAGTACGAATAATTAAAAATTGCGGACACACAAGCATCCGCAACAATAGAATTCTCTCTACGTATTGAGCCCTGCCAACGCTAGTCTGCAAGGCGAGAAGCGGATAACTTCTGCTTTGACCTCAATTATTATAAGCAGAGTGTACCGCAATGTCAACAGAATTCTCTGATAATTCTTGATAATAACTGAATGATTTTCTATAATTCTGATGTCGTACTAATAATAATCAAAAAGGGACAATAATGAAAGTAATACTTGCATCAAAATCACCTCGAAGAATCGAAATACTCCACAGACACGGCATCGATGCAGCCATCATGCCTACAGATACAGACGAGACCCTGCCTGAAGGTATCGGGATGAATGCTGCTGTCGAGATGCTGGCAAAGCGCAAAGCTGAAGCCTGCTATGAAGCAGTAAAAGGTGACCCGGAGTGGTCAGGCCACATTATCATCGGTGCAGATACAATCGTATGGAAGAATGAACTCATGGGAAAGCCTGCAGATCATGATGATGCATTCCGCATGCTCGACTCCATAAGAGGCACCTTCCACTACGTCGTTACAGGAGTCGCACTTATAGATACAGATACCGGCACCTGCAATGTCCTGAGCGATACCACGGAAGTGTGGTGCAAGAACTATACAGATGCCGATATTTTCGATTACATATCCCGCGAAGAGCCTTACGATAAAGCCGGTTCATACGCCATCCAGGGATATTTCGGCAGATACATCGATCACATCGACGGTGACTATGAAAATGTAGTCGGTCTGCCTTTCTACAGGATCGAGCCCCTTATACAAGACTATCTGTGATCCCGGGCGCATGAAGATCCGCTTATCGGACTGATCAGTCATTCTATCTTCTTACCCTTCTCCTTGTACTGCGTCTGGCTGCGTAGATGAATATAAGCTCGGTCACAGCAAGGACAGTTACAATACCATAAATCCTGAGCAGGTTGTCATCACCTGTCTCCGGAGCCGGAGACTTCTCCGGCTTTTTTGTTACATAAACTGTCTGTGCCTTGTTTTCAGGATCGCAGTGCTCGTCAATAAGCACATTGCCGGAGTACAGCCTTTCGAAAACAACGATCGCATGATCGGTCATGGAACTTGAATCCAGACTGAATTTGACCTCAGTTGTTCCTTCATTGGCTTCCGGTGTGAAAACAGAAGATGAAGTGATACCGAGCAGCTTTCCGTCAGTCTGGTCGTACAGCTCTCCTTCCAGTCTGTATTCCTGTCTGACTGAGAGATTCCTGAATGCGACTTTATCAGTGATATGTGATTCCTTATCACCTGTCACCAGATGCTTCTCATCATCTCCGGTTGCTTCTGTATAGGCGATCCCGCCGTAATGTATCGTCTGATCTTCGTCATCCGGATCCTCATGTTTCTGAAGTTCAACCGGCACTTCCTCATCTGTAAGTTCGTGCACTTTACTCAGTCTGTACAGTTTTTCAAATGCTACTACCGACGAATCTTTATTAAACATCGATGAATCCACACTGAATTCGAGTTCGACCATCATCTCATCTGATGTTGCTTCGAATTCCTGCTCTGCTTCTGCATCCTGTACAGCCTCTCCGGAATTCTTATCTATCAGCCTTCCGGTGATCTTATATTTTCTTCCGGCGGTAAGACCTGTGACTTTTACCTTATCTGTGATTTTCTCTTCCTGCTTAAATACACCTGCATGTGATGATGTATCAGAGTCAGCAGCCTGTGTTGCAATGGTGACAGGCTTATCCTTCATGGTAACCTTGTTCGTCACCTTGTCAGCCTTGACTTCAAACTGCACATCTTCAGCAATATCGTATCCGTAAGGTGCTGTTATCTCTCTCAGCGTGTACTTTCCGTCAGGCAGGGCCTTGATAAGATGCGGTTCACTTCCGGACACCCATTCTTCGACTATGTTTCCATCTGAATTGATCACCTGAAGTTTTGCGCCCGGGAGTTCTTTGCCTGAAACCGCATCCGATTTGCTGATGTATGTCTCATGGTGCTGCTCATGCGATGTCACCTGATACTCATAGACTTCCATCTCGGTGTCAAGATCAGCTCTTGCGAGGACTATGTGTTTTCCATCCTCATATCTGTTCCTGACTTCCTTCTCGCTCATACTGTCAATGACATAACCCGGCGATGCAGATGTCTCTTCAATGAAATATCTTCCCGGTCTCAGCTTATCGCCTGTTCTTGAATCAGTTTCCAGTGATCCATATCCGTTTTCATCGGTAACTATCTCGCCGACCTTTTCGTTTCCGTTAAGATCAGTATCCTCAAGCCATACAGCAAACACAGCGCCTGCAAGTGAACCGGCTGAATGCTCTCTGTTTCTTCCTTCCGCCTCCGGCTGCCCTGTCTCTTCATCCACTTTCTGTACGGCCAATTTTACAGCCTTGTACTCCTCGTCATGTGTCAGTCTGTCATCATATCTCACTGTCATTGAGTCCTGACCGTTTACAGACAGTTTTGCATTGTCTCCGGTCAGTCTGACTGTCCCTGTATAGACCCTTTTATCGACTGCCATGCCTTTAGGTGCCTCGACCTCTCTCAGCCTGATGACACCGAGCGTCATCACTTTCCTGCCATCCTCGATATATGGAGTACCGCTCACAGGATCATCTTCTGCAAAGTCTATTCCGGCTGCCTTAAGGCCATCAGACGTCTCGATATATCTCGTTTCGTATATCCATGATGACCTGAGCGTTGAGCTGTCCAGCACAGGTTCATCCGGGTCAGTATCGTAATATGACAGTTCATATTTAGTTCCGATCAGCCTCTTATAACCGTAATTATCATTCTCCTTGACGAGGATCATTCCAAGATCTGCATAACCCGGATCCTCTTCAGAAACTATGACTGCAGGTGAATTGATATTATTATCAGTTGTGACCGTTACTGTATGTATGCTCCTGTCCAGTCTGAATCCTTTTGAAGGTGCTATCTCCTTAGCATAGTATGTGCCCGGATCAGTTTCATATATTTCAGTTGACCCGTCTGCTCCGGTTATCAGCTCGATCCCGTTTCCGTTTACGTCTTTCGCCTGTACGGTACAGCCCGCATCCGTAAACAATCTGTACTTAGCTCCGGCTAGGGTGTACCCGTTCGGGAATTCACTGACATAATCGTAATTTCTTCCTGACTGTTTTTTCTTCAGAGTCACATACCCGGACATCGGATGAAGCGTGACATATGTGGACTTATACAGGACCTGAGTTCCGACCTTGCCTTTTGCAACATTGAAAGTATTGCTCACAGGCTTGAAGGTAATTCCGACCTGTATCTTTCCTGTCGCAGGATCCGCTGAAAGTATCTTGCAGACATATATGAATTTCGCAGTCTTCTTTGCCATGGATTTTGACGGTCCCGAAATGCATACAGCAGCAATGGACCTGAGCGTCGTGTTCTCCTTGAGCCATCCGTTATCCGGGTCAAGATATCCGACGGAACCGTGGCTTCTCAGTATGTGATCCTTGAGAGTCGCCATACCGGTAAACTCCTGTCCGGCTCTCGGAAAGGCATTCTGTGTCTTGCCTTCCTGCGCCGCCTCTGTGCTTACATCGGAATATGTGATAGTCCCTTCCTCATCATCTGCTATCTCATATGTATGCGTGTTCTCATCTACGACAGCTTCCTTGTTCTTCGCGACCTTGATATAGATGTAACCGCTGCCGTCCTGGGCTATCGATACTGATTTTCCTTCAGCGGATATCTCCGGATCGGGATTATTTACCGCCTCTTCTTCTGTCATTCCGTATGCGGCGCGGATATAGCTTTCACTTATACCCTGTATCCTGACAGAGCTGCCTCTCATCAGCTCTCTTGTGTCCCCGTCACGGATAGTTTCGCTGTAGTCCACATCAGCTTCATCAGCATCATAATCCGAGTCTATTGCAGCATTTACAGAATCTGCTCCGCTCAGAATAAATGTGATCGTTGTCACTTCCTCCGCATCGTATTCATCAATATCTGTCTGCCATTCATGATAGTCTCCATCAGCAGGATCTCCTTCAGGGTCATCTTCTTCAGCGGATTTCTGTTCTTCTGATGAAGGCAGCCCGGCTGAGTCATTTCCATCATTGCTGCTCTGTAACAGCTCAGGTTCATTCTGATCTGCCCCCTGACCATCACCTTCACTGATTGCCTGATTCTGTACAGATGCATTTCGCGTTATATCGTTTTCTTCTGCGAGTACTCTTCCTATCCCCGCAGAAGGAGTTGCCAGTGTCAGCATGACCGCAATTGCGATCAGTATTTTCATGTATTTCTTCATGGCTAGTCACTCCTTCTATCCAGCTTTGCCGAATGACCGGCTCTCTATTCTCACTATATGTTTATCCAGAAACAGTTTTGCCCTGTTGATGTCTTCTGACTCTATAAGCTCTCTGAACTGAGTCAGAAGCTGTCTGTCTTCCCTGCTCAGTCCGCCTGCGAGCCTGTCCGTGAACTGCATCAGTTTCTGCGGAAGCCTCATCTTCCTTATATCCGGATAGAACATTATTCTCAGTTTCCCTGCGGTAAGTGTTCCGCCCTCCGTATATATGAGTTCAGGTTCCAGCAGGTAATTTTCAGGGCCTATCAGGTGACCCTGTGCTGCTTCACATACAGATATAAGAGACCTCAGCAGCATAAGCCTCTCATAGATATCCAGAGTATCTGTATTGATCCTCGTAAGCCTTCCCGGTCTGTATGAGAATCTGTAGGACTGCCCGTCTCTTATGATTGTCATTCGTACAAAATACGGACAGTAATTATGTGTAAGGATCTCCTCCATGTATGCAGGGATCCTGTATCCGTTCATACCGTGTTTTATGGTATCCATTAGTATCCCTCCGTGTATTTCTTTAAATAGTGTGTTTTGTTTCCTAGCCGCCGCACTTGGAGCAGGGTGTATAACCTCTTGCGACAGCATCCTTTTTATCTATCTCGATATAGTTTCTCTGAAGTGCCGGACACCCCTTAAGGTGATACGCCTCACCTGCTGCCGGAAAGTAATACACAATTGAGCCGTTTCCCGCTTTTCTGCTGCCGCACAGAGGGCATGACTTATACTTTCGTTTCAAAGACGAAGTCAGTGCACCCGATGTCGAAGCTGCTGTAAGAAAACCGCATCCGCGCGAATGATACTTTTCACCTCTCTTCGGGAATATGAAGACCGGTTCAGCATCATCACCGGCCATCTCGCCGTCACTCATGCTCTCAACATCTCTTATCTTTCCGACATATGCCCTTGTTACAAGTCCAAGATCATAAGATGCAGCAGCCCTGAGCCCTGCAGGATTCTTCGTTCTCATATTCAGCTGCATCGTAACTAATATGAGTTCGTCCTGTCCCCACCTTGAAGTCCGAAAACCATAGTCTACAGTCCTTGCGGATTCGACCTGTGAAAAGTTGTCAGTGATATGTTTTTTCAGTCTGTGCGGGATGAGGATTCCGGTATCCGCAAATATCGCTTCGGCAGATCCCATTCTGAGCTCACCGGCAGCAATAAAGCTGCAGCTCTCAATACATGAATACATGAGTATGACCGAGCTCATTACAAGTACGGCTATCAGGAAAAGCGGCAGCGTAACAGCCGCTTCGACTATGTAGCTGCCTTCTCTGCCTTTTATTCTTCTCGCAAGTGCTTTTCCTGTAATCTTCATGCGGTATCACCTGTAGCTGTCTTCAAATTCATAGCTTCTTCCGTCTGCAGTAAATGCATACCTGACGCCTGTGTAGTACTCCATCAGATTGAAATCCCTGTAATACCTGTATTTCATGTCGATCGTGACGATATCCATTACTCTGAGTAACCTGGTGTTTCTGTTCATGCACAGTATCATCAGGATAAGATACTCATCATAGCTGAGACCTTCTGTCACTATCTGTGCAGCATTGTGTATGCCGGAAATGTCATGGATCTCATCACTGTTTTCATCCAGAAGCTGTCTGGACTCATCATCAAGCTTCTTTCTGACCTCGCTGCTGCCAAGGATGCTCTCAAGATCAGTCATCCACTGGTCGCCGTTCTTGAGTACAGGCACACGCCCGTTGTCATACAATACTTCAAGGTCCTTTTCAGTCTCTGCAGCAGCCCATGCTTCTGAAAGAATGACCTGAGTTGCTGCACCGAGAGGCCCGGGAGTTATAGTCTGTGATACTGTTGTGATCAGTTCTACTTTCGCAGGGTCTTTGTACAGTGCTGCCAGATTAAGTGCATTCCTTGCCAGGAACAGCCTCTTTCTGCAGGCGCTGTAGTTTGTTTCATCATCCGGGCTCCCCTTGATGACATACTCCAGCTCGTTATTGAGATAATGCGGTTTATCATCGGACAGAGTCACACAGCTGTTGAAGTACTGCCACATGAAGGCGATCTCTATCCCTGCTGAAGCCGCAGCAGACCTGACACCCTTCTCATCCCCTGCTGACCTTGCTCTTTCAACAAATGAATCAGTGCTGAATGAGCTGCCTGTCCCTCCTGAAGGAAGAGTGTCAAGAACTACGGTATTACCTATGCTCTTATCTGTTTCATCCTCTGCATACCTTGCTTTTCTTCCGGTTGAATGAATCAGAGCATCTGCAGCATGTGATGCAAAACCTTTTTCAAGTGCCTCCCGGAAATTATCCGGATCCCCAAGTTCGTATCCTGTAAGATCTGATGATGTCAGTCCCAGTCTCACGCCGAGACGGTCTGCCATGGAGTAATCAAGATAATCATCTATCTTTCTGTTTACCTCGATCTCATTCCCCCAGTAAGCCATCAGCCCATAGTCCTCAAGCAGGTGCAGATCATATTCAGACAGGACAGCTCTTGTCCATACGCGTCCGTATGACTCGCAAGTGCTCATCACGGTCAGTTTCCTGGATATCCCGATCCCTCCAGCAATGCAGACAGCAAATGCAAGAAATGCTATTGCGAGAAATACAGTGGATGAACCACGCCGGTCTGACATGATGGGCTTTTTCATATATCCGCGTTTTCTGCGTGCACCATTAATCAAATATCTCACCTGCTCTCACAAGAAGATCCTCGTTTATCATGTAGGATCCTGTGCGGATCTTCTTAGTCAGATCAAACTGAAGGATCCCGCCCCTGAGCATCTTTACTTCTGTTTCAGCTGTATATCTTCTTACTCCGGCTCCCCGGTACTCATCAGATGCTTCAAGCGCTGTCATATGTTCACTTATTCCGGTTGTGAGGATCTCAAGATAGAACGTGAAGGTTCTCAATAAAAGCATCGAAGTCAGTATAATGACCGGCATTATAACTGCGGCCTCCACAAGCTGTGAGCCTTGTCTGCTCCTTAAGGATCTCAAGCATGACTGCAGTAATGAGTGTATATACATCCTGTATCATCAGAAGTTGGCTGCATTAAGATTGCCGAATATCTTGTTAACAAAATCAGTTACAGATGATTTGAATATGATCCCCACGGCTACCGCAATCGCCACAAGAATCGCGACCTGTACCATTTCCATTCCTTTCTTGTTCCGGACCGGCATTGCCAGCCGGAAAGCTGCTTGTTTTACCCTGTTCAACATACTGTTCCTCCTTTTTCCTCCTTACTGCTACATGCTGAGCAGTGCAGGAGCCATAGTGATAACGATAAGGAGTATGAGCAGCATTCCGAGCGGCCAGGACATCTTCATATCGATCATCCTTCCGCTTTCACGAGCAACTATCTTCCGGTCATCCCACAGATAGCTGCTCTCTCTGCTCAGACTCTCTATAACATCGCTTCCCCTCCGCTCATTCTCGGTGAGGATCGTTGCTATCCTTACAAGTTCTTTCACGTTGTGACGTGATGCATATTCATTTATCAGAGTCGCTGTACTGATACGGTGTCCGTCATTTTCTGCTATGAGTTCTGACAGTTCTCTTTCGAAAACTGACATGTTCTCCTCGCCGTATCCCCTGTAGCTATCGCATATCCTCTCAACAGCATCGCTGAGTATCATTCCGGCATTCATCATCAGAAACAGCTGATTGCAGAACCTCGGGAGGCCTTTCATTATTTCCCGCCTGGCAGTGGCTTCACCATCTGAACGCTTATCCAGCCCGCTTTTGATGACCGCGATCACGAATGCTATGTACATGAACGGGATAAAAGCTATACCGGTCCTGTCTTCCTGCTTTCTGGCAGTCCATCTGACCGGAGTTCCGTCTGACAGACTTGCAGGAAGCGTCACGGTCTCATCCTCCGAATATTCAAGTTCGGTAAGCATCCTGTCTATCTCGGCATCGATCTCAGCCGCCCTGATATCTTTGTCATCAGTTTTTGCAGAGACCCCGCTGCCTGATGAAACTCCCCTGAGCGCTATTGTCACATCCTTCTGAACTGCTTCAGTTCCTGTACCTATATTCACGGTGACATCATATGATTCATTCGATGCCATTGAATGTCTGGATATGCTGACAACATTGCCGCTGCTGTCAGTTACGAGACTGCCCTGTTCCTCAGGGCCTTTTATCACCATTACAAGGACGATAAGAGCTGCAGCCAGTGTCACGGCATATACCTGTTTCAGTATGTCCGGGTCTTTTTTCAGTTCAGTTATTATTCCCTTGATCTTTTCCATCAGATGACCTATATATCTATCTTCACTATTTTCTGAATGATCGAGTATATCCCTGCTGTGGATATGATCACACCGGTCATAATGATCCTTCCTGCCAACGTCTCATACATAGGCGCAATGTAGTCAGGCGCACAGAGATTGAGAAACAGGATGACTATCACCGGCATCACGAATATGATCATTCCCTCGCTTTTCTTTCTTTTGACAAGCTCCTCGACTTCCCGCTCTATGGTCATTTTGTCAATGATCACACTTGCAGCCCTTGAGAGCGCTATTATCAGGCTTGCTCCTGTAGTCTTGCAGATAGAATAAATAGTCACAAAGTCATACACATCTTCCGATCCGCTTGCTGATGCCAGATCCATCAGGACAGATACGTCATTTTCTCTTCCGACCTCCATCCTTTCATATGCCTTGTCCAGTTCTCCGGCAAGTACACATTTGCTGCCGTGAATGCTCCTGAGAGAAGGAATGGATTCTGCGATCGCATCCTTCATAGATCTTCCTGCACCGATCGAAGTAGATGCCATGAACAGAAAATCCTTGAATTCGTCCATATATCTCTGTCTGCGCCTGTCTGCAAGGCTTGTCCTGACTGCAGACCTGATCCTCGGTACAAGCGGAATCATAATCAATGCGAAAAAAAGATTTCTGTACATCAGGTATGAGATGACAAGCCCTGCAAGCGCAGAGGAAAGAATAATGATAGAGTTTTCATATCTGCTTAGTTCATACGTCCTTAGATCGATCATCGTTTCCTCTCATCATGTGCCCGTAACCCGCACGTATCAGGCGCTCCCTGTCTCTGAGCGGATTGCCTGTAGCTGTAAGGACACCCTGTTCTGTTGTTATATACAAGTAGTTGACGATATATTCATCTCCGTCAAATCCTACCATTTCAGCAACTTCACTTGTTCTTCGTCTTCCGTCAGCATCACGCCTTAGGTGAACGAAGATATCGACGGCATTGGCTATCTGATTCCTTACAGATGAAACGCTTACCTGTGAATCTGTAAGATACATAGTCTCAAGTCTGTTCAGCATCCCTCTTATCGAGTTGCCGTGTCCCGTGCTCATGCTGCCGTCGTGGCCGGTATTCATGGCCTGTATCATGTCCACGACCTCTCTTCCGCGGACTTCACCGACTATTATCCGGTCCGGTCTCATTCTGAGGCTGGTGCGGATAAGCCTTTCCATTGTTACTTCACCCTTTCCTATGGAATTCGCAGCTCTGCACTCCATCTGGACCTTGTTACTGAGATGAGTGATTTGAAGTTCCGCAGAGTCCTCTATGATGATCACCCTTTCACGCTGGTCTATGGAAGCCGTCAGAGCGTTCAGAAACGTTGTTTTGCCTGACGATGTTCCTCCACTGATAAATATGTTGTATCCGCTCCTTACAAGCGCTCTGAGGTCATCTGCGCACTCCTGAGTGATGCTTCCGTATGCTATCAGGTCTTCCATATCGATCTCCTTGTCCCTGAACTTACGTATCGTAAGTATCGGGCCATTGAGTGCAACTGTCCTGAGGACTCCGTTGACTCTGTATCCCGATTGAAGTCTGGCATCTACTATCGGATTGGCTTCATTTATTTCCCTGTGCACATCCGCAGCGAACATGCGGATTATTTCCTCGAGTTCTTCAGAAGATGTGAATGTGTCATCAACCTGTACGAGCTCCCTGTTTCTCTCTATGAAGATCATGTCAGGTCCGTTGACCATGATCTCATTTACAGCCGGATCACTGAGAAGCGGCTGAAGAAGTCCGTATCGTCCGGATACCCTTTCATATATAGCGGATATGATCAGTTTCATCTCAGCTATCTCAGATACACGTGACAGTTCAGACTTAAAGAAGCAGTCCTCACATTTCTCACGTATATCGCTCTTTTCCGGAACGCTATCTCTCTCTGTGATCCATCTGCGTATGTCTCTGACTATCTCATCTATTTCTTTCCTGTATTTCAGTATCGTTTTTCTTTTCGTCAGCTCTTCCATATGTCTCACTTATGAAGTCATCTATCTCACGTGCCTCAGTACCGGTATCATGACAGGAAATCTGTATCAGCTTCTCTGAATACTTCTTTCCTGTGAAGTCATCCGGATCTACTATCCTCCTGCCGCTCCCGAAGAAAAGTATGTTATCAGCCTTCCTGAGAATGCTCAGGTTGGTATCGCTGTAACATGAGCCGATATCCAGTATCAGCGTGTCAAAATGCCTGCTCATGCTTGTTATGAGGTCTGACAGATGACCGCGCCCGAGGGATGTCAGCGGATTGATGCCTCCCGGCAGCTTGAGACAGCTGATTCCATAGCTGTCTGTGAATGTGAATCCCTCAGGCGGATAGTCTCTTCCTTCATCGATAAAGTACATGAGCTTGCGGAACCATCCGCCGCTTTCACCTTCTGCATCAGCCCGGTAATCATTTATGTAGCCGAGCGGAAGCACCAGTATTGAACCTCCATGCCTGTATGCTATCTGCCTCGCCAGAGTCCGGCATCTTACAGCCGACAGCTGATCAGCATCTCCTGTAACAGCGATAACTCTGGTCGCAGGAGTGATAGTCCCTGTATCTCCCGACCATGCGGAGTAGATAAGAGACAGCTCCGACATTATGGATATGAGGCTGCTGTATTTGAAGATAAGACGGCAGCCGGATTCAGGCATATTCTCCTGAATATATTTCCCGTTATTTCCTTCATTCCCGTTCTCACAGTCCTTAAATACGGGCCTGAGTTTAGATCTCTCAACCGGGACAGGCGAAAGGAACAATGTACGCTCTTTTATCCTGGACAGAGATCTGCTCTCAATTTCTGACGGAAGTATGTCAGTCAGAATGACAGCGTCCTTTCTGATGCTTCCCGGTCCTGCGATCTCAATGAATACATCCTTGTCCATGTCTGCTATCATCTCGATCAGAGCATCACGGTATTCAGTATCACGCATCATCATTCCTACTCTCATCCGGCTCGCTCCTTTCCGTATTGGAACTATACCCCAGCAGAAACTTCAATTCAGTACAGATTTCGGCATCAAAATAACGCCGGAATCCGTTGGATTTCCGGCGTTTTGCGTTATTGCTGCTGATTACAGGCCTCTTTTATCTGCAAGTGCCCTCGGCACGTATGCCTTTACATGTGTCCCGTCTTCTTCGAACTCTTCGCTGAGCAGCTGTCCGTACTTTCTGATCTCTGCAATGACCGAAGCATCCTTATACGGAATGACTGTATCGATCATCACCCGGCTCTTCTTAAGTATCTCAGCCAGGGAATCATAGAAGTCATCAAGGCCCATCCCTGTCCTTGCAGATATCTTTACAGAAGCATCAGCTTCAAAGTCCCTGAATGCTCCGTCAGTCAGGTCGCACTTGTTCCATACAGTGATCACAGGCTTTCCCGTAATGTCCAGCTCCTTCAGAGTGTCCCTGACGACCTGCATGTGAAGCTCCGAATTCTCATCAGAAGCATCAACTACCTGTACGATGATATCCGCGTATTTTGCCTCCTCAAGAGTACTTCTGAAGGCATCTATAAGATTGTGCGGGAGCTTGTTTATAAAGCCTACTGTATCCGTGAAAAGGACTGTCTGTCCGTCAGGCAGCATAGCTGTTCTCGTGGTCGGATCGAGCGTCGCGAACAGCTTGTTTTCCGACAGCACATCAGAAGCTGTCAGCCTGTTCAGGAGGGTCGACTTGCCTGCATTCGTATAGCCGACGATAGCGGCTGTAGGAACTGCATTGGAAGACCTTTTCTTGCGCGTCGTATTGCGCACACGCTTCATGTCCTCGATCTCATCCGAGAGTATCTTGATCCGTTTCTGTATGACACGCCTGTCAGTCTCAAGCTTGGTCTCGCCCGGGCCTCTTGTTCCTATACCGGCACCGAGCCTGGACAGCGCATCACCCATACCTCTGAGTCTCGAATATCTGTACCTGAGTTGTGCTATCTCTACCTGCGTTTTGCCCTCTCTTGTTGTCGCGTGTGCGGCAAAAATATCCAGGATAAGCATGGTCCTGTCGAGGACCTTGGAATCGATCAGGTCGGACAGATTCCGAAGCTGCGGCGGAGACAGCTCATCATCGCAGATGATGCCTGCCGCCTCCTGCACTTCCAGCATATCACGGATCTCAAGCGCTTTGCCCTTGCCGATATACGTGCCTCTGTCAGGATGCTGCAGATTCTGCACCACCTGGCACGCAGTCTCGCCGCCCGCGGTATCCAGAAGCTCAGCCAGCTCATCGAGAGATCTCCATGCCTTCTCCTCATCGTCTGTCGAGACGGCAACGAGAATGTAGCGTTCTGCCTTTTCAATTCTATCGTTAATTTCATTTATGCTCATGACAGTATGATAGCATACAAAAGCTGTCAAATTCCCGACTCTTAGAGTAAAATCTGAATAGTATGGATAAGCAGAACCACAGTGCAAAACGTTTATTATGTATATCGGTCATATTACTCGCAGCTGCGGGGATCCTTTCTGCTGCGTCAAAGATGGTCCCGGGCTTCGCGCAGTGGTACAGCACGACCGTATACCCTGTTATTCAGGGCACCCTTGGCAGGCTTTCAGGTCTGGCTCCGTTTTCACTTGCCGAGATTCTGTGCATCCTTCTTCCCATTCTGATAATCATTGACCTTATCGCAGTTATAAGAAGATCAGACAGGATCAGCAATTACCATCCTTTCAGGCGGATCGGCTCTCATCTTCTGCTGCTGGTTTCCGTGCTGTTATTCATGTATGAGGCTAACTGTGGCGTCAACTACTACAGAGAGCCGTTCGTCGACCGCAACGCATTCGAGTCAGCTTCTTTTACTGAAGAAGACCTCATAGAATTCTGCGAGTTTTCGATCAGCAAACTGCAGGAAAGTTCATCAGCAGTATCATCCGGCAGCACCTTCGATTACCCTGACAGATCTTACCTGGCTGCTGAAGCTGTAAGATCAATGACAAAACTGTCGGCTGAGTCTTCTCCTGCCTTTAATGACTATACGGCTCTTTCCGGATTCTATCCGCAGCCGAAATATCTGACATTCATGTCGGGACTGTTCTCCGGCATGGGCGTCAGCGGCATATATTCGCCTTTCACGGTCGAAGCCAACGTAAATAGTGAGATGACAGGTCTGGAGAAACCGTTCACATCATGCCACGAATTATCGCATCTGAAGGGTTTCATGAATGAAGGCGAAGCGAACTACATCGGATGGCTGGCCTGCATAGGTTCAGATGATCCTGCCTTCAACAGAAGCGGCTGGCTCATGGCATGGATATACGCCGGCAATTCCCTATACGGTATCGACCCGGAGAAGTATACCGAACTACGCAAAAAGCTCCCTGATGATGTCATCAGAGAGCTTGATGAAAACCACGAGTTCTGGCAGTCACATGAGACCCGGGCTTCGGAAGTGCAGGACCGTGTGAATGATGCTTATCTGAAGTCCAACGGTCAGAAGGACGGTATTCAGACATACGGCCAGCTTACTACGCTGATGCTCATGTGGTATGTTGCAAAATAACAGCGTAGACAGTTCTTACTGTCATCTATTCAACTACGAATCCGTCTGTTGTGCCGTCCATACCGGCTGCATTGCCTTCGTCAGTATCTATATGCATGATAGCAAGTGATTCTTCAGGGTTAGTACGGATGACCACATCATCGAAAATCAGTGAACGCTCATCGGTCTTAATGCTGACCTTGACGATGTCGTTCTTCTTAACGCCCCACTCAGCTGCTTCTCTCTCGCAGACATGGATGTGTCTTTTGGCGATGATAGCACCTTCTTCTGCATCATATTCACCGCAGTCACCGATGATCCTGATAGGAGCGCTGCCCTTGGTATCTCCGGAGATCCTGATCGGAGGCTCAACACCGAGCTTTCGCGCATCAGTCTTCGAGAGTTCGATCTGAACAGGTCTGTAAGGTCCGAGAATAGCGACTCTCTTCATCTCACTCTTAGGGCCGACGAGAGTGACTCTTCTTGCATCCACGAATGCTCCGCCGCCGGTCAGATCCTTGACCGAAGTCATCTCAGCATCCTCACCGAACAGCTTTTTGTATACTTCCTCAGACAGGTGTACATGTCTTGCAGATATTTCCACACTAACTTTCTTTTCCATTTCAGCGTCCTTTCTTTTGCAAATAATAAGGGACAAACAATACCAATCCCTGCACCATCTGTCCCGTTTAGTATTTTAACGCTATTCACGCTGTGTGTCCACTCTCATCCAGTCTCTGATCCAGTTTCCCTCTTCGCTGAGTTCTTCCTCAGTCCATCCCGAGAGCTTGCTGCATCCTGATCTGATGACAGCGCTGGACTCATCCTTGTTGGAAAGATTCCAGCATATATAGCTCACATTGTACTTCTCAATAAGTTCCTTCCATCTGTCAGCCTGCTCTATATCCACATTTCCGTTTCCTGAAGCATCGCATATGCCGAATTCACTGACAAAGACCGGCAGACCGTTATTGATACACTCCTTCATCCTGTCTCTCAGCCATTCTGTATGCGTCGCCGCATAGAAATGCAAAGTGTACATCACGTTGTCGAAAGACAGCGGTGCAGCCGCAGCTTTGTCTATGTCCTGACTCCATGTCGGAGAGCCGACAAGTACGATACAGTCAGGATCGTTGCCCCTTATGACCGGAATGACCTCATTCGCATATGCCGTAACGCTCTCCCATGTCGCAGAGCCGTTAGGCTCATTGCAGATCTCATATATAACATTCCCTCGATCACCGTATTCTGAAGATACCTCATCGAAGAACGTTGTTGCCTGATCCTTATACTTATTCGGATCCTGGTCACTCAGAACATGCCAGTCAATGATAACGTACATTCCAAGCTCAGTTGCAGCATCGACACCTTCTCTTATCTTGCTCTTCAGCTGCTCCTGATCTCCGCCGCTGCAGTATCCGCCGTTTTCGTCCGTGTACATAGCCAGCCTGATGCAGTTCGCGTTCCAGTCGTCTCTCAGACATTCGAATGTCTCCCTGTTAACATATTCAGGAAACCATGCCAGGCCATGAGTTGAAATACCCCTCAGCTGAAATTTGTCGCCATTCGAATCAACCAGATCCGTTCCTTTTACGGATAGTGCACCATGATCCTCAAAAGGCGCACCGGCTTCGCCGTCATCCGCGGGACTGTTTTCTTCAGTCTGCACTGCACTTTCCTGTGCAGTATCCTCAAGGGCATGATCATCGCTGTATTCTCCGTCTCCGCACCCGCAGAGGACGAGCGCAATTGACAGAATAAATGCTGAAATTATATGGAGTGTATATTTTCTATTCATGGATCATCTCCAATTCCAAAGCAGTCTGTCCACTCACAGATGGATTACCGTTTAAAGTAATCTGTAATCATTTATAGTTTAGCACGAGCAGCCGGTTATATCACTGTTAGCTGTTAAGTAAAAGAGCCGGGTCCCAATTGTATGCGGGACCCGGTTCATTTAATTGATTGTAGGATTATCCAGATGCATTTTCAGCAAAAGCATAATGTATTCATTGCCGTCTGCGCTCTATTCCTGCTTCGAATATGCATGTTGACTGTCACTGCTGTAAGCCTCATCTTCATCCTCATCATCGTCCTCATATTCTGCGTTTCGACGTCTGATCAGGAATGCTGCAAGAGCAGCGATAGCAGCTACAGCAGCTACACCACCGCCTATTGCTATCGGACTGATGCCTGCCTTAGGCGTATCAGTCTCAGCAATGTCGGATGTACCGCCAGCGTTCTCAGCCTGCGGTGTAGCGTTATCATCGAGGTCTACGATTGTCGCAGGTGCATTGGCATTGGCATCATTTGCTGCTGCATTAGCACCGGCAGTCTGACCGTTTGCAGCGTTTCTTGCACCGGCCTGGCTGTTGTTTCCGTCAGCAGTCTCAACAACAGTTGTTCCTTCAGGATTGGAGATGTATGAGAATCCGAATATATTCTGGCTTTCATCAGCTACAAGCGTCTTGGTCAGGTTGTATGCATTTGGCTGGTATCCGTCTATGTACAGATAGGATACGACCGGCTTATCACCTACCATACCATAGTACTCATTGGAAGCCTGAAGCTCATCACCATTCTCGTCAAGGTACATGATCGTATACTTGACCATGTTACCCTTCAGTCCGTACGAAACTTCATAAGATGCATCTGCATTTACGGCAGGGATATTCGCGACAAGCTCATCGTTATCGTGTCCTGCAATGCGGAATCCTCTGACGTAATACTCGCTTCCCTTGTTAAGCTTGAGCCCTGTTGTGCCCTCGTTGATCGTAAGACTTGATCCCGGTGTAACATCGTTGATGGTTATGATCTTACCATCCGAGGAAATAACTCCAAGCTTGCTGTCAGTGAAGGTTCCCTGTTCTCCGGCATATACCTTAACGGTATAGCCATAAGACTCTCTTGCACTGTCATCAGCGAATACACAGCTGACACTTGAGACTATCATCAGTACTGAAAGGATCAAAGTAAATACAAGAAGTCTCTTCTTCATATCACTCACGCTCCTTTCCTGCAGCACCTGCACCTGTTTCAATGGCAGCTGCCTCAGCGGCTGTATCTTTGCGGTCTTTCCTGATGCTCATGATCACAAAGATAAGCATAAGAAGTGATGCGAGCATCATCGCGATCGGTGTCAGGATATCTGTGCTGTCTCCGGTCTTTACTGTCTTGAACGGTTTGTTCTCATCGAGTTCTACAGCATATGCAACAAGTACTTCACCTGCTGTATCCATGTAGTCATTGACTTCAGACTCTCCGTCAAACTTTACATACAGTCTAGTCTTTCCAGACTGACCTTTATTCAGTGTCTGAATGAAAAACCATTCGTCTGTAGCATTTGTAGCCTGATGAAGGCCCTCTCCTGTGTTCTCTGACCCGTGACTTCCTTTGCTGCTTCTAGGTGTGATTGCATAGGAATGTCCGTCATCTCCTGAACCGCCGACCTGACTGTTGTCAAACAGGATCTGCTCACTGCCATCAGGTGCCACATGCGTAAGGATATATGTATATCCTCCGTTCTCTGTTCTGTCATAGCTCTGCTCCAGTGTTGCAAGAGCTTCGTTTCTCATGTACCAATGGGTCGTTTCATCGTAATTATTCGTGAACTTGACCTCAAATGTTACGTCGTCTCCCGGTTCAAGTCCGCGAATAGTATCGTTCACCTTATCCGAGTCAAAGTCGGATATGATGCTATTTCCGTTGAAATAGCATTCCCCGTTAACGGTACTGCTTTCAGCCTTTACTAATGTTGTCATACCCAGCATCATGACTATAGTCAGTGCAAGGATGATCATTGATCTTGTCTTTCTCATTATCCTGCACCTCCTACTCAACTGTCACTGTGCCGTTCTTCGCACTGACATTGTTCACGCCCCACAAACTGCCTATCGCATCGTTGACGTTATGCGTCTGGATCGCCTGTACATCTGCTTCGATGTAGAATGTGAAGTCATCATAGTCATACTCATATGTTATGACCTGTACTACGCCTTCTTCCGGTTCCTCAGGAACTTTTGTCGTTGTGGTAGTTTTTGGTTCTGTCAGATCATATACCGATGCATCGATCTGCAGTGTGTCAAACAGGAGCGGCGATATCGCATCTCCTTTAAGCATGTTTGTCAGATAATATGTATCCGATTCTGCAGTATGCTCGGCTTCATTCTTCTGCCATGCTCCGGAGTTGTATTTTTCTTTGCCATATGTCAGCTTGATCAGCTTAGGGTCCATTGATGTATCTTTGTTACCTACGCTGTCCACCCAGTACTTTCTGACAGTAAGTCTCACGTACTCGTTGATACCACTGCCGTTTTCAACAGCAATTTCTTCTTTGTACTTCCTGCCCGGATCAACCTTGCCAGGTTTAGCAATTTCCTGTGCTACAGCTTTGTAAGCTGTTATGTCAGATCTGTGGGCCTCGTTATTCGGATCAAACGTGTATCCGAGATACTGTACAAGATTGCCTCTGTACTTTTCCTGACGAGCCTTAGCTGTGGAATCGTCAGAACGATGAACTGTATCCCAGCTGTTCTGCCTGTCTCCGTCCACCTTGCAGACATCACGGCCGTTCTCCAGCAGATGTACCTGAAGGTGATCCAACTCGAATGCTGCTCTGTAGTCTTCACTGAAGTATGTAAGGGCGGCCTTAGTTCCCGCATAACTTCCGCTTCCGAACAGAAGTGCTGTCGCTGCCAGAAGTGCGAGGGTTCTCTTTGAGAGTTTAGTGTTTCTTATCTTCATCTCTTTCACCCTCCTTTCTACGCTTCAGGCACTTCCGGAACAGAAATGTTGTTTACTACATCCGGGTCCCATTTGTCAGGTATGATCACTTTGCCGTTATTATCGAACAGGAGCTGTGCACTCTCGTGTACTACTGTTACTTCGAACTCGTACTCAGGCTCATCACCTTTCCAATCGAATTTCATGCTCGACTTGAGTTTGCTTGCGCTAGTGTCTGCACCCGGTTCGAGCACATTCATATAGTAGTACATCCCGTCATTTTCGTTGTACAGCCATTCGCCATCGAATTCTACATCTGCCATCTCATCCGGTCCGTAAATACCAACTCTTACCAGCATATTAGTCTTTCCGGTGTTTGTGATGACGATGTCTTTTTCATTGGCCTTTTCGCCTTCTTTCATCTCTGTCTTTCCACCGAGGTTGAGAGTGGCGCCGCCTGACGCCGACTCATGATCACTGAAGTATGCCAGTGATCCCCCGATTGTCACGGACAGGCTGAGTACCAGAGCGAAGATCATCATCGTTGTTCTGCTAATCTTTTTCATCTTATTGCCCTCCTTTCCTGTCCGTTAATTTGGAAGCTCAGCTTTTGGTGCTGTGCTGTTCTTGAGCTTGTAATTGTATGAACCGTCCTGGTTCCTTGCTCCATCCGCCTTAGGATCGATAACATTGATCAGGCCTCCGCCGGTCACGTCACCCTTCTTACGGTTCTCTGCAGTTACAGAGAATACCGGTGTTCCGTCGCTGTTGTTATCCTTGCTGACTTCACCTAATGTACCAGTATAGTCCGCACTGTAAACCTCATCGACAGAAATGTCACGAGCTTCAAGATCTGTTGGTATCTTGTCCACCGTTACTGTCTGAGCAGCTACCTTATCCGCATCGAATTTGACACTTATATTCCTGTTGATATTTTTCTGCAGGAATGAATCAAAGTATCTGATTTTGAATACCAGTGTCACATCAACTAACTCACCTTCTGTATCCTGCTTTACAAGAGAGTCAAGACTCTTAGTCAGCTTCAGTTCTGTAAATCTGTTCTCATTTACGAATGAGAGCTCATCAGTACCTTCAGCCTTCACGATTTCAAGAGTTCCATCTCCTTTATCGGATACTGTAAGCTTTACAGTCTTCACTGACAGGTCGTAGATGATACCAGTTTTTTCATCGTAGCCCCTGTCACCTACAATCGTAAGGTCTTCCTTGTTCACGCCATTCGGCAGAACCTCTGTGACATTGTACTCGAACGTTTTGCTTTGCAGCCTTACTCCGAGAGTATTCCTGAGGTCATCAAGGTTGAACCACAGTTCAGGGAACTCGAATGTTCCATCAGCCTTATTAGCTACAGTAAGTTCTTCATCTGTGTAAGGCTGACCGTTTGCCTTTCTAAGAGGTGATTGACTTCCTTTTGCAGCTGAGATCTTAAAATTGAAAGCATCTTTAGTGAGAGTCTTGCCCTCAAGAGTCTTTGTGCCATCAAGTTTGATTGAGCCAGATGCTGCATACTCATTAGTTACTGTTGTCAGCTGGACAAGCTGGCTTCCTTCTGCTGCGATCAGATGTCCGTTGCCATCATCCTCTACTACGAAGGTCACTGTCCTTGGTTCTGTATCATATGACAGTCCCTTGTTTGCATCGCCTGCTGTCTCGGAAACTGTATATGTATACGTTCCTTCTTTTGTGAACGGGATCGTTCCGAAGCTCTTCGTATGATCCGCATCACTGTTTGTGATCGTGATCGAGCTGACTGTGCTGCCGTCTTCATCGACAGGCATCGGTACTGTAGTTACACCCGTTGGTGCACTTACTCCTTCAAGGGTGAATGTGAAGCTGTCATCTGTTGTCCAGTCACGGCCTTCAAGTACCTTCTGCACCTTGATCTCGCCTTCACCAGATGCTGCATACTCATTTGTTACTGTTACTGCCTGAAGGAGACTGCTTCCTTCTGCTGCGATCAGATGTCCGTTTCCATCATCCTCTACTATGAAGGTCACTGTCCTTGGTTCTGTATCATATGACAGTCCCTTATCTGAAGCTCCCGCTGTCTCGGTCACTGTATATGTATACGTTCCAGCTGATGTAAATGTGATCTTTCCGAATTTCTTCTTATGATCTGCATCTGCATTCGTGATTGTAATCGACGAATATCCAACTACCGGTGAAAAACCTTCAGGTTTAGGAGATCCTTCATCAGGTACGAGTGTGAATGTGAAGCTGTCATCTGTTGTCCAGTCACGGCCTTCAAGTAACTTCTGAACTTCGATCTCACCTTCGCCAGATGCTGCATACTCATTTGTTACTGTTACTGCCTGAAGGAGACTGCTTCCTTCTGCTGCGATCAGATGTCCGTTTCCATCATCCTCTACTACGAAGGTCACTGTCCTTGGATCTGTATCATATGACAGTCCCTTGTTAGCATCGCCTGCTGTCTCGGTAACTCTGTATGTGTACGTGCCAGCCTTTGTGAACGGGATCGTTCCGAAGCTCTTAGTGTGATCAGCATCACTGTTTGTGATCGTGATCGAGCTGACTGTGCTGCCGTCTTCATTGACAGGCATCGGTACTGTAGTTATACCCTCTGGTGCACTTACTCCTTCAAGGGTGAATGTGAAGCTGTCGTCTGTCTTCCACTGACGGCCGTCAAGTAACTTCTGTACCCTTATCTCGCCACTTCCGGAAACCCCATACTCGTTCGTTACAGTAACCCTTTTGATCAGGCTGTCACCATCTTCAGCTATCAGATGACCGTTGTTGTCATCTACCACTGTGATCGTAACTTCATGTGCTGTCGTATCATATGTCATTCCCTTATCAGCAGCGCCTGCTATCTCGGTAACTCTGTATGTATACGTTCCTTCCTTTGTGAACGGGATCGTTCCAAAGCTCTTCGTGTGATCTGCGTCATCGTTTGTGATCGTGATCGAATCAACTACGTTGCCGTCGGCATCGACCGGCATCGGTACCGGATTTACTCCTGTCGGTGCACTGACACCTGCAAGTGTGAATGTGAACGAATCATCTGTCTTCCACTGGCGGCCGTCAAGTACCTTCTGTACCTTGATTTCGCCTTCGCCTTCTGCAGCATATTCATTCGTTACTGTAGTAAGCTGAACAAGCTGGCTTCCCTCTGCTGCTACCAGATGTCCGTTGCCGTCATCTTCTACTACGAATGTCACTGTCTTCGGGCTCGTATCATATGTCAGTCCCTTGTCAGCAGCTCCTGCTGTCTCGGTCACTGTATATGTATACGTTCCTTCCTTTGTGAACGGGATCATTCCGAAGCTCTTCGTGTGATCTGCGTCGCCATTTGTGATCGTGATCGAATCAACTACGTTACCGTCGGCATCGACCGGCATCGGTACCGTATTTACTCCTGTCGGTGCACTGACACCTGCAAGTGTGAATGTGAACGAATCATCTGTCTTCCACTGGCGGCCGTCAAGTACCTTCTGTACCTTGATTTCGCCTTCGCCTTCTGCAGCATATTCATTC
>Ga0256404_1001723_pt1 | contig 51321 bp, 32 predicted proteins | sample RumenRJG_01DNA_FD_185990 | JGI IMG/M metagenome (GOLD analysis project Ga0256404, IMG submission 185990) | Bovine rumen microbial communities from Lethbridge, Alberta, Canada - RJG_01 | ecosystem: Host-associated > Mammals > Digestive system > Stomach > Rumen | place: Canada: Alberta | collected...
CTGCCGCTAGCGTTCATCCTGAGCCAGGATCAAACTCTTCTTTGTATATACACATTTATAAAATTCCAGTTCGACCCCGACAGCTTCATTCCTCAATAAGAATCAACGCTCTCGATTCAAAAAATTTCTCGGTACTTGCTTGTACTAATCTTCAATCTTGTCAATGATCTTGGTATAAAAACCCGCTCCTTTTTCAGAAGCGGGTGCAAAGGTAGTATCTTTTCCGGAACCTGCAAATTTTTTTTGAAAAAAGTTTTCAACAGGTTTTATTAACAGGATCCGGTATCACATGCCAGCCACAACAATAAGGGAAAGGCCAGCGATGAAGAAAAGGAACATAAGTCCCAGAAGGCCATACACTTTGTTATTGGAACCCTTGAATTCCTTCCACACGAAGACTCCCCAAATCGCTGCGATCATGGGCGCGCCCTGGCCAAGAGCATAAGAAACCGCAGGACCGGCCGCCTTGGATGTGATATAGCTGAGAGCTGTGCCAAGACACCAGATCGCTCCGCCCAACATCCCAACCAGATGAGTTTTCGCGTTTCCGGCGAAATACTGCTGATAAGTCACGGGCTCGCCGACGAAAGGCTTTTTCATCACGATCGTGTTGAACAGGATATTGCTGAGAAAAACTCCCAAAGTGAAGATCACGGAAGAGGTGTAAGGTGTGGCGTAAGGATGGACGAACGGGACTTCCCCGGTCACATTACCCATTCCTCTCATGACAAAAGATGAGAAGAATGACATGACAATACCGGCGATGAGGGCCAGAATGACACCCTTCTTCTGATCCGCCTTGCTGACATTGGACTCCCCTTTCATTCCGGAGGCGATGCCATTGCAGACAATCGCTATCACGACGAGTGCGACTCCGATAGCCAAGAGGACGGCGTTACCTTTATTATTTGTGATGTAATTGTTGATCACTCCGAGGACAAGGGCTATACCGACTCCGAGCGGGAATGCCACAGACATGCCGGCGATGGAGGTCGAGGCGCTCAGAAGGATATTCGAGGCGTTGAATATGATTCCTCCCAGAAGTATCCAACCCACGCTCTTCCATGAGATATGACCTATATTATAAAAGAAAGACTCCCCGTCTGTGCCGAAACTTCCAAGGGTGAGAGCGAGAAGCAAGGCGAACAGGACCATGCCTATGACATAATCCCAATAGAAGAGCTCATAGCGCCAGCTTTTGGCGGCGAGTTTCTGGGTGTTGCCCCAGGAGCCCCAGCAAAGCATGATAACAAAGCAAAGAAAAACCGCGAGGGCGTAACTGTTAACGATTACCATGATAACTGAATATTAATAAATGAATATAGTCATACTACCCCGCAAGTTACGGTTTTTAGAGAAAAAAAGAAAGGACGGAAGGCTGAAAACGGCCTTCCGTCCTTACATATTCTTTATCGAGCCTTGATTACATCATGCCACCGGCGGGCATGGCGGGAGCGGCGGGCTCCTTCTCAGGGATGTCCACGATACCGCACTCGGTGGTCAGGAACATTCCGGCTACGGAAGCCGCGTTCTCCAGGGCGACACGGGCCACCTTCGTAGGATCGATGACACCGGCCTCGAAGAGGTTGACGAACTCGTCAGTGCGGGCGTTGTAACCGAAATCGCCCTTGTTCTCACGGATCTTCTGGATGATGACACTACCCTCGACACCGGCGTTAGCTGCGATCTGGCGGAGAGGTTCCTCGATGGCTCGGGAGATGATGTGGATACCTGTGGTCTCGTCATCATTCTCACCCTTGAGGTTCTTAAGAGCCTCGGCGGCGCGGATGTAGGCGACTCCACCACCAGGAAGGTAACCTTCCTCGACAGCGGCGCGGGTGGCGTTGAGAGCGTCCTCAACCCTGTCCTTCTTCTCCTTCATCTCGATCTCGGAACCGGCACCGACATAGAGAACGGCGACTCCACCGGCGAGTTTACCAAGCCTCTCCTGGAGTTTCTCCTTGTCATAGTCGGAAGTGGTGGTCTGGATCTGCTTGCGGATCTGGGCGACCCTGTCAGCGATGTCTTCCTTGACACCGGCGCCACCTACGATCGTGGTGTTATCCTTGGTGATGGTGACCTTCTCAGCCCTACCAAGCATGTCGGGAGTCGTGTTCTCAAGGGTGAATCCCCTCTCCTCAGACACGACGATAGCGCCTGTCAGGGTAGCGATGTCCTGGAGCATCTCCTTACGACGGTCGCCGAAACCGGGAGCCTTGACGGCCGCGATCTTAAGGGTGCCGCGCAGCTTGTTGACCACGAGAGTTGTCAGAGCCTCGCCATCGACATCCTCAGCGATGATCAGAAGGGCCCTTCCCTCACGTGCGATAGGCTCGAGAATAGGGAGGAGATCCTTCATTGTGGAGATCTTCTTGTCGCAGATCAGGATGGAGCAATCGTCAAGGACAGTCTCCATCTTGTCGGGATTGGTCATGAAATAAGGAGAGATGTATCCCCTGTCGAACTGCATACCCTCAACGACCTTGACCTCAGTCTCAGTGCCCTTGGCTTCCTCGACAGTAATAACACCGTCGCCCTTGACCTTGGACATGGCGTCAGCGATAAGCTTACCGATGGTAGCGTCATTGTTGGCGGACACTGTTCCGACCTGCTCGATCTTGGAATAATCGTTACCGACCTTCTTGCTCTGCTTCTTAAGGTTAGCCACGACAGCGGCGACAGCCTTATCGATACCCCTCTTAAGATCCATGGGGTTGGCGCCGGCGGTGACGTTCTTCAGACCCACGTTGATGATAGCCTGGGCGAGAACAGTGGCGGTGGTGGTACCGTCACCAGCCTGCTCGTTGGTCTTGGAAGCGACCTCCTTAACCATCTGGGCACCCATATTGGCGTACCTGTCCTCAAGCTCAACCTCTTTCGCGACGGTCACACCGTCCTTGGTGACCTGAGGGGCTCCGAACTTCTTGTCGATAACCACATTACGGCCTTTAGGGCCAAGGGTTACCTTCACGGCGTCAGCCAAAGCGTCGGCTCCTTCCTTCATCTTGGAGCGGACATCCACATTGAATTTTATCTCTTTTGCCATAATAGTTTCCTCCTAAAGCTTACAGAATAGCCAGAATGTCTGACTGCTTGACAATCAAATATTTCTTATCCTCGACGGTGACCTCGGTACCAGCATATTTGCCATAGAGGACCTCTTCACCGACCTTGACCTCCATCGGTTCGTCCTTCTTTCCAGGACCGACGGCGATCACTTTACCCTGCTGGGGTTTCTCCTTTGCTGTGTCAGGAATATAGATTCCCGAAGCTGTCTTTGTCTCGGCCTCCTTGGGCTCGATCAAGACTCTGTCTGCCAATGGTTTGATCATGATATTAAGATTTTGTTACGTTATTATCTACGGATCCGGACTTCTTCCGGAGGCACGGGTTATGAATCAAAGGCTGTGCCACCGGAAGAGCGACTGACAAATTGTCACTACCTGTTTTCGGCGAAAGAAACGGCAGAATTGAAATACTGAAAAATTATATTTATATTTGAGGTTACAAATAATCTTACTTATGAAGAAAATATCAAAGGCCATCCTGGCCATCCTGGCCTTGGCCGTCATCGCGGCCGTGTCGCCATCATGCAGCCGCTTCGGAAAAAGCAAGGGGCAAAGCACTGAATTCGCCACCTTCATCAAGGCTTACACCGGAGGTATCATCTCAGACAAATCCACTATCCGCGTGGAATTAACTTCTGACATCCAAGATGTGACTCCCGGAGCCGACATCAAGGAAGGTATCCTGACCTTTACTCCTTCCATTAAAGGCACGGCCAGGTGGTTGACCCAGAGCACGATCGAGTTCATACCCGAGAACGGCGCGCTAAAGCCCGGGCAGGCCTACACCGGAAAACTGCGTCTGGACAAGATCCATAAGGTAGGGTCATCGAAGTTCAAGAGGTTCTCGTTCAACTTCCTTGTCGCCATCAAGGAGGCTGTCCTGGCGCTGGACGACATAACAATCACTCCGGCTTCCCCGGACAAGGCCAGCGTGAGCGGAACAATAGCCTTGACGGAGGAACTCCCTGTCGAGAAAGTACGCAAGATGATAGAATACAGCTATCCCGACAAGTCCGGAGAACTCACAGTGACCGCCGGTCAGGATCAGCTCAACTATCATTTCGATCTCGTGGGGCTGAACCGCGGAGACAAGGACAACATCTTGAGAATCACGCTCAAGTCCGGGGACACAGGCTTCGTGGCGGACTCGAAGATAGAGACCACGATCCCCTCCATGTCCGGATTCAGGATCGTCAGCGCCGAGAGAGTGGAGGCGGAGGATCCTTATATCAGCGTGTTCTTCTCGAACCCGATCCAGGATGTGGCAGATAATTCCGGACTCTTCAATCTTGAGGGAGTCGGAAGGTTTTATGTCCAATCTGAGAACTCCAGGGCAAAGATATTCTATGAGAACCCTGAAGACGTGCCGCTGACGCTGACAGTCTCCGGCGCCGTCAAGAGCTATGACGGGGTCAGGCTCGGGGCCGACTTCTCGAAGTCATTCTCAGCCGCCGAGGAGAAACCCGCGGTCGAGATTCCTCTGGCCGGGAATATACTCCCGAACTCGAAGGAGCTGATACTCCCCTTCAAGGCCGTCAACCTCAACGCCGTGGACATCAAGGTCATCCAGATCTATGAGGATAACGTGCTGATGTTCCTCCAGGACAATAACCTCAGTGGCGACAACTCCCTGAGGAGGAGCGGAAGGCTGGTGTACAAGAGATGTGTCCGGTTGGATTCCGACCCTTCCAAGAATCTCCACAAGTGGCAGGACTACAGCGTGGATCTCTCCGGTCTCTTCAAGCAGGAGGCAGGGGCCATCTACAGGGTCAGGATCTCCTTCAAGCAGGATTACTCTGTGTACGGAAAGCAGGTCGAGTTCAAGAGCGGGACTCCCACCAATGAGCTCGTCAGCCTTTATTCCGACCAGGACTCCGACCAGGATTTCAGCGACTGGGACACCCCTTCCCCTTGGTTCTACGAGTCATTCTACGATTGGGATGAATATGAGTGGGAAGACAGGGACAACCCTTTGAAGCCCACCTATTACATGGACGAGGAAAAGTTCCCCGCCATCAATCTTGTGACTTCCAACCTGGGAGTCATCGCCAAGTACTCCGGCGGCGACAAGATCTGGGTCAGCGTGAGCGACATCATCTCCGCCGAGCCGGTCTTCAACTCCGAACTCTACGTCTATAGCTACCAGCTCAAGGAGATAGGCTACGCCAAGACCGGTACTGACGGAATGGCAGAAGTATCCCTCTCCGGGAAACCATTTGTCGTGGTCGCGAAGCGCGGTGGAGCCACCAGTTACCTAAAGGTGACAGCGGGTGACGAGAAGACACTGAGCCGTTTCGATGTCGGTGGCAAGGTCCTTGACAAGGGACTCAAGGCATTCATCTACGGGGAGAGAGGCGTCTGGCGTCCCGGTGACACCCTCCACGTCACTCTCATCCTCGAGGACAAGGAAGACAAGATTCCGGACAACCACCCGGCTGTCATGGAGCTTTACACACCAGAAGGGCGCTTCTACGCGAAGAACATCAACGGAAACTCCAAAGACGGTTTCTACGTTTTCAATATTCCCACAAAGCAGGAGGATCCGACTGGAATCTGGAACGCATACTTCAAGCTTGGAGGCGCCACTTTCCACAAATCCCTCAACATCGAGAGCGTCAAGCCCAACAGGCTTAAGATCAACCTCGACATGGGTGAGGGTGCCATCGAGGGCGGTAGCAGAGTGCCCATCTTCATCTCATCCAACTGGCTCACCGGCCCGCCCGCTTCCGGCCTGAACGCGAAGGTCAACATGACTTTGAGATCCGGAGCTTCCACTTTCAAGGGATATGATGGATATATCTTCCGGACACCGATGGCCAGCTTCTCAAGAAGCGAGCACGACCTCGTGGACTACAGGCTCGACCAGAACGGTGAGTTAAGGATCAACGTCGAGACTCCCAAGGCTAACGATGCGCCGGGAATGCTGACAGCGGACATCGTTACTACCGTCGAGGAGCCCGGCGGCGACATCAGCTTCAACACGATGTCGGTTCCCTACTCCCCTTATTCCTCCTACGTGGGTGTAAGACTCCCGAAGGAAGGTGACAGCCATTGGCTTGAGACCGACAAGGACTACAAGATCGACGTGATCGTCGTGGATAAGGACGGAGCGGCCGTGGCGGGAGACAATCTGACATATTCAATCTACAAGATCAAATGGAGCTGGTGGTGGGAGAGCCGTGACGAGAGCCTCGATTCCTATGTCAACAGCTCTTCCGCGGAGATGATCTCTTCCGGATCGATGAGATCCGCCAAGAACGGAAGCACCATCCCGTTCAGGGTCGATTATCCCGAATGGGGAAGATACCTGCTTATCGTCAAGGACACCAACAGCGGGCACATCTCCGGTGGAGTATTCTACGCCGACTGGCCGGCCTACAGGGGAAGGTCCTCTAAATCAGACCCTGACGGTCTCTCGATGCTCTCCTTCTCCACTGACAAGGAGTCCTACGACGTGGGTGAGACTGTGACCGTCTATATCCCCGCCGCGGCCAAGGGTCAGGCGCTTGTGTCACTCGAGAATTCAAGGACGGTCCTGTCCAGGAAATGGGTCAAGACCTCCGGCGATGGGGACGCCACCTACACCTTTAAGGTGACACCTGAGATGGCCCCGAACTTCTACATCCACATCACTTTGCTCCAGCCTCACGAGAGGGCCGACAATGACCTCCCGATCAGACTCTATGGAGTACAGCCAATCCTGGTCAACGACAAGAACTCCCATCTTGAGCCCGTGATTGAGATGCCTGACGTGCTGCGTCCGGAAGAGGAGTTCAAGGTCAAGATCAAGGAGAAATCCGGAAAGCCGATGACCTACACCCTGGCCATAGTTGATGAGGGTCTCCTCGATCTCACCGGATTCAAGACTCCGGATCCATGGAAGGCCATGTACGAGAGAGAGGCTCTTGGAGTGAGCACATGGGATCTCTATGACTTTGTTATCGGCGCCTACAGCGGAAGATTCTCCCCGATGTTCAGCATCGGAGGTGACGAGAGCGTGAACGTCGGAGCGAAGAAGGACAACCGTTTCAATGCGGTCGTGAAGTTCCTCGGGCCTTACACACTCCAGAACGGCTCATCGACCCACAAGATCACTCTCCCGATGTATGTCGGAAGCGTGAGGGTCATGCTGATCGCCGGACACGGCTCCCAGTACGGCAATGCCGAGAAGACAGTGCCTGTCCGTTCGCCTCTCATGGTGCTGCCCACCCTCCCGAGAGTCATAGGAACAGGTGAGAAGGTGACGCTTCCTGTCAATGTCTTCGCCCTTGAGGACGGTGTCAAGAACGCCAATGTCAGCGTCAAGGTCGAAGGACCGCTCAAGATAACAGGGAACGAGAAGACCTCCGTAAGCTTCGACAAGCCGGGCGACAAACTCGTCAAGTTTGACCTCGAGGCTACCGGTGAGGGTGTCGCCAAAGTGACGGTTTCAGCTGACGGCAACGGGCATAAGGCCGCTGAGACAATCGAGATCTCAGTCAGGAACCCTAACCCCGCCACAGTCAACATCACCAGGGCGATGATCGGCAAGGGAGAGAGCAAGCATTTCGGCTTCTCACCCTTCACTGCCGGACCGGAGCAATGGGCGACCTTAGAGCTCGCGAGCTTCCCTTCAGTTGATTACGAGGGCATATTCAAGTTCGTCAAGGATTATGACTACAACTGCAGCGAGCAGTTGGCTTCCAGAGGTATTACCCTCCTCTCCATCAAGGACATGCTCCCTGACGAGAAGAAACAGCAGGCTGAGGGGCTCATCCCCGGAATCCTGCAGCAACTCTATCAGAGGCAGCTCGGCAGCGGCGGATTCGCTTACTGGCCGGGATCCCCTGACGCCAATGGTTGGGTAACTTCCATGGCCGGTCAGTTCATGGTCATGGCCTCCCAGAACGGGTTCAGCGTCAGCAAGGGAGTCCTCGCCAGCTGGGCCAGATACCAGAAGAAAGCCGTCCAGGACTACAGGGCTAATCCTGAATATCCTCTCTGGGACTTCGAGCAGGCTTACAGGCTTTACACCCTCGCGCTCAAGGGAGAAGCCGAGAATGGCGCCATGAACAGGCTCAAGGATTCCGAGAACCTTTCCATGCAGGCCGGATGGATGCTTGCCTCCGCATACGCCGTGGCAGGTAAGAAGAATATCGCCAAGGACATGGTGGCCAATCTCAGGACAGACTTCTCCGAGTACACCGAATCCGGCAGGACATTTGGCTCTTCCACCCGTGACAAGGCGGTAGCACTTGAAACCTGTGTGCTGATCGACGATGTGCCTTCAGCTATGGACATCGCCCAGGAAGTCGCCAAGGCTATGTCAGGAGGATGGTATATGACCCAGGAGACAGCTTTCGCTTCCAAGGGAATGGCGAGTCTGGCCGCCAAGGTCAACACCGGCAATCTCGAGGCCGAGGTCACTCAAGCCGGCAAGGCAACTCCGGTGAAGACTCCGAAGGCCGTCTATGGCCTCGCCCTGGACACCCAGGCCGGAGGCGCTGATGTCAAGAACAACTCCGCGGGAGTCATATACGCCACCCTGATCACCTCAACGGTGCCCGAGTTTGGCGCGAGGACCGAAGCCAGGAATAATGGCATCAACATGTCTGTCACTTACACCGCGTCCAACGGCAAGGTCATCAATCCCGCCGAAATAGCCCAGGGTACCGACTTCACCGTCACAATCACCGTCGGCAACTCCAGCCCGATGAGGGACTACAATAACCTGGCGCTCACCGAGGCTATTCCTTCCGGATGGGAGATATTCAACGACCGCCTGTTCGGTTCCGGAGAAACCAGGACCGGATATTCCTACAGGGACATCCGCGACGACCGGGTCATCTGGTACTTCGACCTGCCGAGAGGCCGGAGCAAGACCTTCAAGGTCAAGATGCACGCTGCCTACGAAGGTGAGTTCACCCTTCCTTCAGTGAAGTGCGAGGCTCTCTACGACGCTCACATCAGCGCCAACTCAGCCTCTGGGACAGCGAAGGTAGTTGCCCAATAATGGGAGTCAAGAAGGTTCTCTTCAAGATTGCGCGGCGGCCAATAATCATTTTGGCCGCCGCCATCTTGATTGCTTACCTTCTTTGTCTTCCGAGGGACATTTTCAAAGGCACGACCTATTCCACCGTCGTGGAGGACAGAAACGGAGAACTGCTCGGGGCGAGGATCGCCGCGGACGGACAGTGGCGTTTCCCCCCTTCCGACAAAGTCCCCGAAAAATTCAAGGACGCCATCATCGAATTCGAGGACAGGTGGTTCCCCTACCATCCGGGAGTCAATCCCGTGTCAATTGTGAGGGCAGCGATCGGGAATATCAAAGCGGGCAAGGTGACCAGCGGAGGCAGCACGATCACAATGCAGGTCATAAGGCTTTCTCGTGGCAAGGAAAGGAATATCTGGCAAAAAATCGTGGAATCTGTCCTGGCCACAAGGCTTGAGCTTAGATATTCAAAGAAAAAGATCTTGGCGCTCTATGCCTCCCACGCTCCGTTCGGTGGTAACGTGGTAGGGCTGGAAGCGGCGGCGTGGAGGTATTTCGGCCGTCCGCCAGAGGAGCTTTCCTGGGGAGAGGCTGCCACGCTGGCGGTCTTGCCCAACGCCCCGGCGGACATCCATCCCGGGAGGAACAGGGAGAGGTTGCTTGAAAAGCGCAATCGCCTTCTGACCGATCTCCACAAACGGGGAAAAATGGACGATCTTGATTTGGAACTCGCTCTTGAAGAGCCACTTCCTCTTGAGCCTGTGGCCCTACCGAGAGATGCGAGGCACCTTGCCGAACGCTTCGCCAAGACATCGAGGGGACTAAGGGTCAAGACAACCGTAGATATCCATCTCCAAAGACAAGTGCAGGAAGTCGCGGACCAGTGGAACGACGAGTTCGCCTTGAATGGGATCAATGACCTAGCCGCCGTGGTGATGGACGTCCATTCCGGTGAGATTCTCGCTTATGTTGGAAACGCTGATCCTGACCGGAAGCGACCAGGGTCGGACGTGGATATCGCGAGCTCTCCCCGAAGCACTGGAAGTATTTTGAAACCAATTCTTTACTGTGCCTCGCTTCAGGATGGGGAGATTCTTCCTTACACTTTATTGCCGGATATTCCCGTCAACCTCAACGGTTTCTCCCCGCAAAATTTCAACAGGGAGTTCGCCGGAGCCGTCCCGGCCGCCGAGGCGCTCGCCCGTTCCCTGAATGTCCCGTCCGTCCACATGCTGCGCAGGTTCGGTGTCCCGAGGTTCCTGGATATTCTCCGGAAATCCGGCCTCACCACCCTGACAAAAAGTGCCTCACATTACGGGCTCTCGCTGATCCTTGGCGGAGGAGAGGCGACCTTGATGGACATCACTTCGATGTACGCCAAGATGTCAGCCTCCTATCAGGCGTCCGGACGGGATTTCTCTCGTAAGGGTGAGAGACTCAGCGGTTTCCCGCTCACAGACAAATGCGCCCTCTGGCACACTTTTGAGGCCTTGAAAGAAGTGAACCGGCCTGACGAGATGGACTGGAGACTAGTCGGATCACTAAAGAAAGTGGCCTGGAAGACAGGCACAAGCTACGGATTCCGCGACGCCTGGGCTGTCGGGGTGACGTCCGACTATGCCGTGGGAGTTTGGGCCGGTAACGCCCAGGGACAGGGTGTCCCGGGATTGACCGGAGCCAGGACAGCGGGTCCCGTCTTGTTCGACATATTCAACCTCCTTCCCGTCAAAGATGAGGAGAACGCTTATGCGGCCGGAGGATGGTTCAAGGAACCCGCTCCCGGAGACTATGTCCTGATGGAGACCTGCCATTCGTCCGGTCATCTGGCGGGTCCAAGTTGCGAGAGGCTTGACACCCTGATGCTTCCGCAGAAAGCGGTCAAGACGGAGCCGTGCCCGTATCACAAGACTCTGGACGGAATCCGCACGTTCATTCTCCCGCCATCGATGGAATGGTACTACAGGCAGCATCATCCTGAATATGACCCGTACATCCCCGCAAATAAGGAGGACTACGCTCCGATGGAGTTCATATACCCTGAAGGTGGGGCCACGATATTTATTCCAAGGCAGCTGGACGGGAGCATCGCCGGAGTGACTTTCAACCTCGCTCACAGGGATCCCGGACAGACCGTGTTCTGGCATCTGGACAATGAATTCGTGGGGCAGACACGGTTCATCCACCAGATGAGATTGACTCCGCCTCCGGGCAAGCATTCGGTCACGGTTGTCGATGAGGCTGGGAACTCCCATTCAGTCGGATTCACCATCGCGGAGAACAAATAATATTTTTTATATATTTGCAGGTTAGGAATACAATTAAAACCAATTGATATGAAAAAGATTCTGGCCTCTTTGGCCGCTGTTTTGACTCTGGTCTCTTGCAGCGAGAACTTCAATGCGGCTTATCTTCTCTCAAGCGGCGCCAAGATAGCTCAGGCGGCGTCCGTCACCGACGAGCAGATGAAGGCTTATGTCAGCCAATATGTACAGCAGCTTGACGCTCAGAGCCAGGTACTTCCGGAGAGCAACGCCTACGTCAAGAGGGTCCGCAACCTCACCAAAGGCATCACCTCAGTCGATGGCACTCCGCTGAATTTCAAGGTTTACCAAACCAACGATGTCAACGCCTTCGCTTGCGCCGACGGAAGTGTCAGGATTTACACCGGTCTCCTGGACAGGATGACTGATGACGAGGTTCTGGGGGTCGTGGGCCATGAGATCGGCCACGTTGCTTTGAAGCATTCCCTCAAGCAGTACAAGGCCGCTCTCCGCAACTCCGCGATCAGGGACGCGGTGGTCTCCACTGGTGGAACTGTCGCCGTGCTTACCGCCTCACAGCTTGGTGATTTGGGAGAGGCCCTTATGAGCGCGAAATTCTCCCGCAAGCAAGAAGCCCAGGCCGACGACTACGGCTACGACTTCCTCGTCGCCCACAAAAAGAACCCTTGGGCTATGGCAATGTCGTTCGAGAAGCTGCTGAGCCTCTCCAATGGTGGAGCTTCCGCCGGAACACAGGCCGCATCATCCAGCTCGGCCGTCTCGGAGATATTCTCGGACCACCCGTCAACAGAAAAGCGCATCGCGACCATGTCGCAACGCGCTACCCAGGACGGCTACAAGCGTCCTGCAAAGAAATAAGTATCTACTTATTAATGACTGGCTTGTAATCCGGTCTAAGTGAAACTTGAGTCTCTGTCGGGAAATCGGCAGGGACTTTTTGTTTGACCTTGCCGGTGGCGCACCATTCCGATCCCCTCAAGAGCATGGTCTGGAACCCGGCGCATTGCATTGCGGGATTATCCTCAAGGGTCTCGCCACAATGTCCCATGGTGATGTGGAATATCTTGCCCTTGCCGTATTCGACGGTAAAGATTTGGGGCTCTTCACGTCCTGATCCGCCTTTCTCTACCGGGGAATATGCCGTGTAGAGGCAATCCTTGATGTTCCCTGGGCCGCGAAGCCTATCATAAAGCTCATCAGAAGCGTGTTTCCAATGCTTTGGAAGACCTTCCAGAATGGGATGGGAAGCAACCCTTTGATTGAGGACGAACTCATGCCTCGCGCCATGCGATCCACCGAAGCCCTCGGAAGTGTCCTTGACAAGGGCCCCATCCTTCCAATAGACATAAGGTCCTGATTTCTCATTCCTTCCGCCCCAGCCACCAAGAGCGATTATCTTGTTGTACTCCTCCCAATCTGAGAAAGAATTGTCGGCGGCGTGATAGACAACGACTCCCCCGCCGTTTCTGACAAAATCAAGGAAGGCGGCATTCATCTTCTCCGGCCAGGGATCTCCGTTATAGTCCAGGAAGACAAACTGGTACTTGCTGAAATCCACATCGAAGCCTGACATGTCCTCTCCAGCCGCCGGTGAGATGGCGACATCCATCTTGAACTGGCCGGAATTCTCAAGGATAAGTTTGATCGCCTCATGGCTGACCGGCCAATTGTGGTTGTTCTGCCCGGTGATGATGACCCCCTGGATCGGCTTGCTGCCACAGGCCGTGAATAAGGCCGACATTAGGGTCAGCCCGATTGCAAAAAGTTTGGAAATAGTTCTCATTCAGATATTTATTGAATATTACAAATCAAAAGGGATGTCTCCTTCCATGAAAAGGCAGGCCTTTCCTGTGATATAGACCCTGTCCTCGCCGAGCCGGACACCGACAAGGCCTCCCCTCTTGGAGATTTGCTTCGCCCGCATCACGGTTTTGCCAAGTTTAGGGGCCCAGACCGGTGCCATGTGTTCTCTTTTTCATTTATGGATATTGATTTATAGCTGTAGAACAAAGTTCCCGTGTCACAGTACCTCCCCTCGGTATTGTTCAGTCTTCTTAGCAGTAAATAAAACAGGCATCCATTAGAGGTGGATGCCTGTTCATAGTTTAGCTATAAGTCATCCATAAATGACATACAAAGATACAAAAAAAACGACCAACACAAAAAAGCTCGCGGGGTTACAGGAATATTTCCGAAAGCTCTGATGGGGCCGTCCGCTACTGCAGCCCCAACTCCGGAGTTCCTCCCCAGGACTGGGCAAGGGTAGATGCCGCCGAATGGGAGAGAAGAGTCGGGTGGGCATCAGTGACGCCAGCGCCTCCGAACGTTCCGTCCACATCAACCCCTCAACAGTAAACGACCCTTTCATCTACTACAACATAGTCAAGAAAGCCTTGAAATAGAGACTTCCACCATGCAAGGGAACGAATAGGAAAGATCGTTCCTGGTGAAAAGGGTTTTCTTTCTGAGCGCATCGGAAGGATTCAGTTTGCCTTCGAAAAGTGTGTCATCGCCATGCTTCACGATGACGGGCTCACTCAGATCGACAAGCTTCTCATTCAGGAATATACGCACTTTGGAATAGTCGCAATCCTCAATGGTTATTGTATTTCCATCGATCTTGGCGGTTAGCGTGCTCCCTTTTTTCGCTTCCTGAACCGGGATTCCAAGCCAGTAAGAATATTCCTTCATCACATCACCCTGGCACCATACGACTTTCTTCGGATATGGGTTCCGGGTGTACTTCGCCATCCACGGTACCGCGGCGGCATCGACGAGATCCATCCAATGCGGTTTGCCATCAACTATATGGCCCTCATGGATATAGCCTTCAGGATCAGCTTGTTGGAGCTTATCCATCTCGCCAATCCTGGCCTCACACTCTTTGTTGCGATCGTATGCGTCATCAAGCGCCCCGCACCATATCATGAACGGGAGATTGCGTAGGCTAAGGAGCGAGACATCTCCGGGATGACCTGCCATCATGGAAGCGGCGGCCCAGTGGTCTGCCATACGGGGAGCCAAACGCCACACCCCGTCACCTCCTGCGGAATAGCCCATCAGGTAAACCTTGTTGGGATTGACATTCCAACAGGTGACGGCAAGCTGGATGATAGTCTCATAGAAAGCGTCTGACTCAGGTTGGAAATGGAGATCCCAGGTGTTCGTGATCGCTCTCGGACAAAGATAGACACCCTCTGATGGCTTGTACAACTTCTTCTGGTTATCCCACTGCTGGTCATTGACTTCGGCCGGAGCGCCTCCGCCTCCGTGAAGGGAAATATACAGCGACCTTCCGTCAGAAGGCTCATTACCGTAGATGGTCCACCAGATGGGCATGGTATATTTCCCGATGACAATCTTTTTCTCCTCAAGAATGCTTGACAAGGCAGTGTGGACAGAATCTTTCCACTGTCCCTCCAATGTGCTTAAGTCAGCCTTGTAGAAGTCCTGCACCATAGTCTCAGGCGCGTCTGTTCCGGAATCACCTTCCGTATTGTTTACCCTGTTATTTTTGCAACCGGCGGACAGTACTGCCATTATCGCCGCGAGAAAAAGTATCTTCTTCATATCCATATATTTGAAAAAAGCACCCACGTCGCCGTAAGTGCTTTATTATCTGATTAGTGGAAACAACTGGATTCGAACCAGTGACCCCCTGCTTGTAAGGCAGGTGCTCTGAACCAGCTGAGCTATGCTTCCAAAATGTCGTCCCTTGAAGGGAGTGCAAAAATACTATAGTTTTTTCAATTCCACAAAATAAAAATTTCATATCTTGCGGATCATTTTGAATAGTTTGAGCCAATATATGAGCACCCAAAGAAGTAATTCCACAGTCCTTAAGGCCGTCCTGTCGGCCGCGATCATCGTCTTCGCATCTTCCTGCGGCACCGTAAAGCAAGGCCAGTCATCAGAGGCCTCCACTAAGAGATATTTCCAGACAGCCTCGTTGCCGGACGCTGTCGCTATCATCCCTGCACCGGTCAAGACTGACGATCCTAGGTTCGCCGGAGACAAGGCGTATTACGAGTGGGGAAAGACCCTTCGGGAGAAATCCAGAGGAAGGATCGCGAAAGAGGATGCCGCTTCCTCCATGGATTATATGTCGAGGCTGTTCGAAGAGGCTATCGGGCTGAGGTTCAGCGAGGAACTCACGCCCAACCTGTATCGCCTCCTTTCCAAGGCGACCAAGACATCTTCCGCCGCGAACAAGAAGATCAAGTCATATTACTCCCGCATACGACCGTACATCGAGTTCTCCGAACCCACCGGAGTCCCGGAGGATGAAGAGACCCACAGGAAGTCGGCCTCATATCCTTCCGGCCACACGACAAGAGGATGGACCATGGCCCTCATCCTGTCGGAGCTGCTTCCAGAAAGGAGCCAGGACATCCTGGAAGCGGGCTACAGGTACGGGGCGAGCCGTGTCATCGCCGGCTACCATTACCAAAGTGACGTGCAGGAAGCCAGGACAGCGGCGTCAGGGATCGTGGCGGTGCTCCACTCAAGCGACGAGTTCCGCAAGGACATGAGGAAGGCCCAGAAGGAAATCGACGCCCTGTCTCGTTTCGGTAAGCATAGCAAGGTGAGCGGAAACCCCTTGTTCCCAGGCTGGTACGCCGATCCAGAAGGGGTGGTCTTCGGTGACGAATATTGGATCTATCCTACCTGGTCGAGACCATTTGACGAGCAGCTCTTCATGGACGCTTTCTCCTCCAAGGACCTGGTCCACTGGACAAGGCATGAGAAGGTTCTCTCCAAGGAGAACATCAGCTGGCTGCGCCGGGCTCTCTGGGCACCGTCCGTCATTGAGAAAGACGGCACTTATTATTTCTATTTCGGAGCGAACGACATGCATGAGAAAGGTGAGGGAGGCATAGGAGTGGCTGTCGCCGATAATCCGGCAGGACCTTTCAAAGACGCTCTCGGTCATCCGCTCATTGACGAAGTCATCAACGGGGCCCAGCCCATCGACCAGTTCGTGTTCAAAGACGATGACGGAGCCTACTACATGTACTACGGAGGATGGCGCCACTGCAATATGGTGAGACTGGGAGACGATCTGACGAGCCTGGTTCCCTTTGAGGATGGGACAATGTTCAAGGAGGTCACTCCCAAAGGCTATGTCGAGGGTCCCTTCATGCTGAAGAGGAACGGCAAATACTATTTCATGTGGAGCGAGGGCGGCTGGACCGGTCCCGACTACCGTGTGGCCTATGCGATGTCCGACAGCCCTTTCGGCCCGTTCGAGAGAATCGGTACCATCCTGGAGTCTGACATGGACATAGCCACCGGCGCAGGCCACCATTCAGTCATGAAAGGCCCCGGCAAAGATGAATACTACATAGTCTATCATCGCCACCCGCTTCAGAGTTCCGACGGGAACCACAGGGTGGTCTGCATAGAGAGGCTGCATTTCGGTCAGGACGGAAAGATCCTTCCCGTCAAGATCACGTTTGAGGGAGTCCCCGCCAGCAAGCTACGTCACTGATTTTCGTATTCCAGGACAACCTTAATCAACTTGTATTTGCTGATCATACCCTCATGGCTATGGTCATGCGAAGCTGTCCTGGTGGCAAACGCGAGGTATCTCTCCCCTCCTATGAATATGAATCCCGGAGATGCCAGAGCCCACTGCTCGTCGGGCTCGACCCAACGGTTCAACTCGCAAGGGAGCTCCCGCACAAAACTGCCGTCCACGAGATATGTCCGGAACCAACTGTCGTCGGTGGTACCCCCATGGGTGTTGTAATAGGTCGGGAACAGCAGGTCGTAACGATCGTCCACTTTGCATGCGGCGGAGTTATACAGGCAGTCGCCCGCCATTATCTCCGGTTCTCCGAGAGCCTCACCATCGAGGGTGAAGTCCGCTAACGTGACTCTACGGTTCTGGAAGTGCTCTTGGGTCAGGCGTGAATATAGCCTCATCTTGTCACCCCTGGGCACCAGAGTGTTCTGGGTGTCGTGCTTGAAATCATAAAGCAGCTTTGGCTCGACGAACTCAACCCCATCTTTGGATTTCCAGAGGAATAGACAATGCTTCCCGTCCACTTTCTGGTTACCGACCAGGCGGTAAGGCCAATCCTTATCCTCCACCAAACAGACCGAAGACTCGATCAGAGAATCCATTATCTTGGTTTTCAGCTCATAGTGGAAGCCATCGGACGACTCCGCGAGATAAAGGTTCTGGCTCCATTCATCTTCCGCGATCGAACTATTCTCATTACCCGAGAAATACATCCTGTAAGTCCCGTCCGGTGCTTGGATGATATTGAAATAATTGATCAGTTTCATCCCGAAAGCCCCGCTGCGAAGTATTTCCTGCGGTGGCTCGGGAAAACTGACTCCTGTTATCGTCTTTTCCCCGCAAGCGCAAACCATGATGGCAAGGAGGGACAGCAGGAATATCTTTCTCATAACTATTCTATAATATTTAGCGCTCCGCCGAATTTGTCGTTTGCCCTGTAGTGAGGAGCGTACAGCGACTCGATGGTGACGACCGGGGCGCTGAAGGTTCCTTCCTGGGTGATGTAGAATTCCTCCGTCACCGTGGTGTTCTCCTCGGGATAGACATCGAAGTAGTACTCGGTGCGGTCAGCCTTCACGTTCCTGTAGCCCTGAGGCGAGACAGCCCATAAGCCGATCGGCCTGTACCACCAACCGACATGGCCAGAGAGCTGGTTCACGGGCCTGAAAGCGGCCTCACGGGGAGCCGTGAGCTTCACGAAGCTGCGGTTCTCCTGGTTCCAGATCTTATATTCGGTGATTATCTTCTCTCCCCTGCTGAGCTTCATTCCAGGATAGATCTCAAGCAGGTTCACAGAGGAGTTCTCGCCCTGGACCTCCTTGTAGAAATGACGTTCGATGGTGAAGCCGTTGCCGGCAGCGACAATCTCGGAGAATGGCTTGCGGTAAGTCTTGGTCATCAGTATGACCCTAGTCGATAGCACATCTTCGCCGCCCGTCAGCACAGAGTTGATTGCGTCCACGAAGGCGGGATCCTCTCCCCATTTCTGGGTCTCCTTCTGGAGCATCATCCAGATGCGGATGCCGTCAGCAATCTTGGCCTCAACAGCGGATCCAGAGTCAACTCTCTTGTCAGAGAGCAGGTCGCAGAGCAGTGAGTGGGCATAGAGCTCACTCTCGAGCAGGCCCCTCCACGGCATCACGGCATTGGGATAGTACCAACCGCCGTCACGATGCTCGACAGCATATTCATCAAGGGAGGCGATGTCGGCCACGATTGAGTTTCTCATCTTCTGGTCGGCAGACATCTTGATTCCCCAGTCAGAGGCCAGCTTCAGGCCACCCTCGCCATAGACCAGGTTCACAAGGGTCTTGATCCTGCGGGCCTTCGCGAGAATCTGTCCCTGCAGGCCGCGGCCATCCTTCTGCGAAGGAATCAGGTAGTCCTTGATATATTTCTTGAACTCCCTGAAGTTCTTTGAATATTCACTCTTCTCGCTGATGGTTTCCTTTGAGACATCGAACTTGACCGATGAATACATCGAGCGCACATAGGCATATTGGTCAGTGGAAAGCCAACCGCACCAATAAGGCCAACTGTCATGGATGAATTGGTTCTTGTCAAGGAAGGCGACAGCCGCTTCAGAATCAGCGACTTCCTCCGCCAGTCCGGCGTCCCGCAGCTTGGCGAAACGTTCCAGGACCACAGCCGTGATGACCGGCGAAGACTTCATTCCCTCGAACCATCCGAATCCGCCGTCGGCATTCTGGCAGGCGACTATTTTATCAAGGATGTCCGCATCCGAAGTCGTGAACTTGAAGTCAGCTCCAAGCTTCTCCGCGACCCGGCGGACGTAGTAGGCCTCGGTCAGGGAGAGGATATCCTTTCCCTCCGGCTCGACCTTGGAAGGAATGGCGTCCAGAACCATCTGACGGACATCGATTTCCTTGTATTCCGCTCCAGCTGAGGTGGTTCCGGTGAATGCGGAACGGATACGCCGGATAAGAGCATCCTTGTCCATCCCAGCGAGAAGGACAGCTGAATGGGCCTCTGTCAAAGTCTGGGCAGCCTCATATACAGGCAGAGGGACAAGCACCGCGTCTGAGAATGACTTGGCGTTGTCAGCGAACACGACCTTCAGCCCAAGCAAATCATGTCCCTTGGGATCGACCGTGAACTCGACCGGAACGGTCTTTCCAGCGGGGACAGTCACCTTCTTTGAGACAGTCGCGAAAGGCTTAGCACCTTCGATGTCGAGTCCGGAATATGTCTGGAGAGCCACAGTTCCTGAGACGGGCTTGTCGGAGGAACTCGAGACGGTGGCGTGGAGGACATATTTGTCGCCCTTGTAAATATACTTAGGTTCCACCACATTGACTTTCACCGGGATAGAGACCGTCATCTCCTGCCGCAGGAGGGCGTTCTTCATCTCCTTTGTGTGGGCGAAGACCTGCACCACGAAGGTGGAGAGTTTGTCAGAAGTCTTGAACTTCAAGGTGGCGGAGCCATTGCCATCCGTCTTAAGATAAGGTTCGAAAGCGAGGGCCGTCGAGAAATCAGAGCGGACGGCGACTTCGTCGAGAGCAGCACTGGACGATTCTTCCGCATCCTCCGCTACCCTGTCCATCATCACGACACTCTCTTCCACCATCATCGGAGCGGCCTCAAGCACCATGGCTTCATTGACAGCTCCGGCAGCCCTGGATTTCAACATCTTCCGGTCACCATAGTCGAAGATCCTGCCCCGATCGATACTTCCGTCCATCACATCGTAATACACCGGCCTGGCGCCAAGGTTGACAAGCCTGACGGTCTCCCATTGGTTCGGGGAGATCCTCTCCGAGGCCTTGTCGAAGATAGCGGCGACCATCTCAGTCCCGGGATCCGACTTCAGGGTGAATGAATATTGCTTACCGGGATAGGCCTTGTCCTCGAATGAGGAGAAGGTCAAAGGAAGGTTCAGGATAGTCTTCTCCCTCTGGAACTCACGGTGGAAAACATAGTGCGTCCCATTACGGAAGTAGAAGATATACAGCGTCAAAGCGTCCGGATACTCGCTCTTGTATTCGAACGACAAAGTCTTGACGGAGCCTTCCGAACCTGGCTTTCCGTCCAGATGGACAAGCTCCCTTCCGAGAGGTTTTCTCATCTCGTCGAATAGTTCGGCGACAGCCCAGACAGGGCCCTCTCCAGCTCCGAACTGGACCTTTATCTCCTCACCGTCCTTCACGGAGCAGTCGGAGCAAGGGCCGACCAGCTTGAAGAAATTCTCCACATCGGCATTCAGAGCCTTGTCCCCGTCGCCGATGACAAGGATCTTCATCTCTGACTTGGAGGATATATTCTTCCCATCAGTAGCCTTCACGTTCGAGGTCGCTACGAGGGTGTAAAGTCCCGGGGCCGGAATGGTTATCTCCTTGGTGGAGCCGGACTCGGCCTCTCCGTCAGCCACAACTATATCATCGCTGTCTTTCAACTCGTACTTGATGCCCACGGGAACCGGCTGTCCCTCGTTATTTCTGGAAGTGAATGTCACCTTTGCCACATTCTCCGACAGGAGCTCGCATCGTCCGTACTTGTCTTTCCCCATTGCGACATCTCCCACCGCGGCGTTCACAAGATTCATGTCGATGTTGAAGGCATCCAGGACAAAGACTCTCCTGGAGAACTCGCTGGTCTCACCGGTGGCATCCATGACCTTGACCGTGACCCGGTACCAATACCTGTCTTTGACTGAAGGGAACTTCACTGAGAAAGAACCGTCGGACTCGAGTTTGACCTCCCCGTCGGCGACGATATTGCCCCAACAGTCAACTTCATAATTCACTTCGGCCGCGTCGAGCGGGTGCCCGCTGTAACTGGACACCTTTCCCTTCACCTCGATCTCGTCTCCCATGAAATAAAGCTTGTCGATGCTGTCGAAGGCAAGGTCATAGGTCGGGAGGACAAACTCATCCACGACTATCGACTTGGTCTCCAGGGTGCTGTTCTTGTGACGGACCTTGATAGTATAACGGCCGTTCCTTTCCCCTTCAGGAATATTGAACTCTCCGGCCACCGATCCGAACTCATTGGTTTTCAGCTCAGTTTTGGCGATCTCCTTATCCTCGGCATTTATGAGACTGATCTCGACCGCCTCACCGGCCTCAAAGACCTTGAAACTCACATACTGGTTGCCTGAATAAAGGACAGCCTTGTACTTCACGGTCTCACCAGGATTGAAAGCGGTCTTGTCGGTGAATATCTCACAGTAATCGCTGACACGGCCTTTGCGCTCGGAGTAGTAATCCCTTGAATCGCGAATGCTCTGCTCTTTGGAGAAGTGCAGGAAGCCGTCGGGATCCTTCCAGCAGGCGCGGAGGTAATAATAGGTGTCTTTCTTCATCACCTTCCCCAGGTTCTCCGGCAGAGGAGTGAAGCCGTCGACCTTGACATCCTTGGCCTCGGCGACGACCTTGCCTGAGAGTATGAGAGCCAGGTCCACTTGAGGCAGAGGCTTGCCTGTGAGGTATTCAGCCACATAGAACTTGCGGCCGTCGAAATCCTCCCTCAAAGCTATTGACAAAGTCTTGGGGATATACTGTCCAATGGTCTCGACCTTGCCGTTCTTGGCTTTGACGATGTAGTTGCCGTCGTCGCACCTCGGGATGGGAACCTTCACTGTGTCAAGGACATAAAAGCTCTTCTTGGGATTGTCAACCGTCTTCTTGAAGAGCGGAGTGCCTTCCTTGTTGTCAAGGTACATGGACACCTCGACACTGGGGAGATTCCTCAGAGTCACGACGATGTCATCACCATCGAAAAAGATCGAGACATCCTTATCCTCAAGAGTTTCTATCTGGTTCTTGAAACTTTCGATGGTTCCGGCGATTTTAGAGTCAACCCCTGACCTGAAGGAAAGGCGCTCTTTCTCGGCGGCCTTGATGTCGGCGTACAAGGCTTTGTAGTCAGCCTCCGTGCCTTTATTGCGGGACAGGTAGCTCATCCTGTCCTCGAACATAAGGGCCTTTCCGAAAAGACCAATGGCTTTCCCGGAATATTTGTCAATGAACGCCTTGACATCGTCTTTCCTATAGGACCAATGCCTTCCCTGGAGGGACACATACTCATTCCAGGCGGCGTTCGGATAAGTGTCTCCCAAATAATCCTTCAGCGCCTCGAAGCCCTTGGAAGAGTTCCTTCCTCCGAGCCGCTCGGCCCAGAGGGCATATTCATAATCATCTTTGATGAACCCGTTCAGGAGCCCGTTCATCTGCCCGTCCGTCCTGGTGTGGAAAGCCTTGTTCTTCCCGGCCTGGAGACGGGTCTTGTTGGCAAGCACGAAGTCAAGAAGACCGGAGCCGCCGTATGAGGACCTGTAGGCATAGGTCACGATCGGCTCGTCATATTCCTTAATCGCGTTAGAGAGGAAGGTGTTCATCTCCTGTCGGACCTTCCAGTTCCTCGAGACCTCCGCATCGACCTTCTTCACGGCCGCGTCATAAAAGTCCCAATGGTAACGCTTCGCCTTGGCCTGATCCATGATGGCGTCCAACGACTCGCTCATCTTCTTTGGCAAGTCGGCCTTCTGGGCAGCGTAATAGTTTTTCCACAAGTTGGTCAGGACGTGCCCCTGCTCATCCGGACCCTTGATGCTGACACTGTCAGTCTTCTTGATGAACGCGCAAGCGATCACGGTGGCCAAACAGATGGCGACGACCGCAAGAATAAGGTATAACATAGTTTTTTTCATAATATACCGTTTTACTTCAGAAATCTCTCAAATATCATGTCTGTCATGTCACTTTCATCGCTTCAGAGAGAAGATAAGTACTTCCCCCTATGAATATCAATGGGTTACGCTCCGAATCGAGAGAAAGTGCGGTCAATACGGCCTCCCCCGCCGAAGAGGCTCCAACGACCCTGACCGGCTTGCCGGCACTCTCGCGGTAGGCGATGAAACGGCGCTTCAATTCTTCGGCCGGGAGCGCCCTTTTCGAATCAGGGCTTGTCAGCACGTATGTGGCATCAGCGGGCATCAAGGGAAGGATGCCGTCAAGATCCTTGTCGGCCATGATGGCATAGACGATTATCAATGAGGAATACTTTCCCGAGGCCATCATCTTCTCAAGCTGGGCGAAGTTCTCCTTCAAGGCAGCGGGGTTGTGGCCAAGGTCGGCGATGACGAGCGGCTCTTTCCTGAGCATCTCCCAACGTCCGTGGAAACCTGCCCTTGAAGCTGTGTGGATGAGAGCGTCGGCGACCGCCCGGGAATCGGACAATCCGGAATAGTAAGGATCCTCCTTAAGAATATCCGCCGCGGCCAAAACAGTCCTGAGATTCTTGGCCTGATATTCCCCTCTCAAGTCCATATCCTGTAGTATCGAAGGCATCAGCGAGGCCATGGAGAGGTCCATGTCTTGAGCGAAATACAGGGAACTACCTGTCTGAGAGGCTTTTGCCTCAAAGACCGGACGGGTCTGGGGAAGATATTCACCGACCAGGGCAGGAATTCCGGGCTTGATTATCCCGGCTTTTTCTGAGGCAATCTCCTCGAGGGTGTTCCCCAGAAGGGCGCAATGGTCAAGGGCTATGCTAGTGATAATGGAGAGGTCCGGAGTGATTATGTTGGTGCTGTCAAGACGTCCCCCGAGACCTGTCTCGATCACGGCAAGGTCAACTCCCTCATCTGCGAACCACTTGAAAGCCAGGCCGGTGGTTATCTCAAAGAATGAAAGGTCAAGATCGTCCATATCCTTCTCATACCGGCAAAGGAAGTCATACACATAGTCCTTCGGCACCAGTGAGACTGGAGAAAGGACACGCGCCCGCTCACGGAAGTCGATGATATGCGGCGAGGTATAGAGGCCGACCTTGATGCCGGCCGAAGAGAGAGCCGAAGCGAGCATATTGGCAACGGACCCCTTGCCGTTGGTCCCGGCGATGTGGATCGTCCGGTACTTCTCCTGAGGGTCGCCCAGCAGGGCGGCAAAACGCCTCATGTGCTCAAGACCAGGCTTGTACGCGTCCCCGAAAGGGACTTTTTGCACTGAAGGAAACCTGGTGAAAACGGCCTCCAATTTATCCTTATAAGCTTTTTCTGAATATTTTTCCATTGCCGGGAGCTATCTCTTTTTTGAACTCAACTCAAAAATACTTAAATTTACGGACATATTCCAACTGAATGAAAGAAAAAGCATCAGCCCTATATTCCGAATACATCATCGACGGCATCCCGAGAAGGTTCACGCCGGCTGACATCCTGGACGGATGTCTTGACCACGAGCCAGAGCCAAGGGAGTACGAGGAGCATGAGCCGATCGTGGACGAGAGTGTGGATCCGTTCCCAGCGGCGGGACAGTTCAGTTCCCAGGACGCCGAGGTTTACCTTTCCGGCGTGTCAAATCTATTGGGAACTCCAAGGAATTGTCCGGTCGCCTACGCTGAGGAGTTCACCAAAAGCAGGATAGCCAAAGCCCTGCTCGACACGATCTGGATGAAAGGGCACTTCCGGCTTAGCGATCTGATGCTGAGCGCGAAATGGCGCTGGAACACCAGACCGATCGGCAATATGGCCGCTTTTTATGACTCGGTCGAGGCAGCCGCGGACTATCTGGACAGCCTCGGGATTAGTCTTGACTCATATTCCTTTAACGAGAGCGAGAGAGTAAGCCAAATCACATTCAAGGTGGCGGCGACAGACAGGCCGGAGGATCCCGACGAGGAGATCGGGCCCGAGGAAGAGGAGATAGACCTTCCTGGGAACGCGCCATTCGGCAGCCCTCACCCGGTGATAGGAAGAAGGAGGGCCATCCCTGACAAACTGATTCCGGATCCTGAGAGCTGGATTATCTTCGTACCGTTCGACAGTTGTGAGTTCCGTCTCGGAAACTCCCTTCTTTGTGACGTTTACGGGCAGAATGGAGATTGTTCTCCGGAGATCGGGGACGGGGATTATTTCATCGACTGCTTCGAGATTATCCGCGAGTTCGTGGAGGACAAAGTCGTGCTTTCAGGAAAGACTGTGAGCGACGGCGGTCTGCTTCCAGCGCTCAAGTCCATGTGCGGGGACAACATCGGAGCGAAGATAGACATCAGCGGGATAATGAATGCCTACGACGAGGACAAAAGCATCCGCGTGCTTTTCTCCGAGGTTCCCGGCACATTGATCCAAATTAAGGACATTGACTATGACTACGCCGACGCTGAGTTCCTCCTGCAGGACATCGCGTATTATCCCATCGGGCACCCTGTCCCTGGGACTCCCGGGATCAAGGTCAAGTCAGGCAGGGGCGGAGGCATATCCGACATCCTCCAGTCCCTTTTGAGCAGCCAGGCGTCGGAAGGAGAAGACTGATTCACATTAAAAAGATGGTAAGATATTCAAGGACAACGGCCAACGGCCTGGGCACCAAAAAGCCAAAGATATTCGTACTTGACACAAACGTCATCCTGCACGACTACAAGGCCATACGCAAATTCAAGGACAACGACATAGTCATCCCGGTTGCTGTCGTCGAGGAACTCGACAAATTCAAGAAAGGCACCGACCAGCTCGCCTACAACGCTCGAGGCTTCATGCGTGACATGGACAGGATCACGGACGGCCGGTTGTTCGGCAGGGATGGGATTCCCATCGCCAAAGGCTTGGGCAAGATAAAGATCGAGCCCAACCATCCTTTTCCGGATGAGATGAAGGATCTTTTCAAGGACGACATCCAGGATCACAGGATCCTATCCACAGCCATCTGGATCAGGGATAACAATCCGGGACGCTTTGTGGCCCTCGTCACGAAGGACATCAACCTGCGGATGAAATCCAAGGCCGCCGGTATGGAGGTCCAGGACTACATGACCGACAGGTTGGAGGATGAGAAAGTCGAGAATTCGATAAAAGAAGTTATCATCATCGACAATCCTGCCCAGGAAACCGTTCAGGCGCTTTTATTTGGCCCGAACAACGCCATTTCATGGAAAGCGTTCGGCAAGACTCGCCCGAAACCGAACCAGCTCTACAAACTGAGGAATGACAAAGACATGGTTTGCGCCCGTTTCGACGCGGACAAGGATCAGGTCGTGCTTGTCAAGACTTCTTATGTGTACGGGATCAAGCCGCTTAACGACGAGCAGCGTTTCGCTGTTGAGGCTTGTTTGAATCCTGAGGTAAAACTGGTCTCCATGACCGGAGGAGCCGGAACAGGAAAGACACTCATAGCCTTAGCCTCCGCTCTGGAACAGGCTAGGGACTATGACCAGATCATCCTCACCAGGCCCACTGTGGTTCTCGGCAACCAGGAGATCGGTTTCCTTCCGGGAGATCAGAAGACCAAGATGAGCCCGTTCATACAACCTTTGATGGACAACCTCAACGTGATCAAGAGCCGTTTCAAATCCACCAGCAAGGAGGCCCAGAAACTGGACGCCATGCTCAAGGAGGAGAAACTCCTGATCTCGCCTCTGGCTTATATCAGGGGCCGCAGTCTCGGAAGGGTGTTCTTCATTTGCGATGAGGCCCAGAACCTCACGCCCAACGAGGTTAAGACGATCATCACAAGAGCCGGAGAGGGCACGAAGATGGTTTTCACAGGAGACATATTCCAAATAGACCAGCCCTATCTGGACCAATGGTCCAACGGACTTACCCATCTCAACGAGAAAATGGGAGGGCAGAAACTGTTTGAGCATGTGTTCCTCAGGATCGGGGAACGCAGTGAACTCTCTGATATCGCGTCAAAATTGTTATAACCGATCATTTTTATTAAATTCGCGAGCCTTTTGTGAAAGACTATAAACAAAATCAATAATTAATATGTTCGACAAGAAGAAAAGAGTCTATCGCTTCGGAGGAAAGACCGCCGAAGGCGACGGCCACATGAGGGAATTGCTTGGTGGCAAAGGTGCCAACCTGGCAGAGATGAGTAAACTCGGCATGCCGGTTCCCGCTGGTTTCACTATCACCACGGAGTGCTGCGCCGAATATTATTCCCTTGGAGGCGGCTACACAAACGACCTGAAGAAAGAGGTCGCGGAGGCTATGAAAGCCACGGAAACCATTATGGGCAAGAAATTCGGAGACCCTTCCGATCCGCTGCTCGTGAGCTGCCGCTCCGGAGCCAGAAGCTCCATGCCTGGCATGATGGACACTATCCTCAACATCGGACTTTGCTCCGCCACCCTTCCCGGAATGATCCAAAAGACCGGCAACCCGAGGTTCGTGTATGACGCTTACAGGCGTCTGATAATGATGTACTCCGATGTCGTCATGGAGAAGGCCGAGGGCATCGAGCCCGCCGACGGCCAGGGTATCCGCCAGCAGTTGGACAGGATGATGATGGAGCTCAAGGAGAAGAAGGGCTACAAGTCCGACACCGACATCACCGCAGACGAGCTCAAGGACCTTTGCGAGAAGTTCAAGGTCAAGGTTAAGGAAGTCCTCGGAGTGGATTTCCCCGACACCGCCCAGGAACAGCTTTGGGGTTCCATCGGTGGAGTCTTCAAGTCATGGAACGGCAAGAGGGCCATCGCCTACCGCCGTATCGAGAAGATTCCTGATGACTGGGGCACCGCCGTCAACGTGCAGTCCATGGTTTTCGGTAATATGGGCAACACCTCCGCTACCGGAGTCGCCTTCTCCCGCAACCCCGCCAACGGAGACAACAAGTTCTATGGTGAGTGGCTCATCAACGCCCAGGGCGAGGACGTGGTCGCCGGTATCCGCACCCCGAACCCCCTGAACGAGGCCACCAAGACTGAGAAGAACAAGGATCTCGAGTCCCTCGAGACCGCCATGCCTGATGTTTACAAAGAGCTCGACGGGATCCGTCTGAAGCTTGAGAAGCACTTCCACGACATGCAGGACATCGAGTTCACAATCCAGGAAGGCCACCTTTGGATGCTCCAGTGCAGGATCGGTAAACGTACCGGCCTTGCCGCTCTCCAGATGGCCATGGACATGGTGGACGAGAAGATGATAGATGAGAAGACAGCTGTGATGAGGGTCTCCCCTTCCCAGCTCGACGAGATACTCCACCCTATCCTCGACCCTTCATCTGAGAAGAAGGCGAAGGTTCTCGCAGTCGGTCTGCCCGCTTCTCCGGGAGGCGCCGTGGGCCAGATAGTGTTCACCTCCGAGGCCGCCATGGAGGCCGCTTCCAACGGAATGAAGGCCATCCTCATCCGTGAGGAGACCTCTCCCGAGGACATCGAGGGTATGAGGGCCGCCGCCGGTATCCTCACCACCCGTGGAGGTATGACCTCACACGCCGCCCTTGTGGCCCGCGGTTGGGGCAAGTGCTGCATCGTCGGATGCGAGGCCATGAAGATCAACTTCGAGGAGAAGACCGTGACCTTCAACGAGAAAGACACCTTCAAGGAGGGCGACTGGCTCAGCCTCAACGGTTCCAAGGGCTTCGTCTATGGCTCCAAGATCGAGACCATGGACGCCTCCGAGAACCCCCTGTTCAAGAAATTCATGTCGATCGTCGATAAGTTCCGCAAGCTCGGGATCAGGACCAACGCCGACACCCCCGAGGACGCCGCCAAGGCTCTCAGCTTTGGTGCGGAAGGAATCGGACTGTTCCGTATCGAGCACATGTTCTACGGAGCCCATTCCGAGAAACCTCTTTCCAAACTCCGTAAGATGATCCTCTGCGACACAGATGCCGAGCGCAGGGCTGCCCTTGAGGATCTTGAGCCCTACATGAAGGCCGCTGTCAAGAGCACGATGAAGATCATGGACGGCAAGCCTGTCGTGTTCCGTCTGCTCGACCCGCCTCTCCACGAGTTCGTTCCGAAGACCGAGGAGAAGAAGAAGGAGATCGCACGCGAGCTTGGCGTCACCGTCGAGGAGATCGAGAAGAGGGGCGAGGCCCTTCACGAGGTCAACCCGATGATGGGTCACCGCGGAGTGCGTCTCCACGTCAGCTTCCCGCTGATCGCTGAGACCCAGTACAGGGCGATATTCGAGGCGACCGCCGAGTTGCTTCTTGAAGGATATCACCCGATGCCGGAGATCATGATTCCCGTGACCATCTCCGCCCGTGAGCTCAGCTTCCAGAAAGCCATCTGCGACCGCGTCAAAGCCCAGGTCGAGGGCATCAAGATCCAGAACATCGACTACAAGTTCGGAACCATGATCGAGATCCCGAGAGCCGCTCTGACCGCCGACCGTATGGCCCGCGCCGCCGAGTTCTTCTCATTCGGAACCAACGACCTCACCCAGATGACGTTCGGTTTCTCCCGTGACGACATCGGCACCTTCATGGGTGACTACCTCGGCAACAAGATCCTCGATTCCGACCCGTTCCAGACCATCGATGTCAAGAGTGTCGGCAAGCTGGTAGAGTTCGGTATCCAGGGTGGCCGCTCAAAGAGGCCTGACCTCAAGTGCGGTGTCTGCGGAGAGCATGGTGGAGATCCGGATTCTATCCGTTTCTTCAACAAGATCGGAGTTGACTACGTCTCCTGCTCACCTTTCCGCGTGCCTATCGCCCGCCTCGCCGCCGCCCAGGCCGCCATCGAGCAGAGCAAATAGGCCCTGTCATTCTGAGCGAAGCGAAGAATCTGATTAAAAAGAGTTTGTCCACAAAGACAAACTCTTTTTTTGTAAACCGTACATCCCCGCCACCGTTAACTCCGAAAAATTTCAAGAGAAGTCCGAAAAATATTAGGAGGTTTCAGATTATTATTCATATCTTTGTAGAAAAGGTTGTTATAGTATGCGCAGACTTACAAAGAAAGAGCGGATAATCATGGATCACTTCTGGAAACAGGGCCCGATGTTCGTACGGGACCTGCTGAACAGCTACCCTGATCCCAAGCCCACGTTCAACACCCTGGCTTCACAAGTCCGGACACTGGAGCAGGACGGATTCCTTAAGCGGGATCTGCTGGGGAACGCATACCGCTATTCTCCAAGCATTTCCGAGCATGAATACGGGCGAAAGACCATTTCCGGGACCATTGAGGATTATTTTAACAACTCCTACCTGGATGTCATCCACTCGCTGGTGAAAGAGGAAAGGATATCGGTGGAGGAACTCAAAGACCTGGTAGAACGAATCGAGAAAGGAGAATAGCGATGGGAGATTTCCTGATCTACACGGCCAAAGTGGCCGCGGCGCTCGTCGTCTTTTATCTTTTCTTCCGGCTTCTTTTGAGCCGGGAGACTTTCCACCGTTTGAACAGGATCGCGCTGATCTGCGGTCTGGTCATCTCTTTCGCGCTACCACTTTGTGTGATTACGGTCAACATAACAGTCGACCCGCAGCGTATTCCCAGCGCACCAGATCCTCTCAATATCAATCTGGTAGATGCGGATTGGTGGGTCACAGTTCTTTTTGGAGTCTTTATCCTCGGGGCAATCGCCACTCTTGCCAGGCTCGCCATAGCCTACTGTCGAGTCCACAAAATGATCAAAGATGGAGAGAAGCATCCCCAACCGGACGGGAAAATAGTAGTTGTCATCAACAATCCAGAAGAGGAGGAATATCGCTCCCCTTCCAGTTGGATGGGCTACATATTCCTTTGCCGGGAGGACTTCCTATCCGCTGAAGCGACTGGGCTCTATTGCAGTCCGGCCTACATCCACGAGGCTGCCCATTCGGATCTTCATCACTCCATAGACCTGATGTTCATAGATCTCTGCTCACTATTCCAATGGTTCAATCCCGCCATTTGGCTTCTCCGCCGGGAGCTGACAACGATCCATGAATATGAGGCCGACAAGGCCGTGCTGGACAAAGGGTTCAACCCCAAGGATTACCAATTGCTGCTTGTGCGAAAGGCCATGTCCGAGGCCGGGTATTCAGTTGCCAACAATCTGAACCACAGCGCCCTGAAAAGCCGGATCGACATGATGCTCCGTCAACCATCCAGAAACAGGAGGGCCTTAAGACTGCTGGTTCTGATTCCTCTGATTTGTATCGGCCTGGCCATGAACGCCCAGAGGGTCTATCATGACCGCCAAGATAAGCCATTCTTCATCGTTGGTGACAATGAGAATGTCATCTTGCGAGTGGACGGGAAAGAGTTCGACAAAGGCCGCCTTGATGAGATTGATCCATTCAAGATCAAGTCTGTCACCGTCAATAAGGACGGGAAGGGTGGAGGTACGATTGATATTTATTTAAACAACGAATAACATTTGTTTTACAATATGGTCAGGAACTTATCAATAATCGCGTGCGCTCTATTATTCATATCGGCCTCTATCAGCGTTGACGCCCAGGATCCCGTGAATGTCTCTGCCAACCCCGTTCAACGGGAAAAAGCGAAGGTAGCCGGATACGACCAGATCGGGGAGGCCCTTTATGAGGTGATCTACGAGTATCGCGTACAGACTGATGCCACCGACACCTACACGACCATCCTGCAATTCGGCACGGAACAGGCTCGTTTCCTTGACTATCTCGCATATAGGGTGGACTCGCTTTCCTTCGCCGGAGCGCCGGAAGATTTGATTGCCAAAGCATCTGATGATGTGGACCACAGCACTTTCTATTTCGAGCCCGTTGTATTCCAGAACTGGCCGGAAGGTTCCATGACCGTCGACGATATTCTGGTCCCCGGAACATTCACATATTCAGAGGATATGGCGCATGAGTGGACCTTCGGGGACGGAGAGAAAGAGATATGCGGCTACCTTTGCCAGGATGCGAAGACCAGTTACGGTGGCAGGGAGTGGACCGTCTGGTTCGCGTCGGATATCCCCTCCAATGCGGGTCCGTGGAAGCTCCGCGGTCTACCGGGCCTTATTCTGGAGGCCCAGGACGCTGAAGGGATCCACCATTTCACGGCCACGTCACTGCGCAAGGCTGCCTGCCCAATCGTACGTGTCCAGGATGCCGCTCGTGACAAGACCCAACGCGATCGCTTCATCCAGCGCAGAAACGCCTCCGGAGGGAATTCCCTTAACAATGTCCCGACAGAGAGCATCAACAGTATTACTGTCTTCAAGAATAACAACGGCGGCGCGATCAAGATTAACGGTCGGATGACAATCCGTATGACCAACCACAAATGGGTTCCTCTCGAGCTTGAATAGACCATGCGCGAGGTTGTTTCCCTTCTGATCCTTTTACTTGCGTCGTACACTCTCCCAGCCCAGATTGTGATCCAGGGCAGCGTGCGAGACGAGGAAGGCGTTCCCATAGCCGGCGTTGTAGTCTCTCTACGGCAACAAGACAAGACTCTCGGCTATGGAACCACTGGAAATGAAGGCCGTTACCGGCTCAGCGTCAAGGGAGGAGAAGGCTCAGCGACAGTAATATTCAATCACCTTACTTTTGAGAAACTTGAAGTTCCGACCACAATTGAGAGTCGGACTCTTGATGTTATCCTAAGGGAGAAAAGCGAAGCTCTTAAGGAGGTCACAGTCACCGCGCCGGTTGTCAAACTAAGAGGAGACACGCTTTCATTTTGGTTGCCCGCACTCGCGGCCAAAGAGGACTACACTTTGGAAGATGCGATAAAGCGCATCCCGGGAATAGTGGTCGATGAGAGCGGGAGGATTTCATTTCAGGGAAGGGCGATAAGCCATTTCTACATAGACGGGGTGGACATTCTTGGAGGAAAATATTCCCTCGCCACACGGGGCATCTCGTCAAAGTTGGTTGACCAGGTTGAGATCCTGGACAACCACCATAGTATCAAGATGGAACGCAACACCGGCCGGTCCAAGGAGGTTGCCATGAATATTAAGCTGAACAAAGAGGCCAGGATCAAACCTACAGGGATAAGTGAGGCAAGGGCCGGTTGGGGATCTGAGGAATTCCTTGGCCGCATTGGCGGATCGCTCATGAGTTTCGGGGGCAAGAACCAGGCTATCCTCACCGGCAAGTTCGGCAATGATGCCCAGTTCGCCCAAAGCGAGACCTCGGACTATTTCTCATCCAATCGGATTTCAGGGAAAGCCTCCACCCTGGCTGGATCCGCATCAGGTTCCACACCGCCACTAGACACCAGATACTACATGCGCCCGATGGATGCCTACATCAGTGTGGACGCCACTCATAAGCGGTCAGAGGATGTCAGGTTAAGGCTCAACAGCCATTACGCTTACAGTTATGGCACTTATGACTATTCTACCCGCAGCGACTACTATGCCGGTGACAATGTTGTGAGCCTTCAAGAGGTCTTCAATCCTTCAAGCAAACTACATGTTCCTTCAATCGGGCTTGATTACCAGCTGAATTCTGACGAACGCTATCTGAACGAACGGTTTAGAGCGACCGCGAATTTTATCACGAACACCATGGCGACCATGCGCGCGGGCGATCCTCTGGACCAAAGATCGAGCATTCGTGCCTTAAGGATTCAGAACAGTCTGGACTGGAGAAAACTCATAGGGAATCGGCGAATCTATTTTAACAACACTATCGCATGGACAGCGTCGCCTTCTGTCCAGTATAATTTTCCGCCCTCGGCCTGGAAGGCCTGCAAGACGGCTTCAGCCAAAACCTGAATGTGGCACAGCGAATCAGCACCGCGCGCGACTGGCGCCGGCTATCCCTTGAATTGCCTCTAACCGCCACAATCGATTATGACAGGATTGGCAACACATTGGATTTTGGGGATATAACAGCCCAAGGTAACCTGGCCGGGGTCAATGGTACCATGTTGTTTTCGCCTTACCTGCGATGGATTTCTCTTTCCAAGCAACTTCAAATTGATTTAAAGGTCGACTTTGGCGGAAGGGGGCTCTATGCCCGTGAACATCTCACCGGCAATGTCGACAAACGCGTTCTGCCCATACTGGACCCGAGTCTCTCTCTCAACTGGACTGCTACAGCGCGTTCAGAATTCGGGCTTACGGCATCTTCCAACCGGACCGCAGGTAACATTCTGGATTTTCTCAGGACTCCGGTCATATCCACCTACCGCAGCATCAGGCAGAGCCCCGGAATTTTACGAGAAGGGAGAAACAGCAGTATATCACTTACTTACGATTGGAAGCGTCCCATTGAGCTTTGGTTCTTCCACTCCGATGTCACCGCGTCCAGGAACAAAGCCAATCTCAGGAGTTCACAGACTATTGATACGGACCGGATCTGGATCACAAGTATTCCTGAACCTGTCAGTTCCGATGCCATTAGCATATCCGGGAATCTCTCCAAACGATTCCAGCGGACGGCCACCAAACTCATGGTCGGAATCAGGGCAGGCAGCAGCCGGAACTCCATCACCCAACAAGGCCGCGCCATAGATTACAATGGAGATAACCTTCGGTTCAACTGGGAAGCCAGTTCAGCGCCATGGAAATTGATATCCCTTTCTTATAAGGGTATTTGGAGCCGTACAGGAAGCGCTTACTTGGGAAATCGATCCGCCTTTGTCACACAGACACATTCCGGGACGCTGTCCTTATTCCCCGTGGCAGCCTTTAGGGTGTATTTCAACACGGATTATATCCGCACACAAATCTCGGAAGATCAGTTCAAGAATATGGCGCTCGGCCAGGCAGGGGTCGATTGGAACAAGGGTAAGCTCCGCTACTCGCTTCTGGTGCACAACGTTTTTGACACCAGGAGCTATGCCTATTCCATATTCACCGGCCTGGACACCTTTTCCTACGATTTCGCCCTGCGAGGGCGAGAGATCCTGCTTTCCATCACCTACACTCTTTGAAGGCATATAATAAGGTTTGGAAAGATTCGTTATATTTGTAACATCATGAAAATAGCCATTATCGGTGCGGGGAATATGGGTGGCGCCACCGCATTTGGATTCGCCAGATTTTGCCCACTTACGCAAATCATCGCCACAGCCAGACACCAGGAGACTCTGGACAAATATTCATCACAAGGGATCAAGACCACCCTCGACAACGCCGAGGCGGTCAAGGATGCGGATCTTGTCGTGATGGGTGTGAAACCTTGGCTTCTCAAGGATGTCATGACTCCCCTGCTGCCTTTGATGAAGGGCAAGATCCTAGTCTCCTTGGCCGCCGGGATCCCTGCCGCAACCATAAGAGAATGGACGGAAGGTTTTAATATTCAAGGAGTTTACACCGTCATTCCGAATCTTGCCATCGAGATTGGCGAGAGCATGACCTTCATCAACGAGGTCTTCGGAACGCAGGAGACTCGCTCGACCGTGACCGGACTTTTCCAGGCCGTCGGAAAGGCTCTCCTCGTCGATGAGAAGCAGCTAGGCGCTGGAATGATGGTTGCCTCATGCGGAACGGCTTTCGCGTTGAGATATGTCAGGGCCGCCACAGAAGGCGGAGTCGAGCTGGGACTCTACCCAAAGCAGGCCCTCCAGGCGGCATTGCAGACAGTGAAGGGCGCCGCGATGCTCGCTGATGCCCATGGCACTCATCCGGAGCAGGAGATTGACAAAGTGACAACCCCCGGAGGGATCACCATCCGGGGACTGAACGCCATGGAGGAAGCCGGCTTCTCTAACGCCGTCATCCAAGGCCTGAAGATTTGGAAATAATACGAAAACGGTTTCTAAATTGTACCTCTGGCGAAAAACATCACGCTGAACACTGCAAGGACTGTCAAGGCTATGAGCCAGACCACGAACAGGCAAAGGCCTGGGTGCCATTTGGGAGCCTTAAGGTCGAAGATCAGCATTATTCCCGCATAGATAAAGGCAATGAAAGGAAGAGCCACAACGACCGCCAAAGCGATTACCAGCGGCGGATAGGAAAACATATCCAAAGCCAGAGGGGCTTCCTGTGCCACTTCTTCCAGGAACCTGTTGAGGAAGAACGTCTTAGATAGGAAGTTATCTCCTATAGTCACGCAGCCGAGCGACACAACTCCCGATACTCCAGCGACCAGGAAAACTATCCCTATACAAAGCGCCAATAGTCTCCAGAAGGCTTTGGCGGAATCGGACTTTGCGACATTGTTCGCCGCTTCCTCGACCTCCTTCGCGGCGCTCTGGATCCTGGCGCTGATAGCGTCCACAGTCCCCTTTTCACCATGGAGCTCATCCCGCTGGCGGACAGTCCTCGCTTGAGGCATGCATATCCACAGGATGGCATACACGATAGGAGCGAACATAGACGGAGTGTTGAGCCAGCCATGTCTCATGAAGAATCCGCAACCCGCCAGGGTCAGCACCACGAACAGTATCCTGAACACCGTGGTGTCCACCCCGAAAAACGCCCCGAGACCCGCACAGACTCCCGCAACCTTTCCGTTAGCGGGATCACGGTACAGTTTTCTCTTGACCTTCAGGTCATCAGTATTCCCGCCTTGTTTATCATCGTTTATAGAAGACTCTTCTTCAATGGCTTCCGGCTTTCCGAGCGTGGCGATGGCCACTTCAACCATAGGAAGGGTCACGACCCCTCCCTTGCCGCTTTGTTCCAGAAGGAGCTCCGACATCCGCTCCTCAATTCCTTCCAAGACTTCCGAGCCGCTCTCAACCTTCGAATAGAAAGTCTCGAGCTCTGACATATATTTTCTCACTGCCTGGCAGGCGTCATCCTCAAGGCTGAACACATAGCCGCCGATGCTGACATTCTCGACTGGTTTCATAACTACTTTTCTTTTATTGTCCTGATAGTGTCCACGATCTCCTGCCATGCGGTGTCCATCTCACCGAGCTGCTGACGGCCTTTTTCGGTAATGCAGTAATATTTTCTGGGAGGCCCTTGGGTGGACTCTTCCCACCTGTACGAAAGAAGTCCCTGGTTCTTCTGTCTTATGAGCAATGGATACAGGGTCCCCTCGACAACTATCATGTTGGCGGCTTTAAGCTCCTCCAGAATCGACGAGGCGTATGCCTCCTTCTTTTCCAAGATGCTCAAGATACAATACTCAAGCACCCCTTTGCGCATTTGCGAGCGCACATTATCCGCACTGTTATCCATATCAACCTCCTATTTACGATAATCACTGAATTTAGCCATGTTCTCGGCTGTGGGTTCCAGGCCCCTCATCTCGCACTTTTGGGCGGGAGTCTTGGCCAAAGGAACCACGATCCATAGCACGAGGTAAACAAGCAGTCCGCTTCCCCAGAGAAGGAGGGCCAGCAGAAGGATGATCCTCACTATCGTCGTGTCGATATTCAGGAAACTCGCGAGACCGGAGCAGACTCCGCCGACAGCCTTGTTGTCCGGGTCACGGAAGAGGCGTTTCTTGACTTGCCCAGTCTCACCGTTGTAAGAGAAATCCGGACCGGCAGCCTTCGATTCTTGCCCGGCACCTGATCCAGCGTCAGGCCCGGCCTGACCGGGCATCTCCGCCGACCCGTCCGGCATTCCCAGCTGACCCACCACCTTGTTCACAAGGGCAAGGTCAACAACACGGTAAGCCGCTCCCCCTATCCCTTCGTCAAAGAGCTCAGCGATCCTGCTCTCAAGATCGGACATGACCTCATCCTTTGCCGATTGGGTGTCACGGTTGAGCCTCGACTTGAAATGATCGAAATAGGCGGAAAGCCTGTTGTAGGCATCCTCATCAAGGGCAAAACTCCGTCCACCGATGCTAGCGTTGATAACTTTTTTCATAATATTCTTGGCTTTACAATTAATTTTCCGATGCAAAGATATAAATATTTTTAAATACCTTGCAAGACAAAGTACTAAAAAATCGCGTATTTTTTATAAATTTGTGGAAACAGGTAAAGAACACTATCAAATGAAACGATCACTCATTCTGATCACAAGCATCATGATGCTTTGCGCTTGCGCGTCCCAGGCAAAGAATTACGAATCCAAACGTCCCGCCCCCGACCAGAGGCTCTTCAAATCCACAGCTGTCGAGAACAAGATCGACCAGATGCGGAAAGCTTTGAAAAATCCCCGTCTGGCCTGGATGTTCGCCAATTGCTACCCCAACACCCTGGACACCACCGTCCATTTCGGCAAAGACGAGAACGGAGACTGGAGGACTTTCGTCTATACGGGAGACATCCACGCCATGTGGCTAAGGGATTCCGGAGCACAGGTCTGGCCGTATATTCAGCTTGCTAATGAGGACGAGGAACTCAAGCACATGCTCGCTGGGGTAATCAATTGCCAGTTTACCCTGATCGCACTTGACCCTTATGCCAACGCTTTCAACGACGGTCCAAAAGGCAGCGAATGGGAGTCTGACCTGACCGACATGAACCCTTGGGATCATGAGCGCAAATGGGAGATCGACTCTCACTGCTACCCTATCCGTCTCGCTTACCAGTACTGGAAGGTGACGGGAGACGACTCAGTCTTCGGTGACAAATGGCTCAACGCCATCAAGGCCACGCTCAAGACGTTCAAGGAGCAGCAGCGTAAAGACGGTCCTGGACCATACCGTTTCGCCAGGGTGACAGATCGCCAGTTCGACACCAAGTCCAACGACGGAAGGGGCAACCCCGTCAAGCCCTGCGGCCTGATCGCCTCTGCCTTCCGTCCTTCCGACGACGCCACCATCTTCGAGTTCCTGGTACCCTCCAACTTCTTCGCTGTCACTTCATTAAGGAAGGCCGCGGAAATCCTCAAGACAGTCAACAAGGAGCAGGGACTCGCCAAGGAGTGCGAGGACCTGGCCGCCGAGGTCGAGACCGCGCTCAAGGAATATGCTGTCTATAACCACCCCAAATACGGAAAGATTTACGCTTTCGAGGTAGATGGTTTCGGCAACCATCTCCTGATGGATGACTCCAATGTGCCTAGCCTTCTCGCCATGGCCTACCTAGGGGATGTAGACATCAATGACCCTATCTACCAGAACACCAGGAAGTTTGTTTGGAGCGAGGACAATCCTTACTTCTTCAAGGGAACCGCTGGCGAGGGAATAGGCGGCCCGCACATCGGCTATGACTACATCTGGCCCATGAGCATCATGATGAAAGCATTCACCTCCCAGGACGACAATGAGATCAAATGGTGCATTGAGACATTAATGAAAACTGACGCCGGCACCGGATTCATGCATGAGTCTTTCTTCAAGGACGACGCCACGAAGTTCACCCGCGCCTGGTTCGCATGGCAGAACACCCTTTTCGGAGAACTGATTATTCACCTTGTGGATAACGGCAAACTCGAACTCCTGAACTCGATTAAGGTCAAATAAATCATTCAATATGAAACCTCTAGCCTATCTGTTGGCTGTCATCACCGCCATGACAGCGATGTCGTGCGAAGATAATGGCCGCCCGACGATGCCCGATCCGGTTGACTTGGTCAACCCCCTTACCGGCACAGCGTCATCCTATGAGCTATCCACAGGGAACACTTATCCGGCGATAGCGCTTCCTTGGGGCACTCATTTCTGGACTCCACAGACAGGCAGGAATGGTGACGGCTGGACCTACACATATTCCGCCACCAAAATCAGAGGCCTTAAGCAGACCCACCAGCCCAGCCCATGGATCAATGACTACGGTTCATTCTCAATAATGCCGGTTACGACCGGACCGGTCTACGATGAGGAGGGTCGCCAGAGCTGGTTCTCCCATAAGGCAGAGACAGTTAAACCTTATTATTATAAAGTCTATCTGGCCGAGCACGATGTCACCGCTGAGCTGGCTCCTACAGAAAGGGCGGCGGCTTTCAGGCTCACATATCCTGAGAAAGAGATGTCGTACCTCGTCGTGGACGCCTTTAAGGACGGACATGTCGAGATCGACAAGGAGAATAACTCCATCAAGGGTTACTCTGTCCACAATCACGGAGGTGTGACGGAGAACTTCCGCAATTATTTCGAGGTGATCTGCGACACTCCTTTCGAATATGAGATGATCGACGGCAGCATCGCGATGGTCGGTTTCAAGACTGTCAAAGGGCAACAGGTCAACCTTGGGGTGGCTTCATCTTTTATAAGTCAAGGCCAAGCAAACATGAATTTCAAGGAGTTGGCAGGCAAGAACTTCGACCAAATAGCCGAGGCCGGTCGCAACCGTTGGAACGAGGTTCTCGAACGGATAAAAGTCGAGGATGACAACATTGACAACCTCAGGACTTTCTATTCTTGCCTATACCGTTCCGTGCTCTTCCCCAGAGATTTCTCTGAGATCGACTCGAAGGGCAAAAGGGTGCATTACAGCCCCTTCGACGGGGAGATCCACGATGGTTACCTCTTCGGTGACACCGGCTTCTGGGACACCTTCAGGAGCCTGTTCCCTCTGCTCGACTTGATCTATCCGGACCAGGAGGTCAAAATGCAGGAGGGTCTTGTCAACACATGGAAAGAGAGCGGTTTCCTGCCGGAATGGGCCAGCCCCGGCCACAGGAACTGCATGGTCGGAAACAACTCAGCCTCAGTCGTCGCCGGAGCCTACATAAAAGGCCTTCGCGGCTACGACGCCGAGGAACTCTGGAAAGCTGTGACCCACGGGGCGCACGCCGTCCATCCGGAGATCGGTTCCACCGGACGTAGAGGTTGGGAATATTACGACAGCCTCGGATTCGTCCCCTGCGATGTGGGTATCAACGAGAACGCCGCGAGGACTCTTGAATATGCCTACGACGACTGGTGCATCTACACCTTCGGGAAGGCCCTCGGAAAGAGCGAGGAGGAACTCGCCCCCTACGCCAAGTCGGCGATGAACTACAAGAACCTTTATGACCCGGAGTATAAACTGATGGTCGGCAAGAATCAGGACGGAACCTTCGAGAGGCCTTTCAGCCCGCTTAAATGGGGAGGTAATTTCACCGAGGGCAACAGTCTCCACTACACTTGGAGCGTTTTCCACGACATCCAGGGACTCATCGACCTTATGGGCGGGGACGAGGCGTTCGCCACCAAGCTGGACAGCATATTCGTCATTCCCCCGATTTTTGATGACAGCTACTACGGCTTCCCCATCCACGAGATCAGAGAGATGCAGGTCATGAATATGGGCAATTACGCCCATGGCAACCAGCCGATCCAGCACATGCTGTACCTATATGACTGGGCAGGCCAGCCGTGGAAGGCCCAGAGTCACATAAGGGAGGCCATGAACAAGCTTTACAACTCCAATTTTGACGGCTACTGCGGCGACGAGGACAATGGCCAGACCTCGGCTTGGTATGTGTTCTCCGCCCTAGGATTCTACCCCGTATGTCCGGCCAGCGATGAATATGCGATTGGCACTCCCCTGTTCAAGAAAGTGAAGGTCTCGCTGCCCGGCGGCAAGGTCATCTCGCTGGAAGCTCCTGAAAACTCAAAGGACAACTTCTATATCGGAGGAATAAAGCTCAATGGAAAGAACTGGACCAGGAACTACTTCAAGCACAGCGACTTGACAAATGGAGCCAAGATAGTTTACTCGATGTCCGCGGAGCCAGTCACCACCCGCGGCACCGCCCCCGAGGACAAGCCGTATTCATTTTCCATAGCGAAGGAATAATACATTGCTGAACGACGTAAAGACACAAGAGGCGGAGCTGATCACCATGCTCAAGCAAGGCTCCGAGGAGGCGTTCAAGTCTTTATATGACATGTACGCCAAGAGGCTTTACGCGTTATGCCTGGAATACACCAAGTCCCGGGAAGACACGGAGGAGATTGTCCAGGATGCCTTCGTTTGGCTCTGGAAGAACCGTTCCTCCATCCGCCAGGAAACCACAATCAAGAACCTTATATTCCTTAGAGTCAGGCATTTCCTGATTAACGCATGGCGGGCGAAGCAGAACACCCCGTTATTTGAGGATTATGTGGATTATATAAATCTGATACCGGCGGAGTCAAGGGACCCTCTGGAATATGAGGATTTCAAGGACAAGGTTGTGTCTATCATCAATCAACTTCCCAAGACGCAATCAGAAGTCGTGCGGATGTCACGTCTTCAGGGTTTCAAAAACAAGGAAATCGCCGAGAAACTGCGACTCAGCGAGCAGACAGTTAAGAATGCCCTCTCTTTGGGGCTGAAATATCTTAAAGAGAAACTGGGCACCTTCGGGATGTTGGTACTTTTCATCATGTTTTGTGTCTCTAAGTAGCGTATGGATAAAAGAATAGATATAATTTCCGCGGAAATGGAGAAGCGTTGGCTCGAAGGAGATATAGACGAGTCAAAGGTTCCCCAAGAGAGGGTCGATGACCTGTACAAGAAGATACGGAAGGAACTGACTAGACATAAGAGGATAGGCAACTGGATGAAGTGGGCCGGGATAGCCGCGGCAATCATATTACCGTTGTGTATAGCCTTGACTGTCAGCAACTACTCCGAGGTACGCAAGCAGTTTGAGCAAGAGCTTCTCATATCCACTGCAAAAGGAGAGCAGAGTTCTATAACTTTGCCCGATGGCACTTCCGTTAAGTTGAACGAGATGTCAAGCCTCAGATATTCCCCGGGCAGATTCGGAACGAAAAAAAGGGAGATCACTTTCGTCGGCGAGGCTTATTTCAAAGTCGCGGGAAAAGAAGACTGTCCTTTTATCATCGATGCCGACAAGATGACAGTGACTGTGTTAGGTACCACATTTAACCTTTCAGCAAGGGTGGAAGACTCTTTCAACAAGCTATACTTAGTTGAAGGCAGTGTCCAGCTCTTCTCATCTCTCACGGGGGAAACGGTGACGCTTAAGCCCCTTGAAGAGGCCACGTTGGACAAAAAGACCGGGAAAGTGTCCGTGGTCAGAAACGAGAGTTACGAGAAAGAGACCAGTTGGACACGGAAAGAATTGGTTGTCAAAGGCATAAGTCTTAAAGAAGTTCTCAATCTTCTGAATAAGACTTATGGACTCGAGTTCTCTACGACCAAAGGAGTGGACACTGACGAACTATTTACCGGCACTTTGCCCACTGACGACATTTTGGCTTGCACGGAGATACTTGAATACGCTTACGGGGTCAAAATCAAGATATCAGGAAGCAAAGCATTAATAAGCAAATAGGTGATAAGACCATACATCTCCAAAACGCGTCACATATTGGCGCGTTTTTTTTATTTTTCAAGGTACTTTTCGTCATGGCATTTGTCTAATAATAAAGAGTCAGTTATTTCTGAATCATTTTGTTTAACCCATAAAAGCACCAACTAAGATGAGTAACACTAAAACGTGGAAAATCTGTTTGCTGGTGACATTACTGTTATTCCTCTGTCCAAGTGTTTTCGCCCAGACAGGGAAAGTGACAGTTAAAGTCACCGATGCTCCTTTGTCACAAGTCATCAGTCTTATCGAGCAACAGACAAACTACCGTTTCTCCTACAGGGACGTTGTCCTGGACAACCAGAAGAATGTCTCCGTCGATCTCAAAGACGCTTCGGTCCAGGATGTACTGAACGCAGTGTTTTCCGGAAGAGACCTCAGCTACAACATTCTTTCCGACAGGTCTATAGTCGTTTATGCCTCACAGATAAGGCAGGACAGGAACATATTAGTGAAAGGAACTGTCAAAGACACTAAGGGGGAACCGGTGATCGGAGCCGGAGTAGTTGTCGCCGGAATGCCCGGATTGGGCACAGTGACCGATACCGACGGCAATTGGAGTCTCACATTACCTTCCGGATCCACGATCCAAGTCACCTCCATCGGTTATAAGACTTTTGAGCAGACTATAGGAGCCGCCGGCACCTACAACATCACATTGAGCGAGGATGCCGAGAGCCTGGACGAAGCCGTCGTCATCGGATACGGTTCTGCCCGCAAGGGAGACCTTACCGGATCGATCGCTTCCGTCAAGGGCCAAGCCGTGGAGGAGCGCTCTACTCAACAGCTTACCAACGCCCTTCAAGGACAGATCGCTGGATTGCAGGTGACCCGCTCCACCGGAGCTCCTGGAGAAACTGGAACTATCAGGATACATGGTGTGACCACTATGTCCGACAACGATCCGCTAGTCATCATCGACGGTGTCCCCGGTTCTCTTGACGACGTGACAGCCAGCGATGTGGAGACTCTCTCAGTACTGAAGGACGCCGCCGCTGCCGCCATCTATGGATCAAGGGCCGCCGCCGGTGTCATACTTGTGACCACAAAAAGAGCCAAGGAGAACCAATTCTCGCTAGACTACAGCGCCCAGTTCGCTATTGACAAGCCCACAGGGCGTCCTACCAACGGGAATGTCATCGATTGGATGAACCTTCAGAACGAGATGTCCTGGAACGACGGGGCTGCTAGTCCTACGGCTATTTATTCCCAGGAGATCATCGACAACTGGATGGCTAACAACGCCAAGGATCCTGTCCATTATCCGAACACCGATTGGATCGACCTGACCCTGAAGAAAACCGCAAGCCATCAGCAGCACACCGTAGTCCTTACCGGAGGAACAGCGAAGTTGCGGACAAAGATGTCACTCAACTATCTCACTTCCGACGGCTACTATGAGAACAAGGGGTATGACCGTGTCACAACCAGGATCAACAACGACTGGACGATCAACAACTGGATGAAAGCTTCGGTTGATGTCAATTTCAGCCAAGGGGTCTTTGTCAGGCCGGCCTCGGACGATGTCTATTTCAGGGCTTATGAGGCATCACCTTACTACACGGCCTATTGGGATGACGGCAGGATGGCGGACTGCAAGGATGGATACAACCCCCTCGCCTACCTGACGGGAGGAACGAACAAGACCGGGTATTACCGCCTGCAGGCTAAGGCACAGCTGGATATCACTCCTTTCAAGGGGTTCACCATCACCGGAGTGTTCTCTCCCAATTACAGTTTCATCAAAGGCAAGAACTTCAAGAAAGCCGTCCACCTGAACTACGAGGACGGGCGTACGATCACCTGCGAATGGTTCAACACCACCAACCTCACTGAATCCAGGAATGACCATCAGGCTTACACCTCACAGCTCTACGCCAACTACAACACCAATTTCGGAGGCTCAAACCATTCCCTGACAGCTATGGCAGGTTATGAGGGATATTCCTACAAATGGGAAAATGAGAGTGCCACAAGAAACAACTTCACCCTCACTAACTACCCTTACCTCAACCTAGGTCCTGAAGACTTCCAGTACAACTCGGGAAGCGCTGGCCACAACGCCTACAGGTCTTTCTTCGGACGTATCATATATTCATTCAAGAACCGTTACCTACTTCAGGCCAACGTCCGAGCGGATGCTTCCTCCAGGTTCGCCAAGCAGTACCGTTGGGGTGTGTTCCCTTCCGTGTCCGCGGGCTGGGTCATCTCAGAGGAACCCTGGTTCAATAATAAGGGATTCATCAACTACCTGAAACTCAGAGGTTCATACGGTCAACTCGGTAACGAGCGGATAGGTTCCGAGTTCCCTTACCAAGCTTTGATGGAGTTCGGAAACTCCTACATGTACGACAAAGGCTCCAAGTCAGTTTCGGCCATTCAGATAGCCCACCAGACCTACTACGCGTTCGAGAACATAACATGGGAGACCACGACTTCGACAGGATTGGGTATCGACGCCGCCTTGCTTGACAGCCGCCTTTCCCTCACTCTTGACGGTTACTACAAGAAAACATCCAACATGCTGCTCACCCTGGGCTTCCCGTCCTATGCGGGATTCTCAGCCCCACAGCAGAACGCTGGTGACATGAACACCTGGGGCTGGGACCTGACTCTCGGCTGGGCTGACAGGGCCGGTGATTTCTGGTACAATGTCTCCGCCAACATCTCCGACTATCGCTCAAAGATGGGTTACCTCGGAGACAGGAGAACCATCAGCGGAAACTATATCACCGAAGAGGGCTCCTACTTCCAGGAGTGGTACGTTTACAAGAACGCCGGTATTATCCAGACCGAGGCGGATATGCTCAATCCTGACGGCAGCAAAATCGCCGTGCTGAACAAGAGCGACAAGCCCGGGTGTATCAAATATGTGGACCAGAACGGTGACGGCGTCATCAATGCTGATGACAAGGTCAAGCTCGGCAATTCCTTGCCTGAATACCTCTACGGAGCCAACTTCTCCATGGGATGGAAAGGATGGGACTTCAACATGTCATTCCAAGGCATCGGACATCAGCTGGTGATGTTCGACACCGCCAGGATCCAACCCGGAAGAAGGCAGTGGGGCGCGGTTCCTTCTATCCTTCTCGGCAACTACTGGAGCAAACACAACACCGAAGAGGAGAACCTCAAGGCAAAGTACCCTTATGTTACATGGAACAATACAGGTAACATCTACGCCGGTTCTGATTTCTGGCTTTTCAACGGTGCCTATTTCAGGGTTAAGAACATTACCCTTGGATATACGATTCCCGCTAATATCCTCTCAAAGACATTTGTCAAGAACCTTCGCCTGTACGCCAGCGTGACGGATCTTCCCGCCATCAGCAACTATCCTAAGCAGTGGGATCCTGAGGTTGCCACTAACAGCACTTACATCTCCACTTCCTATATCTTTGGTCTTAATGTTAAGTTCTAATCGATTCAGCGGCATGAAAAAGATATTATCATTCTCAATTCTGATAGCGGCGCTGATCACAACATCCTGCGTCAACCTCAACATCAATCCTCTTTCCGAGGGTTCCAGCTCAAACTGGTACTCCTCAGCCGAGGAGATAGAGATGTCCCTGTCCGATCTTTACAGGACGGATTTCTTCCCGATAGCCAACAACCTCTGGGGGGATGATTTCAGCCAAAGAACCACTCTCCAATTCACCAACAACGGCTCCCTTACCGCCTCTAACGGTACAGTAAGTTCGAGATGGACTAATTACTACAAGGGAATATCCCGCTGTATGAAACTCCTCTCCATGATGGACAACGCCAGGGAGATGGGGGTTCCTGAGGCCAAGATAACCCAGTATGAGGGTGAGGCATATTTCTATATCGGATACGCTTACGGTATGCTGGCGTTCTATTGGGGAGACGTTATCCTCTACAAGGATGTCATCTCTCTCGAAGACGCCTACGTCGCCTCAAGATCGCCTAAAGCGGATGTTCTCGCATATTCATACGAGTGCCTGGACAAGGCCGCGCAGATGCTCCCTGAGTCCTATTCCGGGATCCAAAGATTCTCCAAAGGAGCCGCTTACGCATTCAAAGCCAGGGTGGCTATTTGGAATGGAGACTATTCTACCGCTGCCGACGCCGCCAAGAAGTGCATGGATCTAGGCGTTTACAAACTCCATGAGAATTATGGGGATCTTTTCAAAACTGACTGGTCGGAAGAGTGGATATTTTTCTTCAGAGGCGATGTCGCTTTGAAAAAGTATTATTGGATGGCCAGCCAGCCGAAAGACCTTCTTCCCAGGAACCACGGTGGCTACAGTTCCTGGAACCCCAGCCTTGAGCTCGTCTGCTCATACACTTGCACAGATGGCCTGCCCATCGATGAGTCCCCTCTTTACAATCCCAAGTCTCCCTTCGACAACAGGGATCCCAGGATGTCAGAGACCATTATCCCGTTCGCCACACTCTACACTCCTTGCGTGATTGACGGCACTTACAACCCTGATGACTGGGCTTTCCTTGGAATCGAGTTCACTCCGGATCCGACACGCACGCTTGTCAAACGCATTTCGGACGGAGTTTACATTGGCAACAATGACTCAAAGGCCCGAGCGGAGCATGCCGCCTATAATGGTTTCGTGCTCAAGAAATACGTCACTGAGTCTTGGAAGGAAAACGGTTTCAACGGCTCTCCGGAGACCTACGCCTACATGAGATACGGAGATGTCCTCCTGATGTATGCTGAATCAATGATAGAGCTTGGCCAATGCACCCAGGAGGTACTCGACAAGACCGTCAATGCCTTAAGGGAAAGAGCTTATAGAGGCACTGGGATAGAATACCCCAGAGCGACGGTAAAATCCCAGGCTGAAATGAGGACGATGATACGGACCGAGAGAAACGCGGAGCTCGCCCTTGAGGGATTCCGCTATGAGGATCTCCTGCGCTGGAGAGTGGCCGAGGTTGTATTCAACCGCCCGATCTACTACCTTTTGAGGGCTTGGTCCGGTTCCACCGCTTGGGACGGTGACGAGAGTAAGGTCTCCGACAACTATAAGAAGCTTATTCAGAACTGGAGAGACGGGAATTATCCTATTGGAGGAATACCGCCTATTGACGAAAACGGTATCGCGGACATCTCCGGCATGGCAGAGGCTGGCTACGTGGTCAAGGCTGCCGAAAGGAAGTTCGATCCAAGCATCCACTATCTCTGGCCTATTCCTGAATCAGACAGGCTAGTCAACCCTAATTTGACTCAGAATCCTGGGTATTAATAGATGGTTTGGTTATTTTTGTGGAAGAGGTTGCCAGCCCTCTGGCAGCCTCTTTTCTAAAAACAAACAACACGATGAATATCAAAAGATTATTCAATCTGTCAATACTCTTCCCCATTACCCTCTTTTTAGCCTCGTGCGGATCAGGTGTGAATGGAGACACTTTCGTGGAAGGGAAGAAAAGCATCCCGGTGATCGCGAGGCCTGATGTCCTGGTCGTGGGTGGTGGCCCTGCCGGTATCGGAGCCGCCATCGCATCAGCCAGAATGGGTGCCAAGACCATGATCGTGGAGCAATACGGTTACGTCGGCGGAAATTTGACCGTTGCCCAGATAAATCCGATGTTTACCTTCCACACCGTTAAGGGAGAGCAAATCGTGAGCGGAATCGCCGGCGAGTTCGTTTCCAAGATGGTTGAGAAAGGTTACTCAGGAGGTCACATGACTGACCTCACATTCGACAACGCCTCAATGACCCCCCTTAACCCAGAAGGCTCCAAGGTGATTCTCATGGACATGCTGGAAGAGGCTGGAGTAGAGATGCTTCTCCACACCATGTGTGTTGATGCCGTGTCGAAAAAAGGAGTCGTAAAGGCGGTTATCGTCGAGAATAAATCAGGACGTGGAGCCATCTGTCCCAAGATCGTCATCGACTGTACCGGTGACGGAGATGTGGCTGTCAAGTCCGGGGCGGAGTATTCCATTGGAGATGAGAACGGAATCATGCAACCGGTCTCTTTGTTTTTCAGGATCGGAGGTGTGGACACTAAAGCCCTCAGGGCCTGGATGAAAGCCCATCGGGATCTCCTGAAGGATAGCCCGACAGACGAAGAGATAGACAGTCAGAAAGGTATAGCGTTCCTCGGCCTGAACCAACTCGTCAAAGATGAGATAGCAAAAGGCAATCTGGACGAGGAAATAGCCAACAGGATCCTTATGTATGAGCTTCCTCACGGACAGTTCGCGATGAATGTGACGAGGCTCCAGCATATCTCCGGAGTCAACGCCGCCGATATGACCAAGGCTGAGATAAGACTTCGCCACCAGGTTATTCAAGTCCATGAGTTCATGGCCAAGTATGTCGGTGGATTTGAAGATTCCTACATCTTGGACACTGGAGCGCAAGCCGGCGTGAGGGAGACAAGGCACATCAAGGGTGATTATGAGCTCAATGAGAACGACGTGCTCGAAGGACGCTCTTTCGAGGATGGCGTGTCCTGCGGAACCTACGCGATAGACATCCACCCCGGTCAAGGCAAAATGCAGATATATACCGGCTCCGGGAAAGCGGTCTATGAGATACCTTATAGATCTCTCATTCCGGTGGGCCTGGATAACCTTCTTGTCGCCGGTAGATGCCTCTCCGCCAATAGTATGGCCGCTGGTTCAGCCAGAGTCATGGCCACCTGCATGGCGATGGGCCAAGGCGCTGGAGTGGCCGCGGCCATGGCTGCCTCCGAGGACGGCAAGACCAGAAGTATCGACACTAAACAATTGAGAGCCAACCTATTGTCGCAGGGACAATATCTTTTGGGAGAAGGATTGGTCCCCATTACCGATCCCGGATTGATCCTGGACCGTGGCAACAGCGACGGAAGCCGAGCTAGTCACTATAACCCATTCGCCAAGAATGATTGACATGAGAAGAGTATTATTAACAAGCATTATCCTATCTCTGGGCACAGCCTTGGCCGCCCAAGAACCTACCTACACCCAGACCGTGACCGGCAAGACCACCACAGTCACGATACTCGAGAAGACATCTGGAGCCAAGATAGATCCCATGATCTATGGCCAGATGCTCGAGGACTGCAATGACGCCGTGGTTTACGGCGGAGTTTGCGACGAGAAGGGCAACGAGAATCCGCAAGTTATCGAACAACTCAAGCCCCTGCGCATCCCGGTCATGCGCTGGCCCGCCGGGACCGCCATCTATGACTATGAGTGGAAAAAGGGAATCGGACCCAAAGAGAAGCGCGGTGCTGTCGATGAACTTGTCTGGGGAGGAAAGGAGTACTACACTTTCGGCACAGATGAGTTCATACAGTGGTGCGAGAAAATCGGCTCCGAACCTTACATCAATATCAGCATGGGCAACAATTCACTGATCCCGGCATCCCTTGGAGAAGCCGTGGATTGGGTTGAATATGTCAACGGCCCAGCGACATCACAAATGGGAGCCTGGCGCGCAGCTAACGGTCATCCAGAACCTTATAACGTGAAGTTTTGGTGCATAGGCAACGAGAACTACTTGACAGCCAGGGATATTCATAAAAAAGAATCTGCCGGAGAGTATGCCGACTTGCTGATATTATGGGCAAAAACCCTAAAGACCGTATGCCCGGACTTGAGCCTTCTAGGCGTCGGCTATAACGCACCTTGGAACAAGGTTGTGCTCGACAAATGTGGAGATGAGCTGGATTTCCTCACACTCCACTATTACATGACCGCGAAGATCAAGGACAACAATATCGTTGAGCCTTGGAAAACCCTATTCGGCCCGGTCAGGTTCGAGGAAAGCCTCAAAAAGAATATCGCCCTTCTGAAAGAGTACAACGCCAAAAGCGGAAGGCAAGCGAACCCATTGCGCTATAGCATCGACGAGTGGAACAACCGCCATAGCGTTTTCGCTAATGACAAGTATTCTTTCACAAGAAAGGATGACAGGCGCCAGTTCGACGTAGCCGGAACCGCCGGAATGCTGAATGTATTCTTGAGGAACTGTCCTTACGTAGGCATGGCCAACTACATTTTCCCTGTAAACGGGCATGGACTGCTGAAGACTGTCGGGAACGAAGATGCCTATAAATCGGCCAACTACCACGTTTTCGACCTGTATCGGGCCAATATGACAGGATGCGTGCTCGGCGTCAAGGTCGAGGGACCCGGCATGACAGGGATACGTCTTGGCGATTTGAGGATGGACGGTGAGCACGACATGGATCCTGAGACACTTCTCGACCTGTGCTATATCGACTGCGCCGCCGTGGCCGCTGAGGACGGTTCTCTGAATATAGCCCTCTCCAACCGA
>Ga0256404_1001724_pt1 | contig 51305 bp, 43 predicted proteins | sample RumenRJG_01DNA_FD_185990 | JGI IMG/M metagenome (GOLD analysis project Ga0256404, IMG submission 185990) | Bovine rumen microbial communities from Lethbridge, Alberta, Canada - RJG_01 | ecosystem: Host-associated > Mammals > Digestive system > Stomach > Rumen | place: Canada: Alberta | collected...
ATTCAAGTATAAATCTATTTCATCAGCATTTCTGTGAGTTCTGGATTATCCAAAGCCTTTTCAATGATCTTTGCCAAAACGCTGGTATAACCTTTTCCCAAAGCTTTAGCTTTTCGAACTGCTCTGGGAGATAATCTCAGAGTTACGTTCTGCTTTTGATTACTTTCGCGTTCCTCTTTGATAAGTTCTGACACCCTTCTGAATTGTGAAAGCTCTTCTTTAGAAAGAATAGGGTTATCTTCATCGAATACATATTCAGTATTCTCTGCCTCTTTCAGCATATTTAACTGTTCATTTGTTAGCTCTGCAGTTACATCTATTTTTTTTCTAATAGTAGCCATAGTATTCATCCCTCTCTTCCTTTTCAGCTTTTCTTGCAGATATTAATCGGATAACATTATCATCATTTCTCATGGTATAAGAAACAACGATGACCATAAGGTGCCCATTTATTGCTCCGATAACCTTAAAGCGATCCTCATTTTCACTATGCTTTCCATCAAACTTTTCGATGCGGCGATCGTCACCAAAGACATGCGCTGCCGTAGAAAAATCGATTTTATGTTTCTTGATAATTATTTTTTCTTTTTGTTCATCCCATTCAAATAGTAGTTCTTCCATATATTAATCATACATTTCGCAACACAATATTGCAATGTAATTTTGCAATATATATTCCGTTTTCTAGAGTGTTGTTCAATCCGGAAACTAAAACTTGACAAAATGGCAAGAACAATATATTGTGTAATTAAGAAGGAGGAAACACAAATGGATGGATTTGGCAAGCGTGTACAGAGGTTACTTGAAGATACTGGATACACTCAAAGAGAATTTGCAAATATGATTGGAGTATCCGAAGGAGCACTATCAAGATATTTGAAGGATGAACGTGAACCTAAGATGGAAGTGATTGCCAATATGGCAACGGCTCTTAATACTACGACAGATTATCTCTTAACTGGAAAAAATGATAAAAATACATTTGAAGAAACGTATAGATTGGTTGCAAGAGGAACTTCTACGATGACTGATGACGAAAAAACAAAACTAATTAAGGTATTACTAAATAATGGAAAAATATGATATTAGACCGTCGCTTCCTAAAAAACTATATGATCGAATTGAGGAAGATGTTGTAAAACTTCATGTTGAACTAGAATTATCAATTCCTGTTAAACCAAGCGAAGTGGCAAAAAGACTAGGATATATTGTTCATAAGTATTCGGAAATATTTAGCGAAGAAAACGATTTATTAGAACTCAGGTCAGGGAATGATGGTAACAGACGCGATGGTCTATCTTATTATGATCCATCTGAACAGACATATATTATATGGGTAAATGATATAGACACAATGTATGAGGAACACGATGAATTTACGATAATGCATGAGATAGGTCATCCCAATGGAGTTAGGGTAGGGCATGTTATAGACCATACTAACAAGAATAAGAGAAAATCGATGGGACAATCATGGTTTCCAAAGAACTGGACTAGTAAAGATATAAAACATGCAGGAGAGCATGTCGCTAATCTTAAAAGCAATCGACATAGTAAGGACGGTGTGGCTGTTTATGGCATGTGGAAAGGTGTTCGTGTTGGTGTTATTAGGACTCATGGTCAGATAGGAACTATTTTTCCAGATGCAAAGCAACCATATAACAAGAGGGGTAAAAAGAAATGAATGTAGAAAAGTTTAGAGAAGTCATTAAACGAAGAGAGTATATAGAAGATATTAGCTGTGGAGAATGGGCGGATGGTATAGAAGAATGCCAGAAGCAATTAATTGATATTCTTTCTGAAGACGTTCCTTCAACAATTGATTTTTTAAATACTGATTGTACTGCAGAAGAATACTCTTGGATAAGCGAGGTACTGGAAGATATTATTGAAAAGAAACCATGTGCCGAGTTGGTACAATGCTACAAAGCTTTGATGACCAAATTCCCAGAGGAATGTACAACATATAATATTGCTAGTTGCATAGAAGGGGCAGAAGCAATATTAAAATTGGAGACAGAACATGGGAAAGTCATTAACTAATCTGGTTGACGAAGGGTTTAGAGTTTCGCTCGTAGAAACTGCATTTTTCGATGGGAAATTTGAAATCCCACATGTTGTTGCGCCAAGTAAAATAATTATCCCTAAGGGAATGGTTCCGTTCTCGGCAAGAGAACGGAGCCAGGATAAAAGGACTTTGTCTGCTTTTATGAACATGACATCAACTTTCGAGAGATACTTACAAATACTGAAGAGTATGTAGAAGATCTTAAAAGGTTTCCGGGAATTATTACACCTGATTGTTCGCTATATATTGATGCACCGTTATGTGTTCAAATTGCTGATATTTATTTGAATAGAGCTGTTGGATACTATTTAAGTCAGCAGGGAATATATGTAATTCCTAACATTCGATGGGGAGATGAAAGAACTTATAAAGCAGATTTTCTTGGAGAAAAGGTGGCATTTCAAGGTGTCGATAAACACAGTATTGTTTCAGTAGGAACATATGGTCAAATCAGATCGGCTGAATCCAAAAGGTATTTTAGAGAAGGACTCGAAGAAATGTTGAAGGAAATTGAACCGGAAGTTGTTCTTGTTTATGGTTCTATGCCGGATAAGATATTTGGAGACCTTTTAGATAAGACGACATTTATACAGTACTCAGATTGGACTACACGTATGAAGAAAAAATGCTGATTCCTGTAGTGAAGATTTCGTTAATAGGTTGAGAATAGCGACATTATTTAATTTAGTTAGTTGCATTCCTGTCGTTACCGGGAGCCCTGGGCTGCTCCCGGTAAGAAACAGGTAATAAGCAAAAACTTTTAAGATGGCGGAATTTCAAGCTTTTCACCAAACCCACAGTTTTCGAAGAGATAATTTTCGCAAAGACGAAGATTGGAGCGGTCGGCAATCGAATATTTGCTATCGGATATTCACAATCGAATATTTACAGCAGACATGCCAGAGGCGCTGTCCCGAAAGGGACAGCGCCTTTTTTTCGTTTGCCGACGAAATTTCCGTGCTGCGGCTGATGGAAATAGCTATCCCCCAAATCCATCAGCCTCGGAGCCAAACCGGCTTCGCGTCGCCGGCAGATGGAAGTGGCCAACCCAGAAATCCATCAGCTGCGGTAGGAGAAAAGCTTGCGGGTGGCGGCTGATGGCTGGAGCCATCCCGCAAATCCATCAGCCGCGGGGTCAGGTCGGCTTCGCGTGGCCAGCTGATGGAAGCGGCCAAACCGGAAATCCATCAGCTGAGGTAGAAGAAAAGCTTGTGGGTGGCGGCTGATGGCTGGAGCCATCCCGCAAATCCATCAGCCGCGGAGCCAAGGCGGCTTCGCGTGGCCGGCTGATGGAAGTGGCGAAACCGGAAATCCATCAGCTGCGGCAGGAGGAGAGCTTGCGGGTGGCGGCTGATGGCTGAGGCCATCCCGGAAATCCATCAGCCGCGGGGTCAGGTCGGCTTCGCGTGGCCAGCTGATGGAAGCGGCCAAACCGGAAATCCATCAGCTGAGGTAGAAGAAAAGCTTGTGGGTGGCGGCTGATGGCTGGAGCCATCCCGGAAATCCATCAGCCGCGGGGCCAGGTCGGCTTCGCGTGGCCAGCTGATGGAAGCGGCCAAACCGGAAATCCATCAGCTTGGAATGGCAAAAGCTGACAGGAAGAACCGTCCCCGGTGTCACAAAACCAAGAAATTTCCCGAAATACACATTTTCGTCACAATATTAGCGTAAAACTTGTAGTGGCAAATGGGAGAGATGAGCGCCAGCGAGGAAGCAAAAGCTTCCGAGGCGCCCGGATCATCCCAAAAATCAAAACGGGGGAAATTTCATGATGAAAAAAACCACTAAATTCTTGAAAACACTGGCAGCGGCCGCAATCCTTTCCGCTGCCTTTTCTGCGACTGCGTTTGCCGCAAATGGCCTCGAGATGTCGACGAAATACACGGGCATCTCGGTGAAGCCGGGCGACACGCTCTCTTTCAGCCTTGACTTCACAAACACGACCGGCACGGGCCTGAACACTGAGCTCTCAGCCACCGGCCTCCCGGACGGCTGGACCGGCTATTTCGAGGGCTCCGGCAAGCAGATCACGAGCGCTTACGTGAAGCAGAACGCCGCAACCGTCAACACCTCAAACGACCCGGACGACGGCCTCGCAACCTATAACATTACCGTCCCGGACACCGCAACAAAGGGTAGCTACAACCTGACCCTCGCGGCCACCGACACTGCCGACGCCAGCATTAGCTCGAACCTGGCAGTGACGGTGAATGTCACCGATGAGTCGACCGGCACATCCCAGCTCCAGACGACCTACGCCGAGCAGGAGGGACCGACCGGCACGACCTTTACGTTCAACTCCACGATTCAGAACAACTCAAGCGCCGATCAGACCTACAGCCTCGCCGCAGACGTCCCGACCGGCTGGACCGCGACCTTCAAGCCGAGCGGCCAGTCCACGCAGGTTTCTTCCGTTGACGTCACCGCGAAGGGCTCCCAGGGCATGACGATCACCGTCACCCCGCCCGACAAGGTGACCGCCGGTGAATACGAGATCCCGATCACCGCGACCTCGTCCGACGAAACCCTCAAAACCACGCTAAAGGTGACGATTACCGGCACCTACAAGCTGGACGTCCAGACCGCCGACGGCACATTAAGCTTCAACGCAAACGTCAACAAGCAGAAGGCTGTGACGATGAACGTCGTGAACGCCGGAAACATTGACCTCCAGAACGTCACCCTCACGACCTCCGCCCCGTCAGGCTGGACCGTCGATTTCTCCGAAGCAAGCATTCCGACGCTTGCGGCTGGCGAGACGCACCAGGTGACGATGTATGTCACCCCATCAAAGGAAGCCATGGCCGGCGATTACGCGATGACCGTGAGCGCCGCGACCGATGACACGTCGATAGACCAGAGCTTCCGCGTGACCGTGAAGACCAGCACTCTCTGGGGCGTCGTCGGCGTCTGCCTGATCGTCATCGTCGTGATGGCCATCTCCGAAGTCTTCCATAAATACGGGAGGCACTGATGATGCAGCAGAAACTATCACCGGATGCCACCGCATCTTCTGCCAATGCCTCTGCCCGCGACGCAGTCACTAAGCAGGAGCCAGAGGCTTACGGAGCAGAAAAGCTTGCGGGTGCAGCCGGAAGTGAATCTACCGTCGAAACAAACGGCAGAGCGACCGGTACAGAAGCAGCGAAAGCTGCTGACAAATCCGGCAGGAGCAGCGCGAAGCGCGCTCAGAAAAAGTCCGTCCAGGACATGACCCCGGAAGAACTGCAGGCGGCCTGTGACTGGCAGCCCCACACAGGTCACGGCCTTCATGAAATCATCATCCGCACGACCGACCTCGTGAAGCAGTACGGCGACGTCACCGCGGTCGACCACCTGAACCTGGAGATCCACAAGGGTGAGGTCTTCGGCCTGCTTGGCCCGAATGGCGCCGGCAAGACGACGACCACTCTGATGCTTCTCGGCCTCACCGATCCGACGAGCGGCACCGCCGAAATCAATGGCATCGACTGCACGAAAAATTCTCTTGCGGTGAAGCGCATCGTCGGCTATCTCCCCGATAATGTCGGCTTCTACCCGGACATGACCGGCCGCGAGAACCTCCTGTTCTCCGGCGAGATGAACGGCCTCTCCTGTGAAACCGCTAGAGCACGCGCCACTGCGCTCCTCGAGCGGGTCGGCATGACCTACGCCGCCGACCGCCGCACCGGTACCTATTCCCGCGGTATGCGGCAGCGTCTCGGCATTGCTGACGTCCTCATGAAGGACCCCGACATCATCATCATGGATGAGCCGACCCTCGGCATTGACCCCCAGGGCATGCACGAGCTGACCGCCCTCATCCGCGAGCTAAGCGTCAAGGACGGCCGCACCATCCTCATCAGCTCCCACGAGCTCTACCAGATCCAGGAAATTTCGGATCGTGTAGGCATTTTCGTGAAAGGCAAAATGATCGCCTGCGGCCGTATCGACGAGCTCGGCAAGCAGCTCCAGAACGAAGGCCTGTATATGGTCGACTTCAAGGCGGAGCAGCCCGCATCGGATGCCAATGCCTCCACCGAGGCACAGCAGATTTTGGTTGGTGAGCACCTGAAGTCCCTCGTCCGGAGCATCCCGGGCGTCCGTCTCGTCGGCCAGAAGGAAGACGGCACCATCCACGTCGAGTCATCCGAAGACATCCGCCGGACGCTCTTCCAGAAGCTCTACGAAGACGGCTACGTTCTTAGCGAGCTTCACGAGCGTGGCGGCGACCTCGACGAGATCTATCGCAAATACTTCGAAAAAGCAGAAGAAGACGAAGAGGCAAAGAAGCAAGAGGAGGCAGCTGCCCAAGAGACAAAGAGCCTCAGCAAAAAGCTTCTTTCCGGGTTTCGGAAGTAAGGCACTAAATCAGGCTTCTCAAATGTTTTTTCCGGATTCCGGAAATAAAGCATGAAGCCACACTTCCCAATACATATTATGATCAAAGAATTCAATTCACAGATGGCGTTCGCATCTGCGGTTCCCGCAGATTTGAACACCAGTGGAGTAAACATGATGAACCAATCATCTGAAACTACAACAGGTGCTGTTTTTACACAGAAAAATTCAAATAGCAGAGATGTTCAGAGTGCAGTACCTGCAGAGCAAATTGCCGGAGCAGAAGCAACAGGCAATGCAACCAACGTCAATCCGGCAGCAGGCGCTGCCGCGCAGCCAGCTGAGAACAAGCAGGCAGCATTCCGCAAATTCTGGACCTGGCTGAATGAAGACGACACCGAGGACGACGGTCTGACCCCGGAGGAGCGCGAAGCGAAAAAGCGCGCAAACCGCGCGGGCTTCGCCGTCCTCTATCGAAAGGAGCTCGCCGACCACCTAAGCTCGAAGCGCTTCTGGGCGATGTTCGTCCTCCTGTTCCTCGTGTCCGTCGCCGCCCTCTACGGCGCGGTCGGCGCACTCCAGCAGGCCTCGCTCCAGGCACAGGCGAAAAGCACAAGCCTCGGCGACTTCATGTTCCTCAAGCTTTTCACGACGAGCGGGTCGAATATCTACAGCTTCTCGACTTTCCTCGGCTTCCTCGGCCCCGTGTTCGGCATCATGCTCGGTTTCGACGCGATCAACAATGAAATCGCGCAGGGCACTTTGAACCGTCTCGCAGCGCAGCCAATCTACCGGGACACCATCATTAATGCGAAGTTCCTCGCCGGCGCGACCATCGTCTTCATGACCGTGTTCTCCCTCGGCGGCCTCCTCGCAGGCATGGGTCTCCTCATGTCCGGCATTAACCCGGCAGCAGAAGAGTGGTTCCGGCTCATCATCTTCCTGTTTATGGCAGGTGTATACATTAGCCTGTGGCTTGCGATCGCCGTCCTGTTCTCGACAACCTCCCGCCACGCCGCGACCAGCGCCCTCATTTCGATTGCGCTCTGGCTGTTTCTCACGATGTTTTTCAGCTTCGTCGCGACAGGCATCGCAAACCTCGTGTACCCTTCGGCCGGGGCCTCCGCCCAGTCACTCATCGGAAATTATCGGCTGAATGCAGGTCTTAACAGGATTAGCCCCTTCTACCTGTTCTCGGAAGTCACGAGTGTCCTCATGAACCCGAATGTGCGGTCGCTTGACATCATGTCGCTCGTCGAATATCAGAATGGCGCCATTGCGTCGTACCTGACCCTCGGCCAGTCGCTTCTCCAGATCTGGCCGCACCTCGTCGCCATGATCGCCGAAGCCCTCATTGGCTTCGCCGCCGCCTACATCTCCTTCATGCGCAAAGAAATCCGCGCCTGATGCATCGGCGCCAAGGCGTCTTGCGGTGAGAGAGCAGATCCAATTGAAAACAAGACGTCGCGTCAAATTCCAAGCCCCGGACTCAGTCCGGGGTATTTTTCTGCCCGAAAGCTGATGGAATTGCCTTCACCACAAATCCATCAGCCACCGTCAGCGAGGGCCTTCCGCGTGGCAGCTGATGGAAACGACCTACCCGCAAATCCATCAGCCACCGTCAGCGAGGGCCTCCCGCGTGGCGGCTGATGGAAACGACCTACCCGCAAATCCATCAGCCGCGGTCGACGAGGGCCTCCCGCACGCCGGCTGATGGAAACAGCCAGTCCTGAAATCCATCAGCCCCGGAGCCAAATCAGCTTCGCGTCGCTGGCTGATGGAAGTGGCCACCCCGCAAATCCATCAGCTCCGGTAGAAGGAAAGCTTGCCGGTGGCGGCTGATGGAAACAGTCAGTCCTGAAATCCATCAGCCCCGGAGCCAAATCAGCTTCGCGTCGCTGGCTGATGGTATCGGCCACCCCGCAAATCTATCAGCTCCGGTAGAAGGAAAGCTTGCGGGTGGCGGCTGATGGAAACAGCCAGTCCTGAAATCCATCAGCCCCGGAGCCAAATCAGCTTCGCGTCGCTGGCTGATGGAAGTGGCCACCCCGCAAATCCATCAGCCACGGTTGGAGGTAAGCTTGCGGATGACAGCTGATGGATTGGGCCAACCCGTAAATCCATCAGCCGCGGAGCCAACCCGGCTTCGCGTTGCCGGCTGATGGAATCGGTCACCCCTCAAATCCATCAGCCCCGGTTGGAGGTAAGCTTGCGGATGACAGCTGATGGATTGGGCCAACCCGTAAATCCATCAGTCCCGGAGCCAACCCGGCTTCGCGTTGTTGGCTGATGGAATCGGTCACCCCTCAAATCCATCAGCCCCGGTTGGAGGTAAGCTTGCGGATGGCAGCAGATGGATTGGGCCAACCCGTAAATCCATCAGCCGCGGAGCCAACCCGGCTTCGCGTCGCTGGCAGATGGAAACGGCCACCCCTCAAATCCATCAGCCCCGGCAGAAGAGAAGCTTGCGGGTGGCAGCAGATGGAAGAAGCCACCCCGCCAAACCATCAGCTTCAGTCAGTGCCAGCTTTCCGAATGGCGGCTGATGGATGGAGCCATCCCCTTTTTCCATCAGTCGCAGCCATCACCGGCCTCCAGCATGGCCACCGAATTTCCTTCAACTCCCGTCAAAGAGTGGAAATCGCCGCTTTAAAGGCGTAAAATATATTTTGCATTTGCGAAAAAGCACCGCCCGCCATCTCGGCGGGCCAGTTGTTGAAACACGAAACACAAAAGCATCATCCAGTCGTCCGCCATAAAAGGCGGCAGCTGGCAAAACATCACGGGGAAGGCGGACACACCATGCCACGAAGAACCGACGGCAAACTAAACATCTGGGCAGCGAGCCTCGGCAGCAGAATCATCTGGATTCTGGTGCTTTCCATCCTCCTGCTCTGCCTCACCGTCCTCATCGCCGTCCGCGCCGTCGGCGTCTCCGACCTCCGGGCCACCCGCCTCGACGACTGCATCACCTCCCGCGTCATGCACCCGAATGGCATCGTCACGACCTACGACTCAAACGAATTCGAGCCAATGATGATCGGCGACAGCATTACGCTGAAGGTGCACCTGCCCGAGGACCGTAGGATCCCGTACAGCGCGCTCTGCTTCTCCGCCTACAACACCATCATCAAAATCACCGACGATGACGGCCGCGTTCTCTACGAGCATGGCGCCGAAATGCGCGGCATTCGCCACAAGACCACCGGCCACGTCCTCGTGAAGGCCTCCTTCCCGAACGAAGACTGGGGCCGCGACCTGACGATTCTCATGACCCCGCTCGAAGATCATTCCATGTCCGGCATATATAACGTCTACGCCGTAGAAGCCGTGAAGGCCGTCTGGTACCCGCTCCTCGTCGACGGTCAGATGCTCTTCATTATTCTGACCCTCATCATCAGCCTGAGCGTCCTCATGCTGATCGTTCTCCTCTTCATGATGATCGGCGGCGTCGACACCCGCCAGGGCATCCTGCTCTCACTTTATTCCATCATGCTCTGCATCTGGGCCATGGGCTACACCACCCTCATCAATCTTCTTTCGGACAATGCCTACATGACGAGCTTCGCGGAGTATTTTGCGCTATACGCCGCGCCACCGCTCATCACCGCTTACTTTAGCTTCGAGAATCTCCCGAAGCTCCAGCAGCGTACCTTCCGCATCATGACCTACGCCCTCACCGCATTCTTCATTCTGACAGTCGCCGCCGAATGGCATGGCAAGGTGAGCGCTTACACGACCTTCCTCACCGTGCTTCGTGTGTGCATTGTGCTGGTCATCGTCGTTTCGGTGCTCTTCATGTACCGACGGAAAACCCGCCGCGACCTCGCGCGCAATGTGCAGCATTATGGCATCCTCGTCACGATGTTTCTCGTGCTGCTCGAGATGCTCCGCGTTTACATCTGGGGCCACGACCTGCACCGCTTTCCGTTCCTTACCCGCTTTTCCCGCGTCCGCCTCGCGCCCTTCATCGGCATTTCCTTCGTCGCATCCATGACGATCAGTTACCTCATCCGCCTCGTGCAGACGATGCGCGACACCCGCACCCGCGAAGAGCTTGAGAACATGGCGAAGCGAGACGCCCTGACCGGCATTCCGAACCGCTACGCGATCGACGAATCCCTCGCCGCGATGGCAGAAGATGGCACGAAGCAGTACGTCATGCTATTTTTCGATGCAAACGATCTGAAATTCGCCAATGACTCCTTCGGGCACGACACGGGTGATCATCTCCTGCAGCTCGTCGGTCGGGCGCTCCGGGAGTCCTTCGCGGACCGGTCCATCTTTTTCGGGCGCTACGGCGGCGATGAGTTTGCGGTGTGCGTCCCGACAGCGCGTGACGCAAAGAAGGGCTGCCGGCATTTCGAACAGGTGATCTCCGACGCCAATGACGCCGGCTACATGCCCTGCCGGATCACTTGTCGCCTATGGCCTGTCCGAACACCGCCCCGGCGATCCCCGCACCCCTGAAGCCACTCTGAAGGACGCCGACGCCCGCATGTACATCGAAAAAATCCGCATGAAAAACGGCACCCCCGCCCGTTAGGGCGGCCTCGCCGCTAACCCGGGGTGACACCGGGGACGGTTCTCCGTGACAACATTTGTGACACTGGGGACGGTTCTCTCTGACAACCTTTGATACTTATTGACACCCATAGACGGGGATGCGCTAGCATCCCCGCTATTTTTGCCTCCGGAGCTGATGGATTTGCGATGCGGCTCCATCCATCAGCCAGCTCCGCGAAGCCGTCTTGACTCCGCGGCTGATGGATTTGAGGATAGTTGGTTTCCATCAGCCGTCACCCGCAAGCTTACCTCCACCCGGAGCTGATGGATTTGCGGTTTGGCCTCACCCATCAGCCAGCCCCGCGAAGCCGTCCCGTCCCCGCGGCTGATGGATCAAGGGGATGGTTCCACCCATCAGCCAACTCCGCGAAGTCGCCCTTTCCCCACAGCTGATGGATTTGAGGAAGGATAGTAACCATCAGCCGCCGTCCGAAGAATCAGCACAAACGCAACAAAAAAGTGGGTGCGAAAATATCCGCACCCACCTATATATCATCGTTTTCCAGCTCCAAATATATTTCAAAGCAACAAGTCCAACTCAAATATTGTATTTTTTAAAAAGCTTCTCCCGATATTCCGGATCCTTAGTAAGCTTATCCAGGGCTTCTACATCGTTTTCTCGAAGAAGGATTGAAAATAATTTGGTGAGTCGATTATATGCCGTATTTTCGGCAACTTCCGCTTCTGCTTTTGCTTTACGTTTTATCATGAGTGTGAACACATCATCCATATTTCTCGGTCTCCTTTCTCCTTGCAAGTCTATCCGAGGGAAATCAAATAAAGAATTATCTGCGGCATATTGGAAAAAATTCAAAAGTTCTTCGAGATGATCTATTTGTTCTTTATTGCCGGTATATTCCTTATTATTTTCCAAGTGCCAGAAGTAATCCGCCACGAATCTAAAATCACTTGTAAACTTATCGACAGTTTCCCGCGGCAGCCGTCGCACATCCATGACATTAATTCTATAGTCATTTGTAAAATTTGCAAGACGTGGTGAGATATTTACCGTATCCGATAACCGCTGCGGCTTCTTCCACGGTCGCTCACCGAAATATAGCACCAGACTGATTACCGGATACCGAGGATTTCGATTTCGCCGGTAGTCCCCATTCTTTTTCTTCATGAGATACAGCTGGCTCCGATAGGACGCCCCGTCATAGCCCATGATTCGCAGTGGCATATCCTTATCCACTGTGCTTTGGTTCTCAATTCCCAACAGCGACAGCGTCACATTTTCGTCCGACCAGAACTTTGCCACATCCCGGTCCTGCTGATAAAGCTCATCCCGATAGCGATAAACCGTAGCAGTTCTGTCCATAGACAGACTGTCTTCCCGGATTACCTTTTGTCCCTCGAAAAGATAAACGTTCATGATATCTGCGAAGACATCATTATAATCCTCGAGCATCTTTTCTGTGAAATCCTTCATTGCCATGTTTTATTTCCCTTTGTCATGCTTTATTTCCCTTTGTCATGCTTTATTTCCCTTTGCCATGTTTTATGCCATGCTTCAATTTCCTTTGCCATTAACAGCACCTGATGCTTCCTTCATCTCTGGATAATAGTATTTCAGCGATTCGATTTTGGAATCATAAAATGCCATTCGTGATTCCAAAATCGAATCACAAAATTCATATACAGATAACTTTTGAACAGCCATTTTCATCACATCCGCCCCTTCATCATCTCGAACACCTCCCCGAACCGGTGATTGATCGTCTCATTGACGAGCGAGAGATCCAGCGGCTGGTCCGCGGTCTCAAAGCTGAGCAGCAGCCGCTCGCCCGGAAAAATCCCGCACTTCATGTACGCGATCACCCTTTTCGCAGCCCGCGCGGCGTACTCCGCGTCGTCCATCATGCCCATGTGCTCCCAGAAAACCTCTTCGCGCGTCAACGGGTCAAATAGCGTGAAGTCCGGATGCACCGTCCCAAACCCCGCGAGCCGCAACGGCTTCTCGTATAGATACGGCACACCACGCTCCTTGAGGCACGCCGCGATCATCGTCTCTGACTTCGACCGCATCCGCTGCCCGTCGAGCGACATGATGACCGGCGCGTCCTCGGCAAACCCCTTCGCATCGAATTTCTGCGCGCTCCATCTGCCAATGCTTTCTTCGAGTGGCTCTTCGATTGGTCTTGTGATGGCCTGGTGGGAGCGTGGCATGGTCGCGAAGAGGTCTTCCGCGCGACCTCCCATATAAAGCCCGCGGAGCGCCTCGAGAAGCTTGACTTCTTTCACTGCCTTCTGGTGGGTTAGGCTGTCGTAAGCCTTCTGCGCAAGCTGCACGGCCAGCGGACGATCGGCAACCTTGATGTAGGTGCCATACCAGTCGGACGAGTCATTCCGAAGGAAATACTGGAAGCCATTTCCATGCGCAAATGCCCTCAGCATCCCCTCCGGCGCGCTTTCAAGCGCTGAGGTTTTCTCTTCAATCAGCGCCCGAAGCAGCTCGATACGGGAATTGATTGCATCAAGCTGCTGTCGCGTCGCGAGCGTGAGAGAACGCGAAGGCATAGCTGCTTCTTTCGTTTTGTTGTTTGAACTGGAGCTGCTTTTATTGGTTTTATTAGAGGAAATAACGGTCTGCATGAAGTTCTCCTTCTTGTGTAAGCACGGTAATAATCAGGTGGAAGAATCATAGCAGAAATTTTTGAATTTGTATTTGTCTAAAAAAGGACTATAGTCCGATTTTGTACTAGTTATCTGAGACTGAAAACCTCCATAATAAAGTTTGATAAATGAACAAATCGTGTAAATTGGATATTCGATGATTCGAAAATCGAATTGAAAATCAAAAATTTAATTCCAAAATTGAATCGATACTGCCCGGTAGCACTCAGCTTGCGGGTGATAGCTGATGGCAGGGACCAACCCGGAAATCCATCAGCCGCGGCAGGAGAAAAGCAAGCGTGTGGCAGCTGATGGGATGGGGCCACCCCTCAAATCCATCAGCTCCGAAGTCGAACTGGCTTCGCGTCGTTGGCTGATGGAAGTGGCCAAACCTCAAATCCATCAGCCGCAGTAGGAGAAAAACTTGCGAATGGCAGCTGATGGAAACCAACTATCCCCAAATCCATCAGCCTCGGAGTCAAGGTGGCTTCGCGTCGCCGGCTGATGGAAGTGGCCAAACCTCAAATCCATCAGCCGCAGTAGGAGAAAAACTTGCGGGTGGCGGCTGATGGATATAGCTTCACCCCAAATCCATCAGTCCCGGAGCCGAATCGGCTTCGCATAGCCGGCTGATGGAAGAGGCTAACCCGGAAATCCATCAGCTCCGGGACAGGCGATGGCGCCTGAGCGGCGCCATCTTAAAGGAAACTTCAGTATATCTTTATGGCAAATTGGCAGTTTCTGTTATATATTGGACGAAACATCAATTATGTGATAGAATCCATTAGTTTTATAGAAGAGCTGCGTCCACCAAAAGAATAAATTTCCGGACGGTGGCGCGGATTTTTGAAACTGGCTAGGTTAGCGCAGGAGATGGATGATGCCATAGACCCGCGTCGCCTTAACCACGATCTGAAAATAAGGAAAAAGCCAATGGCATTAGATAATAACAATGGAACGAGACGGCCGCATACGGCAGATCAGGTTAATACTGATGTTTCATATACCGTCCCGGATTCCACAGGGAAAAATATATCAGGTTCTAACGAACAGAATATTTCAGCGTCATCATCCGGCACCACAGGTGCTGGCAATTCCGACGCTTATCACCGCAGCAACCCATATCTAAGCGAGTTCGCCCGTGAGCGCGCCGAAGTGAAGCAGCGCCTGACATCTGGCGAAGGCGCACAGCACCTCGCGTCTGGCGACGTCCGTACAGATGGTTACGGCAACCTCATCGGCGAGCGAAGCGATGCTGCCACGGATGGCTATGGCCGTCCGCTCATCGACGACAGTCGGAACACAAACATCTCCCGCAACAGTAGATTTGCGAGTGGCTTCGGCGACTTTGATGCCGCCACGGATGGTTATGGCCGTTCGGCAGGCGCGTCAGCGCCGTCCCGCGCCACCCGCACAGCCTCCTCCGACCCGGATGACTATGGCTCCGCGGACCGCGCCCGCACCCGCACGCTGAACACCGTCACCGAAGGTGTCAAGGACACCGAGATCGCCCGCCAGCTTCGCGCGAAGCGAAAGCGCGCCAAGCGAAACCAGATCATCGCCATGGTCGTCATCGAAACCATCACCCTCGCGTTCATCTTCGCGTTCGGCTTCGTCCACCGCTACATCGATCTAAAGCAGGACGTCGACTTCAACAAGTCCGTCGTCGAAAACACAAACATTGACCTCGCCGCGAAGGAGGCCATGACCGGCTACTGGACCGTGGCCGTCTTCGGCGTCGACTCCCGTGACGGCAACGTCGGCAAGGGCTCAAACGCCGACGTTCAGATCATTGCAAACGCCGACATGGCGACCGGCGACGTGACCCTCGTGTCCGTCTATCGCGACACCTACCTTAACCTCGGCAAGGGCACCCGCTACGCAAAAATCAACGAAGCCTACGCCGACGGAGGCCCCGAGCAGGCCGTCGCCGCCCTCAACAAAAACCTGGACCTAAACATCCAGAACTACATCACCTTCAACTGGAAGGCCGTCGCAGACGCCATTGACATGCTCGGTGGTGTAGACATTGACGTGACGAAGTCCGAGTTTTATTACATGAATGCCTACATCACGGAGACGTGTCTGAAGGCTGGCATCACGAAAAACCCGGCGGCCCACTACCTGAAGCAGGCCGGGCAGCAGCACCTCGACGGCGTCCAAGCCGTGGCCTACGCCCGCCTCCGCTACATGGACAATGATTTCGAGCGCACCCGCCGCCAGCGCGAGGTCATTGAGCAATGCCTCGCAAACGCGAAAAAAGCGGACCTTGCGACGCTCACCCAGATCATCGACACCGTGCTCCCGCAGACAGCATTCAACATCGATACCGCGGACATCGTCGAGCTCGCCCGGGGCGTGAGCCGCTACAACATTAAGGAATCGCAGGGCTTCCCCTTCGATCTGAAGGGCCAGATGATGGGCAAAAAGGGCGACTGCGTCATCCCGAACACCCTTTCGTCCAATGTCTCCAAGCTGCACGAAATCCTTTTCGGTGCCGAGAACTACAAGCCATCGAGCGCCGTCGAGACGTATTCGCAGAAGATTATGGATGACGTCGCCATGGTGAAGGCAAGCGCCGCGGCAGATGCGACCCGGTCGACTGCCGACCTCGACGAGGGCGAGACCGAGACCGACGAGAACGGCAAGGTGATCAAGAAGCACACCGCGACGAAGGAAACCGACGCGGATGGCTACATCATCAAGGGCACAGACGCAGACGGTAACAACATTTATGAGACTGACGCGGATGGCAACAAGGTGAAGGCCTCCACGAAGAGCACAAAGGCGTCCACGACCGAGACTGACTCGGACGGCTACATCATTAAGGGCACCGATGCCGACGGCAACAACATTTATGAGACAGACAGCGACGGCAACAAGGTAAAGGCTTCCACGAAGAACACGAAGGAAACCACCGCCTCCAGCACCACCGAGACCGACGCCGACGGATACATCATCAAGGGTACCGACCCGTCCGGCGACCCGATTTATGAAACCGACGCGGATGGCAATAAGGTGAAGGCCGGCTCGAAGAAGAATACAAAGGAAACCGAGGAAGGCGAGACGACCAAGTCGGATGACGAAACGTCCGGCACCAAGGAAAACTCCAACACGAAGGAAACAAAGGAGACAACCGGAGCAAACGAACCAGGTGCCGTCGAAACCACGACCGCCGAAGTCGAATACGAACGCCCCGGCGTAACCAAGGCCCACACCGAGACCACCGCAAGCTCCAGTTCGAAGAACAGCGGCAGCAGTTCATCCGGTTCCAGCTCGTCCAGCGGTTCCAACAACGCCGAAACCGTCTCCGAACCCGGCGCGAACAGCGACTCTGGTAACACCACTGCCGGCCCGGGAAGCAATTCGGGCAACGTAAGTACAAACACCAACGGTCCGGCTTGATTCGTTGATAGATTCAAAAAATAGAATGAGACCACAAAAAATGGGGAGCGCGCACGCCAGTGCGCGCTCCCATTTTCTCCCGCAGCTGATGGATTTGAGGAAAGGCCAAATCCATCAGCCGCCACTCGGAAGTCCATCATCTCCCGCAGCAGATGGATTAGGTAAGAGCTCGCATCCATCAGCCGCCACCCGGAAGCCTATCCCTGCCCGCAGCAGATGGATTTGGTGAGAGGTCACATCCATCAGCCGCCACCCGGAAGCCTATCCCTGCCCGCAGCAGATGGATTAGGTAAGAGGTCATATCCATCAGCCGCCACCCGGAAGCTTATCCCTACCCGCAGCAGATGGATTAGGTAAGAGGTCATATCCATCAGCCGCCACCCGGAAGTCTATCATCTCCCGCAGCAGATGGATTTGGTAAGAGGTCATATCCATCAGCCACCACCCGGAAACTCATCACTTGCCGTAGCTGATGGATTTGGTGAGAGATCATATCCATCAGCCGCCACCCGGAAGTTTATCACTATCCGCAGCTGATGGATTTGAGAAAAGGCCACATTCATCAGTTACTTGCGTATTCACTAGGAGCCTGCAATCGCACCACTGCTGCAGTGTGCCCGCCCAACTTACTTCAAAATCTATCGATAGCTATCGGTCCCACTCCAAGCACACTGCAGCAGGGGTATATGTCATCGCTGATGGTTTCTGCAGCTGACGCCACCTTGCATGTATTTTTCTTTCCACTTATAATGTAATTAAGCTTTTGACTCTAAAGAAAGGAGAAAATTCCACCCTATGGAAAAGCATCAAACATTATTTCATGAACTGGTTCATGAACTCTTGGCGATATATGACCAGGATATTAAAAGTATCATTTTGTATGGCTCTGTCGCACGTGGCACAGCGACATCCGAATCTGATATCGATATTGCAGTGATTGTTTCGCACGAAACCAAGGCTCAGCATGACCAACTTCTCGATTTGGAAACGGATTTAAATCTGAAATATGACGTTGTTTTATCTGTAATCATCATTGATGCCGATAACTTTAAGACATGGCGGAACACACTGCCATTTTATAAGAATGTGCGGAAGGATGGAATTGAGTTATGGAAGGCAGCATAAAAGAACTTTCTCAATATCGTCTCTCGCGTGCTGAGGAAGATCTTGATACTTCTAGAAAACTTTTTGATGGTGGAGAACTACGTCTTTCTTTAAATCGGTCCTACTATGCAATATTTCATGCGCTTCGCGCCGTCAATGCTTTAGACGGTTTTGACAGTAGCAAGCATAGCGGTGTGATAGCACACTTCAATCAGTACCATGTAAAAACTGGTGACTTCCCGAAGAATGTATCACGAATGATTGCTGAGGCCATGGAAATTCGGCAACGATCAGACTACGAAGACTTCTTTATAGCATCAAAAGCCGATGCAGAGAAGCAGCTGGCAAACGCTGAAACAGTTGTATCTCTTACACGCCAATATTTGCAGAACCGATTTAGCGATGATGAATTTTAACGGAAAAAGAATTGTAGAATATTTCAGCCTCCTGACCGGAATACAAATAAAAGAAACACTCAAGATACTTTCTAAATCGAAAGTGTTTCTTGAAGTAGTACACGGCAATCCGGCATACAATTACGAAGGATATATTTCAAATCTTTTTGACATAAAAGACGAATTAAAAGAACGTCCAGATTGTCCGAAGGAAATTGACAAAATCAGTGAAATGTCCGTCGTTCTTTTGAATGAGCTGAAAATAAAGAATGCGCGTGAGCATAGCCTAAGAAGTCGAATAAAAGACTTCTTCATACTACAGCGATTCAGTAAACAACTAGGATGTTAATAAAGGGCCAGGCACGAAGAAGTGCCTGGTCTTTCTTTACCCTCCGCAGCCAATGTTTCCGCCTATAGTGCTGTCATTTCAGCGGTAACGTCTGGTAAGACGAGAATCACAGATATTGATGTGGTTGGAATTGATCCGATACCTTTTCTTCTCAAAATCCGGTTTTAGTGACTGGATGGTTGAGAAGGCAAAGGAGGATGCGGCTGTACGTCTGATTTCGCTTGGGGAGATGTATGAGCTTCGGTAGATATTGCTCCCACCCCTGCTTACGAGAGATTTATAAACCAGCAGCCGAAGCACAAACCTCGACTGCTGGTTATATAATGTCTCCATCAGCCGTCCACACGGATCTCTATGCCAATGCTTCCATCAGCCACAACCCATTACATATTTCAAGCAGACCGGGCTGCAGCATCTCGATGGCGTCCAGGCTGTGGCCGATTCCCTCATCCGCTACATGTACAATGACCAAGAACGTATACGCTGCCCGCTTTTTACAGCAAGGTGGCAATATTCCTCAATTTAGTGTAAGATATGGAAAACCAAATACATAAGAATACAAGAGGATAAGGGCATTGTGTCTAATTTCAATTCTACAATAATCGAATTTAAGACAATTGCTTTACTCTCGAAAGGTCCATGTCAACATGCCGCAAGCAGAAAACATAGAAAAACTGAAAACAAATTCCCCGGCAGAGAAGACAAATTCCTCAGCGCAGGAGCCAAATTCTTCGGCAGAGAAGAAAAATTCCTCAGTGCTGAAGAGCAAACCCTCGGCGATTTACGTCTCTATCGTGATGCCGGCCTACAACTCTGCAGTCACCATCAGCGAGTCAATCTGTAGCGTATTAGCCCAGACCTATCCCTATTGGGAACTGATCGTGATAGATGATGCTTCGAAGGATGACACGATAAAAAAGGTAACAGCGTTTCAGGATGATCGTATCAGAATCCTGAAGCAGCCCACAAACCAGGGAGTAGCCGCCGCAAGAAATCTCGGCGTGCAGGAAGCCCGTTACGACTGGATCGCCTTCCTCGACAGTGATGACCTCTGGACTAAAGACAAGCTTGAAAAGCAAATCCAACAGATGATCACTCTCGAAAGGAATTTATCCTTGCAGCAGCCATCTGATATTCTGTCCAATGCCTACAGCAACGATTCCTCCTTTCATAAAACACCGTGCGGTGGTAATATGCAAAGACCTTCACTATACTACACCGGTTCTGCCTTCATCGACGCTGCAGGCCATCCTTTAAGCTACATTCTCCACGTTCCATCGCAGATGACCGCAAAGGAAATCCTAAAACAAAACCTCGTATCCTGCTCGTCAGTCCTCGTCCGGCGAGATATCATGCTTCGCCATCCCATGCCGATCGACCGCAGGAAGCCACTCCACGAGGATTTCGCAACCTGGATCGGAATCCTCCGCGCCGAAGGACTGGCAGCAGGGCTCGACGAGCCCCTCCTCATCTATCGCCTTCAGAAAAAATCAAAATCCTCCAACAAAGGAAAGGCTGCCATGATGCACTGGAACGCGATGCGCGTAAATCAAATTCCACTCCTGACCGCACTTATTAGCATGATTTTCTACATGGAGCGGGGTGTGCGGAAATACGCAAAGATCCGAAGAAAATAAAAAGAAAAATGAAACATTACTAGTCACATACGCAAAGTACGCACTCTATACCTTTCCAGTGGCATACCTTCTCGATTTAGTGTAAGATATGAAAAACCAAATATAACAAAGAAACCGCACAGGGCAAGGACAGCTTGTAAACATTAGTTTTCCTGCCCTGCATGGCAGAAAGGTATCTCCGGCATGAACCAAAAGCTTTTAAAATTAACAGATATTCTCATGACCATCTACGTTCTGTTCTATCTCTGCATCTTTCCGATGGCCATTCGAAATAAATATTTCGATATTTTGAATTTCCGTTACGTCCTGTTCTGGAAGCCCACAGCAGTGTATATGGGCATCTTTGCTGTCATTGGAATCGTATACCTCATCGCAAACCATAAAATGATTTTTGAGGAAGGGCCGAAAGCTGCGAATGACTCAAAAGCCGTTATAAACGCAAAAGCTCGACAGCTCAAGAAGTCTTCGAAAACGCCAACAGACCTTGAGAACGCAAAGGAATCAAATCATAAAATTTTATTGCAAACATGCATTGAAAGGTTTCATCTCACAAAGAGTGATATCGTTTTCACATTTCTTTTTCTGGAAATCGGCATCTCCACACTGCTGGCGCCGCATCTTTACGAAGCCTTCTGGGGAAACCGCGGCCGCTATCAGGGCTTTTTCCTTTGGATTTTCTTTTTCGGTGCCTACATACTCGTCACCCGTTTCTACCACTATCGGAAATGGCATCTCTACTGCATCCTGTTCTTCATGATTTTCCCGTGCACCCTCGGTATCGTTCAGTTCTTCACGATCGACCCCTTCCATTTTTTTGATGGAACAGATTCGAAGTATCGTTATATCTTCTTGTCAACCATCGGCAACATCGACACTTATGGTGCCTACACTGCGATGATGCTTGGCCTCTGCGTCGGAACATTTACCTATACAAAAGACAAAATCCTTACCGGTTTCTCTTTTCTCGTCATGTTCCTCGTCATGATTGCACACCTGATGGCCGTCAGCGATAACACCCTCCTTTCGACGGCTGCTATTTTTGCCTTTCTCCCTTTTGTACTCTGGAAGGATGACCGTGGCTTTCTCCGATACTGGATCGCCGTCGACATGTTTCTTCTAGCAATGCTTACCTGTGGGCGCATCATGGATAGTGGAGTATTTACGATCAATTTCCTTGATGAGAGCTTCCTGATCGGACTAGGAAGAACTATATTGATTAAAGCGATGTTCCTTTTCCTGACCGGCGCGCTAATCGTGTATGTCATTTATTTAATAAGAAAGAAAACCGTATGCACCGACAGATTTTTACAGGTTCTTCGAAAGATTTGGACGACACTTCTGATCATCGGAGTTTGCGCAGTCGTACTTTGCTTAATACTGGCAAATCTGGGAGTACAGAATGCTCTTTTTTCAAGATTTCAACAGTATCTTATTTTTAAAGATACCTGGGGAACAGGCAGAGGCTTAAACTGGCGACTTGGCTTCGAATATTTCAAAAAAGATGCGGGCTTCTTACACATATTCTTCGGATATGGCCCGGATACATACTTTATTCTGATGACAGATCGCTATAAGGATATCATAAAGGCAGCAGGCTACGGTGCCTTCGACAGCGCGCATAATGAATACATAGAATATCTGGCGACCATAGGTATCCTGGGACTTGTTTTGTATATTCTGTATCTTGTTCGATCTATGCAACAAGCAGCAAAGGACCAGACGCTGATTTCTTTTGCTGCAATGACGGCTGTATTTGCTTATATGGTTCAGGCTTCCATTAATATCGCAATACCGATTATTACACCAATCTTTATGATTCTTCTTTCAATTATGAACAGACACAATTCTTAATACTTTCTTAAGAACAGCAAAAGAAATCCATTAAGATTTCCGTAAGAAAATTCAAATGATAAGTTATGACGGTAAACAAAGAAAAAAGGTAGACTCAGTATCGTACCAGATGAGATATACATATTCGTACATTTTAGGGCAAGGTTAATTAAGAAAAGGACTTGATTAATACAGAACCCGGCTGTATAATCTCACCGTAACTGAACAAAATTAATTCAAAACTAAGAATTAATTAAAACTTGTTCACAAAAGAAAAAGGAGAGTGCAATTATTATGAAAAAGCAGACAAAGGTTCTTGTAACACTGTCAGCAGCTGCTCTTCTTGCCGTAGGTTTCTCTGCTGTATCTTTCGCAGAGGGCTGGGACAACTCAACTGGTTCCTGGCAGTACCTTGACAAGGATGGCGAGCCTGTAACAGACACATGGAAGTCTTCAAACGGCCAGAAGTTCTATCTTGGCGATGATGGCGTTATGGTAACAGATTCCCTCATTGAGGATTCTACCACAAGCTCCAACAAGACATATTACTACTATGTAGACGCTAACGGCGCTATGGTTACCAACACTTGGAAGGCTGTAGCTCTTGACGGCGATGAGAACACTGATCTTGATGCTGAGTACTGGTGGTACTATTTCGGATCTGATGGTAAGGCTTACACATCTTCCGATAACAAGCTCACAAAGTCTAAGATTAAGACCATCAACGGTCTTAAGTATGCTTTCGATGAGGAAGGCCACATGGTATATGGCTGGGTAGATGAGAACGATCTTACTCAGAACGATGATGATGAAGACAAGTGGAAGACAGCTAAGTACTATTTCAACGGCTGGAATGATGGTCATGCTGCAAACGGCTGGTTACAGCTCGATGTAGTAGACAACTCTTCCGATGAGACAGATAAGACCTACTGGTTCTACTTCGATGGTAACGGTAAGAAGAAGACTGGCCGTAAGAAGATCAACGGTAAGTATTATCACTTCGATTCTGATGGTCACATGGTAGACGAGTGGGATTATCAGGATACCGAAATCGGCAGCGGTTGGGCTGGTACAGCTTCTAATACAGCATCTATCTCTTATCTCAATGGCGATGGCGCTGAGAGAAAGAATAAGTGGGTTTGGGCTGTTCCAGCAGAGGACTGGATCAAGGGCGACTATGATGATGATGAGTACTCTTGGTTCTACTTCAATAAGAATGGTAAGCTTGAGTCTAACAAGATCAAGAAGATCAACGGTAAGAAGTATGCTCTTGATGAGTATGGCCGTATGCTGACAAGCCTTGTTGGTTCTAACGGTTCTCTTGTTGCTAACTTTGATGATGATCTTACACTTAGCACAGATGATGGTAATGGTACAGACGACTTCACAAGAGAGTCATGGACATCTAAGGATGTTACAAGATCTGTAGATCTTTACTACTTCGGCGAGGATGAGAAGAAGGATGGTAGCATGAAGAAGGGCTATCAGACTCTTACTCTTGATGATGGCGATTATCAGTTCTACTTCGACGCTACATCTGGTAAGGCTACTACTGGTTATGTAAGCAAGATTAAGAAGTATACGTTCAATGGCCTTGTTCTCAAGCCAACCTCTGATGATGAGAGCAACTATGCTGGTATCACAAGCGATTTTAAGATGCACATCGGTTATGGTGAGATCGTAGTTGGTGATACTCTTGTAAACAAGTCCGGTACAGTTGTTAAGGGCAACAAGAAGGCTGTTAAGGATTCTGATGATGCTTACTTTGTGGTTGATTCCAATGGTAAGGTTCTTGCAACTTTTGCAGACAAGGATGCTTACGATGATTGGAAGAAGAAAAACAAGTAATTTATCTGATTTCGAATTAGTAACTTGCTAAAAAAATTAGCCTGGGATTTATCCCAGGCTAATTTTTATAAAAGGAGAAATAAACATTTGATGAGACGATTTTTATGTAAGCTTATGATTTTATCTGCTGTTATTGCTTCGCTATCTGCATGTAAGCCTTCTTATGATGTGCCAGTAGATACACCGGAAACCGGCACAATGAGTGCGGATACACCATATGATCTTGATTTTGTCCAGATTAACAACGATATTCTTGAATACTATGGCGAAGGAAGCATGTCAAAGATTTTTCCTTTTATAAAAAATCTTGAGATTGATGGCGATAATGAGTCAAAGAACATTACGATGATTCTGGATGTACAGCCAAATGTGATGAATGATGCAATAGATATTTTGATTACAGATATCACGAAGCAGATAGGTGATGAAGCACAGATGCAGGATTTCCGTCTGAAGAAATCAGATAATGAATCCTTTGGAACTGTATTTGATATTTATAATTATACGATCAAGGTCACACAGGATAGTAACACGATCTATGATCAGACCATCGAAACAACAGACGGCGAAGACATCCCGTTTAATCCATCAACAGATGGTGATACGATAAAGGAATCCATTGAGGCAGAAATCGCTTCGAATAACGCAGATGCTGTGCAGGAGACAGTTGCAACTAAAGAAACTGCAGCCTCAGAAACTACAGCACAGGCTGCAGGCTAAAATGTTTTCCAAGGAATAGAATCCTGAAAGATTCTAAGATTTTACAAAATATTAGTCGTTAAACCTATTCATAAGCCGAGAGGTGGTTTCCATCTCCCGGCTTTTCGTGTATATTGATAGGTATGTAACAAGAGGAAATCGCATGTTGGAGTGCAGTAAAGTGAGCGATGTCGAGGTGCTTATCGCATCCTACCGGAAGGATCCTGTGGAAATCATCAGGAAAATCCATGTTCAGTCAGATTTTGTTTTTGCAAATCAATTGGGAGAAAATCAGAAGGAAGAAATTATAGCAGAAATTCATGAAAAAGTTCACATCGTATCGTACGATTTCGTAGCGTATAAGGAGAAAATATCCGAAGCGAGACAAACTGAATGCTTCACTGATGCTCACACATGTCATGGCATAATCGTTGAGACCGCTACTCGTGGCGTCGGGAAAAACAGAAACATCACGCTTCAGCATGCAACGGGGAAGTATCTCCTCTTCGCGGACGACGACAACGTTCTGGCAGAAGGTTATTCCGCATTGATTCAACAAGCTTTCGAAACACATCCCGAGGCGGACCTCATTGCCTTCAATGCCGATATCCGCGGCAGCCGGGTGGGTACGAAGGATATCAAGCATTATCACCGGTTACATGGCTATAACTCCAAGCGCTATGGCGCCTTTCAAATCGCGATCCGGAAATCCACATGGGACAAAAATCCGGTTTTTTTTAATGAATATTTCGGCGGCGGATGTCTCTACGGAATGGGGGAAGACGTCATCTTCATCAAGGACTGCCTCACGAAAGGCTATCACATGGCAGCCGTACCTGTATGCATTGTAACAGTAAACCAGGAGAGATCGACATGGTTCCGGGGCTATAAGGAAAAGTTTTTCTATGATGAGGGCGCGCTTGTGTCAGTCCTTTTTCCGCGGATATATCGTCTCATGTTCTACTACTATGCCTGGAAATTCGGCCGCCGGTCAAAACTTCTGAGGAGGTCTATCATGCGCCTCATGAAAGAAGGCGCGAAGGGGTATAAGACGCTTCTGACGTATGATACTTATGAAAAGATAAGGGAAATGAGGAAGTGAGTAAAAACTATATAAAAGGACAGTTTGATAGCGCCGGGCTGATATCTGTTATCATTCCGGTTTATCAAGTGGATAAATATCTCTCAGCGTGTCTTGATTCGCTGCTCGCACAGTCGTATCAGAGACTTGAAATCATCCTTATTGATGACGGCTCGAAGGATGAGAGCGGCAGAATCTGTGAAGCGTATCGTGCACGTGATCAGCGCATCAGCGTGATCCATCAGGAGCATCAGGGGCCATCCGGTGCACGTAATGTAGGCATCGAAGTCTCCACAGGGCCATTTCTCTTCTTCCTCGACAGTGATGATATCCTCCCAATGAGTGCATTGGAAGAACTCTATACCTCAATCCAGTCATCCGGGGCTGACATTGCGCTCGGACATTTTCAGCGTTTTCAAGCCTATGAGGAAACGAAATATTATGCTGATGTCACGCTCGGACATTCTCAGAAAATTGTGAATGACAATGAACTGCTGGCTATGCAAAAGGAGGCGGTTCCTGAAAACGAAAAAGAGAAATGTGTTTTTGCTAAACGCTTTTCAGGACGAAACAGGATGGAGACATCGGATGATTCTGCCCCTGAAAAAAAACATATGGGGAAAAGTAGAATGTTGACATCGGACGCCATCAATCCATGGAAAATCTATGCTGGGGAATGCCAGATGGAGGCATTGTTCCGAGATACTGATTTTCCGGTGATGGTATGGGGGAAGCTATATCGGCGGGAACTTTTTGGGGATATTCGGTTTCCAGTCGGGAAGCTCTATGAGGATGAGTTTACAACTTACCGGGTGCTTGCTCTTTCACGAAGCAGTGTGATGATCCCGGAAATCGTCTATTATTATCGGAAGAATCCTAAAGGAATTATGAACCAGAGCTATAATGCTTATAGTTCTCACACGATGCAGCTGCTTGATGCGGCAGAAGAGCAGCTCCGATTTGTAAAGGAGAAGTATCCGTCATGTATCGATGCAGCACGGGAGAAGCGGGTATATTGCGCACTGCAATGTGCTATAAAGCTTCTGCGGACGAAAGAGGCACAGGAGCAGGTCTATCTTGATCAAAAAAGATGCTTAAAGGTCATTCGAAAGGATTTATTATTTTTCGTATTCAAGGGGAAGAACCGGATGAAGACGAAGCTCTTTGCTATACTGTACGGATTAAATCCCGCGTTTTGTAAGATAATAACATAACCAGATAAAATGAGTAGACATGCAGGCATAGCCCTGTAACTGGTACAAAATCGGACAACTTCCATTGTGGCGAAGCTTCTGTTATGATGCCTCTTGTAAGAATTAGATGATTACAGGAAGGAAGCGATATGAAGGAAAATGATGCTGTAGTGGAGAGGTTTTGGCTGAAGAAATGCGAGGAGCTCACCTTTGCAGATGATTTTATGTTCTGTAGGTTCCTGACGGACCGGCCAGATATCTGCAGAAAAATGGTGGAGGTGATTACCGGACGGAAGGTGAGTGAAGTCCGGAATCTGGTTGCGCAGCGGTCGGAAAAGGGATATTATGATTGTAAGGGTGTTCGATTCGATGTGTATTTCGAGGATGAAGAGAAGACAGTTTACGACTTCGAGATGTAAACGGTTCTGAAGGAAGAGCTAGCCCGGCGGGTAAGGTATTATCAGAGTATGATAGATACTAATCATCTGAAGGCTGGGAAACAATATCAGGAGCTGCCAGACTCGTACATCGTGTTTATCTGTTTGGAGGATCCGATTCGTAAAAATCTTCCGAAATACACATATCATGAGGAGTTAGTGAGGATGGTCATGTGACAGACCTTTGCAAATATGAATCCAGACGATCACGACGCCGCTGGATTGACAGATTTGATTATGTCTCCTTTTTGAATGAAAAATAATAAGAATATGCTATAGTATGTAGGCGAAGGATTATGGCATATGTGTGATAATTCTTGAATTCTGATGATGAGTAATTGGTACTATTTTGACACAAAGGGCTCTGATGCGAATACAGCTGGTGCAAAAGCCCCTAAGGATATTGCGACGATTTTGAAACGGCGCGGTGCAAAGGCAATCCGCCGGGATGTAGGGTTTACCAAGGAACATGGTGTGAGGAGGCTCCTTCATATTTTGTCCTGCATCATGAACTGGATGATCTCACTCATCATGATACCTGCCGGATCAACGGTCGTGCTACAGCATCCCTATGATGTTATGGGTTTTACGGAGACAGCAATTCGCATAGGGCATCGTAAGAAAATCAAGTTTGTTTTCTTCATTCACGACATCGGCACGCTTCGCGGCATCGATACAGCGGGCAGTGCAAAGCAGGAACGCTGCTTCCTTCTTGCGGATTATAACGTCGCGCATAATGATGTGATGAAGCGCTATCTTGCCTCAAAGGGGTTAAATCCGGAGAAAATCTTGTGCCTCCAATGCTTTGATTATCTGGTGGATCAAGCGGTTGCAACGTATACTCAGACGAATCAAACGGCGGCGAATACTTTGAAAAATCAGGCAGAAGCAGCGCATGCCGGGCTGGCCCAAAGGACGGTCATCATTGCGGGAAATCTCGACAAATGGAAGTCATCTTATATTTATAAGCTGCTCGCCTCGGATTTGAAGTTTACTGTGCGGCTCTATGGTCCGTATTTTTCAGGTAAAACGGGAGATCATGTCGACTATAGAGGAAGTTTCGCACCGGAAGCGCTGCCCGGGGAGCTGACCGGAAGCTTCGGACTTGTCTGGGATGGCGATACACTGGATACCTGTTCCGGTACCACAGGACGATATTTGCGGTATAATCATCCTCATAAAGTGTCCTTATATCTCGCAGCAGGCATCCCGCTTCTTGTATGGAAGGAAGCAGCAATCGCATCCTTTATAGAAGAGCATCATGTCGGATGCTGCATTAATTCTCTTCAGGAAATTCCGCATATTTTTGATACAATGGATGAAAAGACATATGAAGATATGCTGAAGAATGCAAAAGAACTTTCCGGAAAACTACGGACGGGCTATTTTACTAATGCAGTGCTTGATGAGATCATGAAAAATGAGGCAAGGAAATCAGCAATACTCTGTTTATAAAAAATCATTAAAGAACAGTAGAACATGAACTATACCATCCAGCACCTGGTGCTGCCATCCGAAGAAAAGCATATGGAAGCCCGCGAGCTATTTTACCATGGCGATGAAGGCAGCCTTGATGCAGAAAAGCGCACCCTATCTCTAGAAAAGGGACAGAAGGTAGATTTCACAACATATCTGAACGCTTGCTCGTATCGCAAGTGGAAAAAATATACCATCGCCGGCACCTTGATGCTGACACTTGATCTAAAGGGCCAGGCTGTGATTTCCTACGTCGGCTATCGTAAAGATAAGACGAAGCTTCAGAGAACTGAATATAAGACTGAGCGTGATGAGCGTACAGGGAGACGTGAAACCACTTTCACTTACCCGGAGAATGATGAACAGATACTGGGTTTCGAGCTGACGGCACTTGACGTTTGCGTGATCCACGGCGGTTACTTTTCCGCTGAAGTGGATGAGCGCAAGCTGAACCCCGTAGAGCTCTGCCTCGCCACCACTACGATGAAAAAGGAAGCCTACATTAAGAAAAACGTAGCACTTCTACAGTCTGAGATTCTCAATACCGACATGGAGATTGCGAAGCATTTTTATATTCATGTCGTTGATAACGGACGTACACTTACCGAAGACGATATCCACGGAAAGCACGTCTTCCTCCATCCAAATACAAACGCCGGCGGCTCGGGCGGCTATGCCCGCGGCATGATTGAATGCCTCCATCAGACACCTGAAGCGACAAATGTTCTCCTCATGGATGATGATGTCCTGGTTCTCCCGGAAAGTATCATTAGAACCTATCATCTTTTAAGACTTCAAAAGCCGGAATATCGGGACCATTTTATCAGTGGTGCGATGCTATACTTTGAAGAGCCTAAAAAGCAGCATGAAGATATCGGAACAGTCAGGGAAAACGGATATTTTCAGTCCCTCAAGCCGAAATTCGATCAGACGAAGCTATGGGATAACATCACAAATGAAGAAGATTACCCGAAAAGTGAAAATGAATTTGCTGCCTGGTGGTATTGTTGCATTCCGATGACGATGATCAAGAGGCACGGCCTACCGTTGCCTCTTTTTATACGTTTTGATGATGTGGAATATTCTTTACGTTGCCAGGCACAGTTTATCACGATGAACGGGATATGCATCTGGCATATGGGGTTTGCCCTTAAATATAACCCCGCCCTCGTCGATTATCAGGAGCGTCGCAACCAGCTGATCGATCAATCCGTGACCGGAGTCCTTAAAAATGTTAATGCAGTTGAAGTGCTATATAAAGCATATCGCGTCGAGCTCTTAAAGCTAAATTATGACGCGGCAAGTCTTGTGTTAAAAGCCTTTGAGGATTACATGAGAGGTCCAGCTTTTTTGGAAAAAAATCAAGGCGAAAAGCTTCTGAAGGAAAATTCTCGTCTTAATGAAAAGACAGAGCCACTTGATCATTTCCCTGAAGCAAAGAAGCTGCTATCGGAATCAGGCGAGCTTCCGGAAAAGAAGAAAATAAGCTTTATCAACAAATGGCTTCTTCGAATTACGTTTAACGGACATAGATTGATTCCGAAAAGGTTGCTTCGCGACTTAGGAGTAACCAGCTTAGACTCCTACTATGACCCGGAAAGTATCGCACTTCATCGAGAGCTTATCGCAGTGAATCCGTATACAAAGGAAGCAGTGCTGCGGAGGCTTGACCGGAAAAAATACCAGGTGCTTCAGAGGAGATGGAGACACTTATTCCGATATTATCGTAAAAACGAAAAGAAAATCCGGAATGACTATCGGAACAAGCGCGAATATTTAACTTCGGAAGCGTTTTGGAATAGTTATCTTGATTTGCAACCGTGAAATCAATTTCGCCTCCAAGAAGATGTACTTTGTCTGATAGAAAGGAAGCCTTTATTATTACGATATAAGAAACCTTCTGATTCTGTACGCACTGGTGTATAATGATGAAAGCCTAAGCTCCATGTAGAAGTATGCACTAAAGAAGAGTGACTTCGCCCGACACATTAAAATTTTGACGAGAGAGACTCGGACTTTGACTTTTCGTGTGTTAGAAGAGGCAAGGAACTAGAGAAATAAAGAAAGAGAACGATTCATGAAAAAAATCATGGTTGTATTCGGTACACGGCCGGAAGCCATTAAGATGTGTCCGCTCGTACAGGAATTAAAGCGTCAGAATACTATAAAGACACTTGTAGCCGTAACAGGACAGCATCGAGAAATGCTTGATCAGGTGCTTTCAGTATTTCAGGTCGTACCGGATTATGATCTTTCTATCATGCATGAAAACCAGACACTGTTCGATGTGACAACAGACGTTCTGATGGGCATGCAGAAAATCCTTGAAGAGGAAAAGCCGGATATCGTACTGGTGCATGGAGACACCAGCACGACTTTTTCGACTGCATTGGCATGCTTCTATCTTCAGATTCCAGTGGGACATGTTGAGGCGGGACTAAGAACTTACCGGCTGGATGCGCCATTTCCTGAGGAATTTAACCGACAGGTGGTTTCGAAAATCAGTACCTATGATTTTGCACCGACGGAGAGGAGCCGCGAAAATCTGATTCGTGAGGGAAAGAATCCTGCGCGAATTTATGTAACCGGGAATACCGGAATTGATGCTTTGAAGACAACCATCCGAAAGGATTATACCGATGAAAATCTAGAGTGGGCTAAAGATAGCCGACTTATTACGATTACAGCGCATCGCAGGGAAAACCTCGGTGAACCGATGCGTCATATGTTCAGAGCAATCAAGCGGGTGCTTGATGAACATGAACAGGTCAAGGCGATTTATCCGATTCATATGAATCCTATTGTGCGGGAGATAGCCCGTGAAATTTTTGGTGAGGATGACCGGATTCGAATCATTGAACCTCTGGATGTTCTGGCGTTTCATAATTATCTAGAAAAAAGCTATCTGATCCTGACGGATTCAGGTGGCATCCAGGAGGAAGCACCGAGCCTTGGGAAGCCGGTACTTGTCATGCGGGATACGACAGAACGACCGGAGGGCGTAGAAGCTGGGACACTGAAGCTTGTCGGCACGAAGGAAGAAACGATATATCAGGAGTTTACGCGGCTTCTTGACGATGAAGAGTCCTATCAAAAGATGGCACAGGCGAAAAACCCCTATGGAGATGGCCACGCGTCCGAGAGAATCGCAGATGTGTTGACGGACAACATTGCATAGATTGCTGACTATAGATTATACTGGCTTTTGATAAATCAGATATCAGCAGTGTTTCATATGAACAGTTCAAGACATTGAATCCAACACGGAGAACATACATGACCGATAATATTAAAATTTTCATATCCTATCATAAGCCGGGGTTCCTCCCGAAGCGAAAGTATCTTTATCCGCTTCAGGTAGGCTGCGCAGTGAACGGTATACATCTGGACGGTATGCTGCACGACGATGATGGTGAAAACATTTCTGAAAAGAATCCGATGTACTGCGAACTCACGGGACAATACTGGGCTTGGAAGCATGAAGATGCGGACTATTACGGATTCTTTCATTATCGGCGGTATATGAATTTCTCCGATACAGTTTTTCCACATTCGAAATTTCAGGACGTCGAATTTGATTACCTGACCGACCATGCCCTTGATGAAATCGGCATCGACCCGGATCGCATGAAAACCATCATCAATCAATATGATGTGATTGCAACGTCTGAAACTGATATTCGAAACCTCGGCACTTTTAAGTCAACCTATGACCACTACGACAAAACACCGTATCAGCATAAAGAAGACATTGATACAATCCTCGAAATTATTGAGGAGAAATATCCTACCTATTATGATACGGCAGTGGAGTATCTGAATTCTCCGAAAGGCTATTACTGCAACATGTTCATCATGCGAAGGGAGATTTTTCAGCCCTATTGCATATGGCTTTTTTCTATCCTTGAAGAGCACGAAAACAGAAGAAGAGAGGCACTAAAGAACTATGGACCGGAGGCGCTTCGTGTCAGCGGTTACCTCGGTGAGAGACTTTTCGGCATTTATTTTACCTATCTTAAAAAGTCTGGTAAGTATAAAACAACCGAACTTCAGAGAACGCTTTTCAAGCATACGGACACGATTCCAATCACGAAACCTGCATTTCAGACGGCTAATGTAGCCATTGCGATCGCAGCAAATGAACAATTTATGCCCTACTCGGGTGTTTTCATTCAATCCATCATGGATCATGCGAGTACGGATCATAATTATGACATTCTGATTCTCACGGAGGACGCGAAGCCATATACCCGGACAAAGCTTCTGTCGATGCTGGAGGGACACGAAAATTTCAGTATTCGTTTTCTTGATCCCGGCTCGCTTCTTTCCGAATACCATCTTTTCGTGCGCGGACATTTCAGTAAGGAAACTTATTATCGGTTGGTGCTTCCGGAGATTCTGTCGGACTATGACAAGATCGCCTATATCGATTCGGACCTCGTGACGCTTCGGGATGTCGCAGACCTTTACGATACAGATGTGACAGGCTATCTTATTGCAGCGACGCATGATGCAGATACCGCCGGCCTTTACAATGGCTCCGAACCCCAGAAAAAGGCCTATATGGATTCCATTCTCAAAATGAAGAATCCGTATGACTATTTCCAGGCAGGTGTCCTCGTCATGAATCTCGCAGAATTTCGTAAGACCTATACGACGAAGCAGATTCTCGAATATGCTGATGCCTACGACTACGAGCTTCTCGATCAGGATATTCTGAATCATCTCTGTGAAGGAAGAGTTCTCTATCTGGATATCCGTTGGAACATCATGGTTGATTTTAACGGCATCCGCATCAAGGAAAATATCCGTAATGCCCCGAAATACCTCCATGATATGTATATGGAAGGAAGAAAGAATCCGTATATCGTGCATTATGCGGGACCGCAGAAGCCCTGGATGAGTCCGGAGATGGATATGGCCGAGTATTTCTGGCAGTATGCGCGGGAAAATGTGTTTTATGAGAGAATTCTTGCAAATATGTCTACGGCAATCACGAAGCGGGAGCTCGATGAACAGGACGCTTCGAAGAAAAAGTTAGTTGACGATACGAATCTTAATCCGTTGAAGGAAGTATCGGCGAAGCTCCTGCCCTATGATTCAGGTCCACGTGAGTTTATCAAGAAAATTTATCATTTCTTCGTACACACCGAGTGGGAAGTGGAAGCCAAGGAGCTTAAGGAAAAGAATAAAAACAGAGGCAAATGATGGCAAAATTGCAGGAAAGGATCAGAGTCTTTTTTCACTATAGACCGCTGTTTCGGGAGCTGGTCTGGAAGGACATCAAATTAAAATATAGACGAAGCTTTCTCGGATATTTCTGGAGTATCTTAAGCCCTCTCATGATCATGATCATCATGGTGATCGTGTTTTCAAATATGTTTCGGTTCAATATTCAGAACTATCCGGTCTATCTCATTATCGGGCAGACCATCTTTAATTTCGTTTCCGAGTCCAGCAATCAAGCCATGTGGTCAATCACCGGAAACGCCGCGCTTCTGAAAAAGGTCTATGTTCCTAAATATATCTTTACCCTTTCGAAGGTGACAAGCGCCTGTGTAAATGTGTTTTTTTCTCTCGGCGCCATGTTGATCGTCTTTTTCGTCTGCCATGTTCATTTCAATGCCTACATGCTGTGGATTCCGGTCATTATCCTTCAGGCGTATCTTTTCTGTGTCGGTCTCGGAATGCTTCTTTCTGCGACCAATGTTTTCTTCCGGGACATTCAGTACATTCATGCGGCATTTCTTACAGGCTGGATGTATATGACACCGATTTTCTATCCGGTAGAGATGTTGCCGGATTGGCTAAAGTGGATCGTGACCCATCTGAACCCAGTGTATTCCTATATTACACAGTTCAGAACCGTGGTTCTCTATGAGACATTTCCGGATCTGATGCTGATCTTGATCGGACTGATCTGGGCGGGCATCTTGCTTCTTGTGGGAACGGCAGTCTTCTTCAAGACGAAGGATCAGTTCATACTATATATTTAAAGGAGATCCCTGATGGGAGATATAGCAGTTTCAGTTGAACATGTTGCAGTACGCTTTAACATGGCAACCGAGAAGGTGGACAACTTAAAGGAATATTTGGTTCGGCTCATGAAGCATGAGCTGATGTTTCAGGAGTTCTTCGCGCTGAAGGATGTGAGTTTTCAGGTGATGAAGGGAGAAGCCTGGGGCATTATCGGCACCAATGGCTCCGGTAAATCAACACTTCTTAAGGCAATCAGCGGAATCTTTAAGCCTTACCGTGGAACCATTACGGTAGACGGATCTATCGCTCCACTGATCGAGCTTGGTGCCGGCTTCGACGGCGAGCTTACCGCACGGGAAAATATCTTCTTAAATGGGGCAGTGCTTGGATATGACAGAGATTTCATGAAAAGACATTTTGATGAGATCGTACATTTTGCAGAGCTAGAAAACTTTCTCGATATCCCTATCAAGAATTTCTCCTCCGGTATGGCCGCGCGGCTTGGCTTTGCCATTGCGACAGTCGTGAATCCGGATATTCTCATCTGTGATGAGGTGCTATCTGTCGGCGACGCTGCCTTCCAGCAGAAGTGTGAGCGAAGAATGCAGGAGATGCGCTCTTCGGGCACGACACTTCTCTTTGTATCACACTCAATAGATTCTGTCCGTTCGGTGTGCGACCATGCGCTATGGCTTAATAAGGGAACCGTGATGGATATCGGTGATGTGGACACCGTAAGCAATGACTACATGAGTTTCGTGGAGTAAAATTTTCGCTTTATTTTGAAATGAAGAGATTGAGCTTGAGAGCGTAGGATAGAAGATGTAGTCTGGAGCGGAGCATTGATGGAAATAAAGGATGAAGAGGTAAAGAGTGGAAACTGCGGCAGGCATGCAAACTGGCGTCTCGAACCGGATGGAACACTTCGAATTTCCGGCACTGGTGAAGCCTGCACACCGGATGTCAGCTTCCAGATTTATGATGAAAAAATAGAGCATCTAATGATTGGAGACGGCATCACAGCAGTCTCCGGTTTTCGTGGTCTTCATTTTCTTTCAGATGTCTGGTTCCCGGAGAGCCTACGATCCATCGGCAACTTTGCGTTTACCAGTTCTCATATAAAGGACATTATTCTACCTTCCAGCTTAGAGAGCATCGGCGAGGCAGCATTTCAAGGCTGCAGCGAATTGACAGAAATGATCTTTCCGGAAGGCGTAAAAGAAATAGGAAGCTATGCCTTCTGTGATTGTAATCTTTTGGAGAAGATCAGCTTTTCCGGAAGTATCCAGCATATCGGTTGGTATGCATTTGCGTTTTGTAGAAGTCTTCAGAAGGCTGTCGAAAGAGAGCGTATCCTTCATGAGGATTTTGGGGTATTTTTTGAATGCAAAAGACTGAAAATATCAGGCAATGCTTTGATTGATAAAGAGAAGAATGTAGATACCTGCGAAAGCATAGTGAACGAAAAGGAACTGGAACAGGAACAAGAGCAGAAACAGGAGCTGGTGCTCAAGCTTTCAGATGAGGGAGCACCGGTCACGAAAGAAGACATCCGAAAGGGCTTTAAATTTCAGATTAAGGCGAATCAAGAGGAAGAATTTTCTATTTATCAAGATGTCCGGTTAGGAGAAAGCGATGTATGGTGCTGGACTGGAAATAGGCAGGTCGCAGTGGCAAGGCCGAAGCGAGAAATGAACGGTCAGTTTTTTGTGCGTGGGATTGCAACCGGTGAGACAGAGCTTCGCTTCTTTTCAGACAGAGGGATGTTGTCGGTGCCTGTGCATGTTGACCCCGGTGATTTTTTCTTTGAGGATGTGCGGGAGAAGACAGCATATTATTATGATGCGGTGTATTGGGCGGTAAACTGCGGTATCACGAAAGGGTATAGTGGAAACCGTCTTTTTGCACCGGAGAGAGTCTGCACGAGAGCACAGGTCCTGACCTTCCTGTGGAGAGCCTACGGCGCACCGGAAATGAAGCATGAAAGTAAAGAATTCCTGGATGTTCCGGGAAAAAGCTGGTTTTCCCAGGCAGTGAGCTGGGCCGTAGAAAAGGGTATCCTCGATAGTGAAAGGATGAACCACAGCTTTATGCCGGAAGCCACTTCTACGAAAGCAGAAACGATCAATTTTCTGTGGAAGGTCGAAGATGCGCCGGCCGAGACGGGCAGCGTCCGGGAAACGGGATATTTGGATATCACAGAGCAGGACTGGTGTGCTTCTCCAGTGCTATGGGCGTATCGAAACAGAATCCTTACAGAAGCAAAGTATTTTCACCCGAATCTGTCTGTGAAGCGTGGAGAGGTTGTGACGTATCTATACAGGCTTTTGGAAGGAAAAAAGATGATTTAACGAGGCGTTAGTATCTGGGCGTAGTTGATAGAAAGTGCGAAATCATACAGGAAAAAGGGCATGACGATACAGGAGCTTTTCAAGAAGATAAAGGAAAACAGAGGAAAGACAGTTGTTTTTCTTGCGCCTATTTTTAACGATGAGAATATCACAGATGGCTACTGGCAGAGGATCAAGGCTATCGATGAGACATTTTTCAAAGGATATCTCCGGATTTATCTTCGCATGCAGGAGGATTATATGCGGGGAGATATCCCGGCCTTTGAACTTCTTAAGGTAGATGAGAGACATGTAGAAGTTTTTTTGGATTCGAGAAGTCAGGTGCAAAGCCACGTCCTTTTCAAGCTGATTGTGAGTGTCGGTCTTGTATATGTGCACTGCGCAGCGCGTGTGATTCTTCGGAGTACAGGCGTCATGCTTCGAAAGGCTCTGAAGGCTCCGAATGTCTTCTTAATATGGGATGTGCATGGTTCTGTTCCGGAGGAATATGTCATGCAGGGTGATTTCTGGGGCGAACAGGAAGCGGATGAAGCAGAGAGCTTCCTTGCAGCATGGTCAGATTTACATATATCCGTGAATTTCGCGATGGAAGAGCACCTGAGGATAAAGTACGGAAGAAAGCTCCATGGCAAGTCTGTCATACTGCCGATCTTTACAAGCGGACTTGGAAAGGAAATCACTTCTATCCCTGGAACCATGGAATCTACAGTTTCGGAAGATAGCACAGCGGAAAAGTCTGGACGAAAGGCTTTGGGGATGTCGGCAGATCAACACAAGGTCGTTTATGCAGGTGGCCTTCAGTCCTGGCAGAAGGCAGGCCGTATGGTTTTATCCATCAGTCGATGCGGAGACCGGTGCAGTTATCAGATTTGTGTAAGCAAGCCAGATGAATTTCTTCGGATTTTTGATACATTGCAAGTTTCGAAGCCGTCCTCCATGGAAGTAGCGGAAAAGACACCGGAGGAGTTAAAGAAAGTGTATCAGCAGTGCCAGTATGGCTTTGTGCTTCGAGATGATACCGTCGTAAACCAGGTTGCATGCCCTACGAAGCTGATCGAATATATCGAGTACGGCATACTGCCAATCATGGATTCACCGAATATCGGCGACTTTAAGAAGCTGGGTTTACAGTATCTTTCTGTTTCTGATTTTGATGCAGGAAAACTTCCGAAGGAAACAGAACGTGTCCGGATGGTAAAGGAAAATCGGATGGTGCTCATTAAGCTTCTTACACAGCACGAAACAGGCGTTCAGCAGCTAAAGGAGGCATTGGCAGGACTTGAAGGTAGACCTGTGCAGCGGATTTCGCATGCTGGGGAAAAGATGATCCATCAGGTGAAGATACATTATTTTCCCAGGAAAGACAATAATTATGCAGTGTTTGCGAGAACGACGGAAGATGCGAAAAAGGCTGTGAATAAAAAGGATGCATCCCACGGAATAAAATATATATTTGTCAGTACGATGGATATTAAGGAAATTAATCGCTTTTTGTCGGGAGTACCGGTGCAGTATATTCATAGTACGGAGGGACTACAGGTTAACGGGAATCAATATGGTGGCAGTGCGGATGACCTCAAACTATATTGTAAAAGGAAAGCAATCGGTAGGATTTTTGTTGAAGGAAAAGCATATTCTGTACCAGATGGAGTGGCAAAGATTCAGGAGGAACTGGTATGAATATACTGCTTGACGCCTATCTTGACCATAATTTCGGAGATGATCTTTTCGTAACGATTCTTACGGCCAGGTATCCGGAGGATAGATTCTTTATCTTTACGACGCATTGTCCGCCACATGAACAAGCCTGGGCTTTGTCGATTTCGAATCTACTTGTCGTACCGGAGGATGATGCGTATCTTTCCTCTGGTATGTTTGATGCTTATATCATGGTAGGCGGTGATATGCTCCCAGATATGGAGAGGTTTCATGGAGATTACCGCTGGCGGATACGATATCAGCAGTCTGTTCGGGATGCTGGTGGGTATGTCGGACTTCTAGGTTTTAATCTGTATGAAGAATATGGAGAGAAGTCAAGAAAGGAAATCTGTGAGATGCTACGTCTCGCAGATGAGATTGTTCCGAGGGATACAGCATCCTTACAGATGCTGCTGACACTTTCTCAGGAAGCAGGAACTACTGGAGTAATCCGTCAGGGTGGAGATATGGCGTTTACGCTGTATGATATGCTGCGTGGAAATTTTAAAGACACAACAAAAAAGCAAAATGTGTTAGGTATCAGCATCCGTAGAAAGCTGTTTGTGTCCGATGAAGAAAATGTGCAGTATGAAGAAAATATGGCAGCCCTTGCTGAAGCTTATTTAAGAAATAATCCTGCTTCGAAGGTGAAACTGTTGGCGCTTTCTACTGGAGCCTTTGATGACAGGATCGAAGCAAGAGAAATCATCGAAAAGCTTTCTCCGGAAGTAAAGAAGAGGACGGAAATCTCAGCTTATGAAGGCGATGTAGCCTTTTTTATAAGGGAAATGCAGCAGTGCAGTGCAATTATTGCGACGCGTTTTCATGCCCTTGTATTTTCGATTCTGCTCGGAATTCCTTTAATCCCAGTGCCATATGAGGTGAAAATCGACTATCTTCTAGAGGATATCGGCTATAACGGGATGAAAATCCCATATGCGGAGAAGCTTGCGAAGCCGGATGATGTACTGGCAGAACTTCAGGGTGTACAATATGATGAAGAGAAGCTATTGACTGTCGTTCGAAATGCCCAAACGATTTTTCAGGGCTTTGATACGTGGCGTGCAAAGGAGAAAAACAAACCCGCCAGGAAGAATCAGTCTATGACAGTACCTGTCGAGAGTAGCATGGAAAAAGAACTTAAGAAAACTCGTGGGAAGCTCGAGGTAGTACTCGAATCTATTGGTCACATTGAGGCGAGTGGTATTTACCGGTTTGCCGGAAGGTTTTATCAGCTTAAGAACAGGAAGAAGGATCCTTTACAGGAGATTCTCAATCAAAAGGAAATGTAAGGAGTTCTCGAAGTAATGGATCAAGAAGGATAGGGATAGTGTATGAAAAAGTTCTATGACAAGATTGGACAGTCTGAGAAGGTGGCTTTTTTTGCCACCTTCTTTTTCGGTTATATCATTCATCTTTATGCATTTACGAATCTGATTCCTAACTCTGATGGAATCAGTCGATTGTACGATCCACAGCAGATGACCATTTCCGGTAGATGGTTCTTGCATTATGCTACGATGTTCAATGCCTACATCGAGGCTCCTGCACTAATCGGTGCGTTTTCTATACTGTTTATGGCATGCACGGCGGCGATGCTGGTGCGACTGTTTGTTATTCAGACTACAAAAGGCGCAGCGCTTACCGGACTCATCCTGATAGCATTTCCTTCATCAGCATATACGTATGCGTATATCTTTACGGCCTCTGCTTATTTCTTCGGGATACTTCTGTCAGTGCTATCTGCGGGGTGCATATTTCGTGCAGTTTTCGATATTTCAAAAGATAGTAGCAAATCGAATAATAGGATTTTAAAGAAAAGAATTATTGCCGGGGTTTTAGGTGTGCTGCTTTTGGCTTGTGCAACAGGAATCTATCAAGCGTATTTTTCTTTTGCGACTACAGTACTTTTCTTGACAATGCTTTTTCGGATACCGGATTCATGGGGCAGCAGGCAAAAAGTTAGGGTGTATCTTCGAAGCTTCGGACTTTTATTAGCTGGGGCTGTTGCATATGCAGTGATTTTGAAAATCTTCCTTATGTGGAAGCAGCTTACCCTTCTTTCTTATCGAAATATGGATGAGGTTGCGGGATCCTCATTTCTTTACCGGATTTTTAAAATGATTCCGTCCGTGTATAAGGATTTCTTTTTTTATTATTTTAAGACGGGAACAGAGCCCTACATTGATCGCTGGACCGTGGTTTTTAACCTGCTGTTATTAACCGCTACAATCATCAGCTTATATAGCACAAGAAAAAAATTTCGTCTGGCCCGCGCTCTTTTCGTTCTTTTTATTCTACCTCTTTGTGTTAACTGCACTGCACTTCTTAGTAATAACGCACCGATTATGCGGTATTCTTTTGTTTTACAGTATCTTGCAGTTGTTGCTGTTTTAGAATATGGACTTTCTAAAAAAACCACCTCAGAAGATATCAAAGCTGATGTTGTGGGAATAGAGGCAGGCACGGAGAGCAGAAAAGGCATCTTCAAAGGTGTGCAGTATATAGTAATCATAGTGCTTGTACTTTTAAATATCCGCTTTGTGCAGACGGACAACTTTGTGTATATGGCGCTTCAGACAGCGCAACGGTCCAGTGAGAGCTTCCTTACGAGACTGGTGGAACGTGTGGAAAGCACGCCGGGGTATACGAAGGATATGGAGGTGCTTCTCATCGGTATCTATCCACAGGATGCCTATTATTCCGGGATTCCGGAGTTTTCAAGAGTACAGCATTATTCCAGTCCTTCAAATACAGTTCTTCGAGAAACGAAGCATCTTTATTATTATCTCAACAAGTGGATGAATGTGCCATGGAAGGAACCTACAGAAAAGGAACTCATTGCGACCTCTGATAGTGAAGTGTTAAAAGCTATGCCACTATACCCGTCGGATGGAAGCATTATCATCCGGGATAACCAGGTGATTGTACGGCTTTCAGAGAGCTATATACCGAAAGAGGATTATGAAATCCAATACGAAAAAAGAAGATAGACGCTGTCTTATAAGAAGCAATGAAAAATTATGGGAAAAGCGATTATTTGTCAATTTTACATAGAATTTAGGGAAATATAATGCATAAAAAGGTTAATAGTGCTAAAATTTTATGTAATGGTGTTTTTAAACACTAAATTTAGATGAAAGAAGGAAAAGTTGTATGAGGGGGAAGAGAGCATTGGCTTTAGTCTCAGCGACAGCTTTGATGATGTCCATGACACCGGCGATGCAGAGCTTTGCGGATGAAGCAAGCTACAAGGTAACCGTTGAGAACGTGAGGGGGGGCTACGTTAGAGCTTCCTATCAGCAGGATTTAGGCAACGGAACGAAAGCAACTGTTTATCTTCCGGTTGGTGAGACCTCTATGGTGCCGGCAGGAACATCTCTGAGAGCGTATGCTAACTCAGGACATTGGAATAATCTTAAAACAAATGATAGCAAGCTTCTTGTCGATGGAGAAGAGCCAGAGAGATCTTATGATATCACGGTTGATAAGGATATGGTTCTTTCGGCTGAGTTTGATCAGGAAGAATATACTTCGTCATCCGATGAAGAAAATTATACAGGGCTTAGATTTAAGAGTACAAATTCATCGACGCTTTTTAAACCGGATTTAGGCACGAATCTTGATGAAACTTTGGAAGTTTATGATGAGGCAACAGAGAAGAGTACGGATTTAACGGACTCTCTCGCGATTGATTATGTATATTGTAGTAATATAGATGGTGATTATCAGCATTTTGACAAGGAAGATATCCCATTTGTCATTGAAAATGGTCATTTGAAGGTTAAAGCTGGCTCGACTTTGCCAGAAGGCGCATATAATTATAGTATTCGAGCTGAATCCGATTCGATTCAGGATACATATTTATCCATTGATATGATTTATGGACTTAGTGCTAGCACTTCATTTGTAAAGTTTGGAAGAAGCAGCAGCTCCGCTTCTATATCTGTTGATATCGCGACCGGAACAGATCAGGTGAAGAAATATTATGACGGAAGCCAGCTACAGATTGCAAATCATCCATTTGTTTCAGCAAGCTATTCAAATGGAGATTTGAAAGGAAAGGCATTAGGCGATAATCAGACAGTTGCTCAGGCAGCAACTAAGTATGGCAGAGTATCACTCAAGGCTTCGTTTAAGGACTTTACACCGACACTCGTTCTTCCGAAGGAAAATCTGAGCGATGATTTCTATGAAGCACAGAAGCTTCCATTTAATGATGTAGATGCTAATGTATGGTCTGCTCCATATATTAAGTACGCTTTTTATAACGGACTCATGACAGGTAAGAGTGATACCAAGTTTGATCCGACAGGAGATTTCACGAGAGCGCAGGCTGTAGTTGTTCTCTATGCTGCAGCCGGTAAGCCGGATGTGGAAATCACGAGTAAATTCTCAGATCTTTCTGCAGACTGGTATAAGAAGGCAGTCAGCTGGGCTGTTGAAAATGGCATCACAGGTGGCACAGGCGATGGAAGCACATTCTCACCGGATGATAAGGTAACGAAGGAGCAGCTTGCTCTGTTCCTTATGAAGTATGCAGAGTTCTGTGATAAGGATACTTCGGAAAGAAAGGATATATCAGGCTTTGCTGACGCAGGAAAAGTCGACGGTTGGGCAAAGGATGCTGTAGAATGGGCTGCTGCAGCGGGTGTCATCACAGGCGATGGAACGAACATTCAGCCACAGGGATTTGCAGACCGTCAGACAGCAGCGACGATGTTCCGTACTGCAATGAAGAATGTTCTGCTTGCATAAGCTTATTAAGTGATAGATTCTAATCATCACATGATAGAATCGTCAGTTTGAAATCCAGAGTGATAGTTATCAATGAAGATGGCTGTCACTCTGGATTTTGTTAAATATTTTGAAGGGGACCAACAATGGGGAAGAAAAAACTTTTCAAGAGAATCGTCGCAGGCACGATACTTAGTGCGATGATCACTTCACAGGTTGCCTATGCTTTTACGGATGTAAAAGATGGTGACTGGTTTAAGCAGTATGTAGACTATGCAGCCGATAAAGGCATCATGGTCGGAACGGGTGATTCGTTTGAACCAAACAAGCCGCTGACAAGGGCAGCAGGCGTACAGGTTCTCTATGCCATGGAGGGAAAACCGGATGATGAGAACAGTGATGCGTTTGACGATCTGACAGCAGACTGGTATAAGGATGCCGTTAACTGGGCCGCCGAGCACCATGTTGTAGCCGGTATGGGTAATGGCAAGTTTAACCCGGATGCTTCGCTTACACGAGAAGCGATCGCAACCATCATGAAGGCATATGCATTCTATAAAGGCTATGATGTTTCGAAAAGCGCAGATTTAAGTTCTTTTTCAGATGCTGGTGATGTTGACAGCTGGGCGAAGGAAGCCATGAAGTGGGCTGTTGGCGCTGGCATCATCGCAGGAAAAACTGTAAATGGACAGAAGGCTCTTTGTCCGAAGGATGCTACAAGCAGAGCAGAATACGCTACAATTGCGAAGGCTTTTCAGGAGAAGGTCGTAAATAGCGGATCTCAGGATACGGGTACCGTCGAAACGCAGACGGAATATGATCCCCACATTCAATCTGGAGAGAAGACGGAGCTTCCAGAGCAGGAAAGCAATATTTCAGATGCCCATATCACACGGTATGAGTGGGTTGATTATCTTCTCGATGCAACAGGTGCTTCGGATGCGGAGAATACAATTGATGAGGATAATATCGTTTATCCTGATGTAGATGCAAGTACAGATGAAGGAAGAGATGTCGCTTTAGCCTATCAGCTTGGCTACCTCGGAACAGTCGGCGATGATATCGTCGTAGAATTCGATGGAGATAGCGAAGCCACGAGAGAATTTGCAGCCTTTACGGCGATGAGAGCCATGCACTATGACCCTAGTCTGTCAGCGTCATCCGGTAAAAAGGATTGGTGCTCCGATTACAGTGAACTGGAGTTCCCTGAGTATGACGCGATTGCAGTTGAGAATGGCTATATTGATCTTGACGGGGAGGCTTTTCGTCCGAAGGATGTGATCACGGAAGACGCTGCGAATCAGATCCTTAAAACTGTTCGGACGTTCTTGTATGAAGATGATCATATCGGCGGAGATTCCTATGCGGATATTACCTATCAGGATAATGTTAAACGGCTGATATCTACCGATTATCAGGTAACTGAAAATAATGGCGAATACACAGCCGTGGTTCCGATCGGCAGCATCACAAAAAATTTACAGAAGGATGATATTCTTGTTCTGTCAAAAGCAGAAGATAATCCTGAGTATGTCATTAAAGTGGAGAGCGTCGAAGAGAAGGATGGAAAGATCGTCGTTAAAGGGAAGACACCGGAATTAAGCGAAGTTTTCAAAAGCATCGATGTTTCCTTAAGCGGCAACAGTGTTGATTTCGATGACATTCAGCTTGCAGATGGTATCACAGCGACCTATACCGATGAATCCGGTACGGTTTATACTTCCGGTACAGCATCAAATAGTGCACTAAAGGTTGACGATGAAGCTGAAGCAGACTCGAAGTATTATGTTCTTGACGGTGAAGACATGGATTCCGAGGAAAGCTATAGTGTTACCGCGGGAAGACAGGTAAGCCGTGAGGCATATGATGCGAGAATCGGGGGCACCGTTCCACTTGGCAAGCTTTCCTTTGACTTTGGCGATGGAATCAAGCTTGGTTCTCATGCAAAATTGAAGGGTGGTTTCGAAATCTCTGTTCCCAGAGTAACCGCGGTAGCGGAGGGCGATTTACTGCATGGCGGATTAAATGAATGTACACTGGCTGCAGATTTTGAAAATAAGCTAACCGGTAAAATCGAGGTCAGCACCTCTCAATTTGATTCAAGCTATAGTGAGAGTGGTTCTATCGCGAAGGAACTTGGACGCGTTCCAGTCCAGCTCGGATGGGGCTTTAATGTATCACTTGTCCTTTATCTGGTTGCGAATGCAAAGGGAGAACTGGAAATTGCAGCGAAGCTGACAGATACCGTCGGATTCCAGTATAAAAACGGTGATTTCAGAAATCTCTCTACAGCAAAACTGACGGTAGATCCTGCGGCAGTTAGTGTATCAGCAAAATTTGGAGCGAAAGAAGCGATAAACTTCAGCTTTGTTAAGATTGATATCGCAGGTATCGATGCGGAAAACGGTGTCGGTTTTAAGGGCTCTTTGAATAATCATCTTGATGTATCACCGCATCTTAGCTGTATCGATAGCGGTATTTACCTTTATCTTGATTTGGGTTTAAATAAAGATACACTTGCTTCAGATGTTATCTCAGTTTTCAATAATAAAGGAAAATATGACCCGACGATTCATGTGTTTGATGATAAGACTTCACCAGTTAAGTTAAAAGTCCATTTCGAGAATCAGGGAAATGGTATGCATAAGGTCGAAGCATGTACCTACGGTACAGGTACATTAACCGGAAAAATCATCGATGCAGAATCAGGAAATCCGATTAACAACGCAAAAATTACAGTTTATAAGGATGATTATAAGGAAAAGACAAAGAATTCAGATGCCTCTGGCAATTATAGGTTTGCAGGTTTGTCAGCGGCTAAGTATACATTTATCGTTACGGCGAAGGGCTATAGAGCATATCGTATCGACGATGTCGATGTCGCAAGCGGCAACTCATATGCGGAGGATGTAGAGCTCATTCCGGTAAGTAGTGCCGATGCTTCATCCGGTAGTAACTATGAATCCGGAAACGGCACAGAATCCTATAGTCTTTCCGGTAAGTTCCTCGATGCGAAAACCGGAAATGTCATTAATAACGTCCGGTATAAGATCCGCCTCGGATGGAATGCATCGGAAAAGAAGACCGTCATCAAATCCGGTGAAACCACAAATGGCACCTATCAAGTAGCACTTGCACCTGGCCACTATACGATTACGGCCTATGCAGATGGTTATATCAACAGCTCTGAAAACATCACGGCATTAAAGAATAAGACGAGTACGAAAAATATCATCATTTCCGATTCTGCTTCGGATACCAGAGTTCGGGATCTGCGTGTTGTTCTTCAGTGGAGCAATACACCAAGTGATTTGGATTCTCATTTCTTCGGACCGTATTCGGATGATAGCTCATCCTATTTCCATACATACTATAGCCAGAAAAATGCATACTATGGTGGCAAAACGATCGCTGCGCTTGATGTGGACTGCACTAGTGGTCGAGGGCCGGAAACAACTACCCTGTATAAGCCGGTAACCAATGGAAAATACAGCTTCTTTGTTCATGATTATTCAAATCGTGGCAACTCATCCGATACGAAGCTGTCTTCGTCGCAGGCATATGTGACAATCTATGACGGACAGAAAAAAGTCATGACCGTTCACGTGCCGGCGGGACAGACCGGTACAATCTGGCATGTCTTTGATTACAATGCTTCCACCCAGCACATCTCGCTTGTGAATACATTTGCGAATGCCTATGACTATCATGCCGGAAACAGCCTGCTAAGCGTAGAGAATGATGAGCAGGTTCTAGAGGAAGACACAGAGGAAGAACTTTCTGAGAATCTCGAAAGTGATAGCTCTTTTGCATCGGAGGAAGAGATGATCGATGCGATTATCAACACAGATGAGGAAGAAAAACTGGCAGGATAAAGAAAAGTGAGGTAGATGTGAGGTTTCTTAAAAAGCTTTTCCTGACAACATGGAGCTTCTGCGCCATATGGATCGTCGTGCTCTCTGTGGTGACCTTGCCGGTGCTCTGGCACTATTTGACATGGCCAGCCGCACAGGGCGAAATCGTCGGAAGCGATATCCTCGTTTCGGATGATAATGCCACGTTTGGCTATACCCATAAGGTCATTGAAATTTCATATGATGTCCCCGGAGATGATATGCCGCATTTTGCGTGGCAGCAGGTTCTTTTCTCAATCGGTCATCGGGAAGGGAAAAAAGTCACCGTGCACTATAATCCGGAGAATTACGACGAAATTGTGGATCCTCTGGTGATGAGGATGTTTTTTCCGATATTGCTTTTTCTTTGGATTTTTGAGATTGCCGAAATTAAAAAGGGAATCCAGAAACTTCGCTTGAATAGAAAATCGGATTAAGCTTACGATGAAAACCGAATATGGCTGCTGATTTCGATGTCAGCCGTAAAAGGAAGAGGCTGTTGGATAATTTTAAGAATTATCTGACAGCCTTTTTCCAATAATTGTATATTTTTATGCACATTTTATCATATTATGCTGAGATTACGTGAAAATAGTGCTAAAATTTAAAAAAGTAGTGTTCCAGAACACAAAAATTTTATAAAAGAAGGAGTACGTAGTATGAAGGGAAGAAAGACTTTAGCGATAGCTTCTGCTATGGCGCTTATGATGTCATGCCTGGCGCCAGGGATGGTCAGCTTTGCGGATGAAGCGAGCTATAAGGTAAAGGTAGAGAATGTACCAGGCGGTTACCTAAGAGTTTCGTATTGGAAAGCCTTCGATGATAGCCACAATGCCATCGTTTATCTTCCGGTTGGTGAAACCTCCGAGGTACCTGCAGGTACTGAATTAAGAATACAGGCTACTAATGGTTACTGGACCGGCTTACGGACGACAGATAGAAAGGTACTTGTGAATGGTGAAGAGCTTACTTATGATTATCGATCTCTTACCGTTGATGAAGATTTAACACTTTCTGCAGAATTTGAGCAGGAAGAATATGATACGTCATCTTCCGATGATAGTGAAGAGAACGATACAAGTTACAAGGAACTCGAATTTAAGAGTACAGAGTCCACAGACATATATAAGGCAACATTAGATAACAGTCTCGATGAAGCCCTGGTCGTTTATGATGACGATACGGATAAAACTACAAGTTATACGGAATCTCCTGAGATCACAAGCGTTTATTATAGCAATGATGACATAGATGACAGGCTTGAGGGTGATGACATACCGTTTGTAATCGACAATGGTCATCTGAAGATAAAAGAGGGTGCAACGTTGCCGGATGGAAAGTATAATTACGAAATTCAAGTAAACACAGAAAGCTCGATTGAAGGCTGGCTCTACATTAATATGTACTATTTTGTAAGTGCAAGAACACCTATAGTAACATCAAACAATGGAAACAAGTATGTGAGCTATGTAGACGATGCTGCTGTTGGTACCAATAAGGTTTCAGATTATTATAATGGCACCCAGCTTCAGATTGCAAACCATGCTTTTGAGTCAGCAAGCTTTGATAGTGGAAGTCTAAAAGGACAGGCTCTGGGTGATCAGACCGTCGCTGCGGCAGCAGGAAATATCGGATATACAACCTTAAATGTAAAATTTAAGAACTTTACACCGGCACTTCTTCTTCCGACAAAGAATCTTAGCGATGCGTTTTATGAGAAACAGTCACTTCCGTTCAAGGATGTGTCAGATTCTTCATGGTCTGCGAAGTATATTAAATATGCATATTACAATGGCCTCATGACAGGTAAGAGTGATACCAAGTTTGATCCGACAGGAAACTTCACGAGAGCACAGGCTGTAGTCGTTCTCTATGCGGCAGCCGGCAAGCCGGACGTAGAGATTACGAGTAAATTCTCCGATCTCTCTGCAGACTGGTATAAGAAGGCCGTCAGCTGGGCTGTGGAAAATGGTATCACAGGCGGTACGGGTGATGGCAGCACATTCTCACCGGATGCTAAGGTGACGAAGGAGCAGCTGGCTCTGTTCCTCATGAAATATGCAGAGCTCTGCCATAAGGATACTTCGGGAAGAAAGGATGTATCAGGCTTCGCGGATGCAGGAAAGATCGACGGCTGGGCAAAGGATGCCGTAGAATGGGCTGTTGAAGCTGGTGTCATCACAGGAGACGGAACAAACATTCAGCCACAGGGCAGTGCAGATCGTCAGACTGCAGCGACGATGTTCCGCACCGCAATGAAGAACGTTCTCCTCGCATAAGCAGATAAACTTGATATAGAAATTGTGCTAATTAAAGAAAACGTAGAAGCATTGATTCAGCAATCTATGCCTCTACGTTTTTTGAGTGAGAACGTAATCGAATTTAACTTTCGAAGTTAACAGTATAGAGATACCTTACACCGTTCCAGATATAATAGGTTTGAGCCTTACCGGTATCTTTGGCATCTACTGTGATGGTGATTGGTGAGCCGCCATCTTCCTTCTGCGTATTAATTTCGATGGTGAATGTCTGGCCTGTACTGGCAGTCAAAGTATATACTACATTGTCATCCATCTCAGAATAGGTCTCTCCGTCATACTCATAGATTGATAACGCAGGCGAAATCGAAAACTGCTCTTCATATACACCGTTCATGATGAACTGATACAGGGTTTCGACATCATCACCTACCGGTTCGTAATCCTCCGTCCAAAGCTGTGCTGGTTCGCCATTATCATTGATCATTTTATAGGTTTTACCCGATTTTATCGTGGCAGTATAGGACTTTGTTTCACTAAATTCTTCTTCAGATTTCGTATCAGTTCCGGCGTCAGTTCCACTACCGCTATTGTCTGCAACCTTTTGATTGAAGGACTTTGAGATGGCAGCGAACTGTGCGCGTGTGGTTGTCTCACCCGGTGCCAGTACAGTTTTCCCGTTCTCAACCTTGCCGGAAATAATGCCTACACCGACGGCCCACTTCATCGCGTCTTTCGCCCACGAAGAAACCTTACCGCTATCCGAGAATTTGCTGAGATCCGCAGATGCCGATGTATCGTAGCCCTTTATCTTTGCGTAAGCCTTCATCATGACAGCAATCTGCTCACGCGTCAGTGGGTCATCCGGTGCAAATTTTCCATTACCCTTTCCGACAGTAATGCCACTTGCAACAGCCCAGTTCACAGCATTCTTATACCAATCCGCTGCGAGGTCATTAAATTTCCCGCTGTCTTCGACAGAAGGCTTCCCTTCCATCGCATAAAGAACAGTTACACCCTGCGCTCTGTTAAGAGTACCTTCCGGGTTAAATTCGCCACCAGTACCGACCATGAACCCTTTCTCAGAAACATAATCCACATACGTCTTGAACCAGTCCCCATCGCTTACATCTGAGAAGCTCTCCGCCATCGCTGGGAAAGTCATGCCGACAGTCATGGAAGCAGCTACCAGAAGTGTTACAAAGCGATGCCTGCAGTCATTCATATTGGTGCGTTTCATATTGTACCAAGTCGCTTACGCGACGGCTAGCGTTACTTTACGCTTAAACCTTTCAGTTTTCACCAAAAGATTGTATTTCTAAAATTCAAAAAAAGAGTAGCGAGATTATCCCGCATCGGTTATTG
>Ga0256404_1001725_pt1 | contig 51291 bp, 40 predicted proteins | sample RumenRJG_01DNA_FD_185990 | JGI IMG/M metagenome (GOLD analysis project Ga0256404, IMG submission 185990) | Bovine rumen microbial communities from Lethbridge, Alberta, Canada - RJG_01 | ecosystem: Host-associated > Mammals > Digestive system > Stomach > Rumen | place: Canada: Alberta | collected...
TTCTGCTGTTGGGTGTTGGGTGTTGGGTGTTGGGTGTTGGGTGTTGGGTGTTGGGTGTTGGGTGTTGGGTGTTGGGTGTTGGGTGTGTCTTCGCACCTCGCACCTCGTACCTCGTACCTCGACCGTTGACGTTATCGTCAATGCCGAAGAGGTCGGGCAGCGACGAGAAATCTTTTTTCAGGATGAAGCCCAGACCCTGCGTGTTCAGACTGGAGCGGGTAAAGTAGCGGTCGTTGGTCTGGTTGTACATCTTGATGGACACGGAACCATTGGGCGTGAGCAGGTACTGCACGTCGAAGTCGCCAATAAACGAAGGCGTAGTGGTCGTAGTACGGTCGCGATAGCCGAACTGTCCGTTGATGAGCAGTCGGTTGTTGAGCAGTCGGCCGCTGATGAGTCCTTCGTATTCGGCATTGTTCCATCCCTCGTCGCCTGTGGAGATGTTGGCACCGAAGTTCCAGTTGTTGTTGTTCACCACGTTCTTCAGTAGGGAGTTGATTTGGCTTGACAGGGTGCCGCTGAGCAGGCTCTGCATGGCCAGTGACGTCTGGCTCTGCTGTGTCTGACCTTCGGCTGTGGCGTTGTTGCCGGTCTGGGGATAGAAGCGCCCGATGCCGAGCAGGTAGAGCACTTGCTGGTTCATTTCCTGTTGCCCGTTGATGACGGAGCGTATCATCTGCTGTTCGTCGGCGCTGACGGTAGGCATGGCGAGGTCGAACTCCACCTGTGGTGCGTTTGCCACACCGCTGATGTTCATCAGGCAGTTGATGCGGACGGTGTTGCTGGAGAAAGAGCGCCCGACGTTGAGGTCGGAGAGCGATACGCCATTGACGGTGTGTTGGGCCTGCAAGTTGAGCTGGGCGTCGAAGGGTGCTCCGCCGAAGACCACCGTACCACCGTTCTGGAAGGTAAAGTTCTTCTTGATGAGCTCTTGTATGGTGATGTTGTACGTGCCTTCGCTGACGGTGTAGGTGCCAAACATCTGCATGCCTCCCTTATTATAATAGTTCGCGCGTATAGTGCCGCTGCCGTTCAGGGTGATGTAGTCGCCTGTCTTCGCATCCATAAGCAGGCGGATGGTTGCCTCTGGGGTGCAGCGCACAAGGAAGTTCAGCAACAGGTCGGAATGCGAAGCACCCTCCGCTCCTCCTCCTTCTCCTTGGGGGAGGCTTTCGGTCTTCCCCCCAAGGGGGGATAAGAGAGGTGCCTCCCACGTAATGAATTCCTGATTGGTAATGGCATCGGGCGTGCTCACGTTATAGACGAAGACCGTGTTCTCGCATGGGGTGGCATCAATGTCGAAGGTAATGCGACCGGGACGTCCCTGAATGGCAACGCTGCCTGTGCCATAGACGGTGCCGTAGAACGTTTCTGACCCGAAGTCGTGGAAGTCATAAGCCAGGAAATTCTCTGCCTCAATGTCAATGTCGAAAGTCATGCGCGTCAGATGCTTGTGGTGCAGATAACCGTTGACGGTGGCAATGTGGCCGTCGCGATCGTAAGCCTTACAGCGGTGAAGCTCAATGTCGTCGGGTATGAAGTTAATGGTGTCGCGCCGCATGGTGTAGGTGGTGTTGAGCTGGCGTACGTCCATTTCTGCATCGAGTACAAGCTGCCCGACAAGATTGATGTCATCGAGTGGACCATAGAGCCGGAGTTGTCCGTCGGTCTGCCCCGTAACGCGGTCGGAGAAGGTGGAGATGTAGCTGTGGACGAAGTCTATGTGGGTGCCTATGCCCTGTATGTCGAGGTCAATGTAACCAGGACTTGACGGGTCGATGTAGCCATTGACGAGTGTCATTGACGACGGGCCGTCATTGACAATGCCGTTAAGGTCAATGGTCTTCTTCTCGTTGTCCCATGCCGCGTTGACATCGAGCACACCCATGAGTCCACTCTCGAACTTGAACTCTTTGACCTTGAGGTGGGCCTTGGCCTGCGGGCTGTCGAAAAGGGAACGCACGCTGGCTGTACCAGAGGCGAATCCGCCGAAATCAACGGAATGGAAATTAACGAGGTCGAGGACATACTCTACATCAACGTCTTCCAAATCGACGGTGAGAGAGTCGTCTGGTGACGTTGATGCCCGCCCGTCAATGTTGATGTGCTGTTGTCCGTGCTCTATGGCGAAGTGGCTGACGGTAAGGTCGTTCTTGGCGTAGGTAATCTCGGACGGAGCCACATGCCAGTCGGCATCCTGCATGACAATGCGTGAGGGCAGAATGGAGATGATGCTCTGCTGGCGGCCGTCGGCAGCCACGACGAAGCGGCTGGATGTGTTAAGTGTTCCGCTGATGTGCAGGGCATCGTTATGGTTGTCCCAGGAGAGGGCAGCGTTCAGCTGGTTGTCGGCTGCGCCTGAGCGAATGGAGACATCCATGGGGATGCCGTTGGCCATGTGCTTTGCAACGTCAAGCGCACAACGCAGCGTGTCAGCAGAAGTGCCAATGTGCAGGGCAGCGTTGGTGTAGCGTCCTTCGTCATAGGTGAAATCAGGACAGCTGCCCATCACGCTGATGGTTTCCTGTTGGTCGTTGACAAATCCGCTCAGCAGGAGTGGCTCAGTTAATGTGACGGGAACACCGAAGAGGTGCTGTAGCCAGTCGCTACGGAACATGTCAAGCTGGAAGGTGAAGTTGTTGTCGGTTGGTCGCATCTGGGGCAGTCCGGGCAGGGTAGGCAGATGGCTCCCCACGAGATTGGCAAGGCTTTGGGGCAGGGTGGCATAGTCGAATGTTCCCTTGAGCAGGGCGGTGGCAAAGTCGCTCTTCAAGGCGAGGAAGTGCCGTCGCTCGTCATCATAGCCGCTGATGATGTTAAGGTTCTGTAGCCTGTAAATGCTGTTTTCTGACTGCATCTGGAAATGGCTCAGTTCAATAGTTCCTGTAGCGTCATTCAGACTGCTGGCGGTGAAGTCAGCTGTCAGGTCGGCCCCGAAGACTGCTTTATCCCATTGTTTGGTCAGATTGAGCATGGACGGGTTGAAATTATCGAGCTGCGCTGTGAGCAGGACGTCATAACGGTTCTTGTTATTAGTCATTTCGCCGTCAGCAGTAAGCCGTATGTTAGGGTCGTCGATGGTGATGCTCCCCTTGATGCCTTGTGCGAGATAGTCGAGTGCCAGGTCAATGTTGTTGTACTGATAGCCGTTATAATCAAAGCGAGCCACGGTGCCTTGGGCACTAATATCAGGTCGCTGGCCTTTATGCAGTTGACCATCGAAGTCAAGGTCCATTGCTGCTTCACCAAACCTTTCGTCGGCAAAGAGTCTTCTCAGCTGTATGCCGTCGCTCTCTACGTGACCGTTAAAGTGTTGTTGCTGGTTCATGTCAAACTTCAGGTCAAACGTGCCGGCATCAGATGACAAGACGGTATTCGCTGTTAAGGCGTTACCTGTGCCTTCGGCTTCACCTTCCATGCTGACCTTGCCGAAATGGGTGATGATGTCGGGCAGCCCGGCTTTCTTCTGGGCAAAGGCGATGGCTTCTGGTGTGAGGGTCAGTTGGTCCAGTTGAACTTGCCAGGCAGGCCGGTCGTCCCAGTGGTGGACGAATCCGCTGGCATGGATGCTAATGTTACCGTCGGTAGCATTGGCTGTCAGGTTGTGAATGTCTATGCTGTTGTCTGTACCGCTAAAAGATACAGCTAAAGAAAGGTTGTTCGAAATTGATTGAATGTCTGGGTATAAACATACTATGTCAGAGAATGTTATGTCAGACTCTTCAATGGTTCCACGATACGTTAAGGAGCCTGGACTGAGGCTTCCGTCGGTCACTTGGTAGTAGGCTGTGACGTCGCCTAATTGCAGGTTAGAGTGGGGGAGTTGCAGCAGGAAATCCTTGACCGTTGCCTGCCTTAACGAGGCTTCGGCATGGAAGGTTAGCCGTTTGACCGTCAGTCCAGAGTGTTCGTTGAACGAGAGCTTCTTGATGTTCAGGTTGAGGGAGTCTTCCTTCAGCGCTTTAAGAACGATGTGGGCACTAATGTCGGACATGTTCAGGTGCTGTAGGTTCAGTCGGCCTTCGGTTTTCTCCGCGTCGTGCTGGTCGTAGCTGAAGCTGCTATGACGCATAATGAGGGAGTTGATGCGCAGGTCGAGCGGCGTGTGGGTAGTTGTGTCGCGTGAAGCTAACGAGTCGAGCACGAACTGGATGTTGGTTTGCGCAGAGGCGCTGTCGCGGTATAGTTTGAGGTGTGCCCCAAACAGCTGTGCTGCAGAGATGGATACACGTCCTTCGTAGAGCGGTAGCAGGTCGAGCTTCGCAGAAAGGCGAGATGCCTTGAGCAGTTCGTCCTGACGTTGGTCGAGAATGAGGACATCGTCGATGATGATACGGTTGAAAAATCCAAAATCCACACGCCCCACACTAACCTTTGTACCCAACTTGTCAGACAGCACCTTGGCTACCTGAGAGCCAAGAAATTGTTGAAATTGCGGTACATGAGTAAGCGTGAACAAGAGAATGTAAAGACCTAAAAAAGTCCAGACAACTCCGCTTATTATCTTCTTATATTTCTTGATATCTTCGAATTTTGAGACAAAATTAATCAATTTTCTTGGCACTACCGCACATTTTTGTTGATTTTTCTTTTAAATGTACATATTTTTATGTAATTTTGCGGCTGCAACAATTAGAATATATTAAATATTCAACAAATATGGCAAATGTAATCAAGTTACGAAAAGGCTTGGACATTAACTTGAAAGGCAAGGCTGAGGAAAAGAAAATCCAGTTGAAGTCAAACGGCAAGTTCGCTTTGGTGCCCGATGATTTCGAAGGGGTTGTGCCTAAAGTCCTTGTCAAGGAAGGTGATAAGGTCCTGGCCGGTGACGCTTTGTTCGTCAACAAGAACTACCCGACTGTCAAGTTTGCCTCGCCTGTCAGCGGTACGGTAACCGCTGTGGAACGTGGTGACAGAAGAAAAGTGCTCAGCATTCGGGTAGATGCTGATGCAAAACAGGAGTATAAGGATTTTGGCGTGAAGGATGTGGCCAAGATGAGTGGTGACGATGTGAAGGCACTACTGCTTGACGCCGGATTGTTTGGCTACATCAATCAGCTGCCTTATGCCGTTTCTACTAACCCCGACAAAATGCCGAAGGCCATCTTCGTGTCAGCGTTGCGTGATATGCCGCTGGCTGGTGACTTCGAGTATGAGGTGAAGGGTCAGGAGAAGGACTTCCAGACTGGACTGGCTGCCCTGTCAAAGATGGCTAAGACCTATTTGGGCGTGGGTGTGAATTCCGCTCTGAACAATCAGTTCTCAACGCTCAACAATGTGGAGGTCAACGTCTTCGACGGCAAGTGCCCCGCAGGTAACGTAGGTGTACAGGTGAACCACCTTGATCCTGTGAATAAAGGTGAGGTGGTCTGGACCATTGGTGACCCTACAGTAGTACTCTTCATAGGGCGACTGCTGAATACGGGTAAGGTGGATTTGCGCCGTACGGTAGCTTTTGCCGGTAGCGAGGTAAACAGCCCGGCATACGTGGACATGCTTGTAGGACAGGAGTTGGCCACGTTGGTCAGCAACAGCTACGATGCCGACCACGATGTACGCATCATCAACGGAAATCCGCTGACGGGTAAGCGTACTACGAAGGACGGCTTCCTTGGTGCTCATACGTCAGAGGTGACCATTATTCCAGAGGGAAGTCATGCTGACGAGATGTTAGGTTGGATTATGCCGCGTTTCGGTCAGTTCTCGGTGAACCGCAGCTATTTCTCGTGGCTGCTTGGTAAGAAGGCTTATGACGCTGATGCCCGTGTGAAGGGAGGCGAACGCCACATGATAATGAGTGGTGAGTATGACCGTGTGCTGCCTATGGACATCTATGGCGAATACCTCATCAAGGCCATCATTGCCGGTGACATAGACCGCATGGAGGCACTTGGTATATATGAGGTTGCTCCTGAGGACTTTGCGTTGGCAGAGTTCGTGGATTCCTCGAAGTTGGAACTTCAGCGTATCGTTCGCGAAGGACTGAATAATTTACGTAAAGAAAACGCATAAGGACTATGAAAGCAATAAGAAATTATCTCGACAAGATAAAGCCCAACTTCGAGCCCGAAGGTAAGCTGCACGCTTTCCGGAGCATCTTTGACGGATTCGAGACGTTCCTCTATGTGCCGAACACCACGGCCAAGACGGGCGCCAATATCCATGATGCTATCGACTCGAAGCGTATCATGAGTATGGTAGTCATCGCCCTGATGCCAGCCATGCTGTTCGGCATGTATAATGTTGGTTATCAGAACTATCTTGCTGCCGGCACGCTGGCTACAGCATCGTTCTTCGACATTTTCTGCTATGGTTTCCTGGCCGTATTGCCAAAGATTCTTGTCAGCTACATTGTAGGTCTGGGTATTGAGTTTGTCTGGGCACAATGGAAGGGTGAGGAAATACAGGAAGGCTACCTGGTCAGCGGTATTCTGATTCCGCTCATCGTGCCTGTTGGCTGTCCGTTGTGGATGCTGGCTTTGGCTTGCGCCTTCTCAGTCATCTTCTGTAAGGAAATCTTCGGCGGCACGGGCATGAACATCTTTAACCCCGCTATTGCAGCACGTATGTTCCTGTTCTTCTCTTATCCTTCTGTGATGACAGGTGATAAGGTGTGGATAGCTGACAGCCCCATCTTCGGACTGGGTGGCACTCCGCTTGACGGCGTGTCAGGTGCTACTCCCTTGGGCCAGATTGCTCAGGGTATCGACGTTCCTTTCGACATGAATATGGTGACCGGTCTTATTCCTGGTTCTATTGGTGAGACCAGCATTATAGCCATCGCCATTGGTGCTGTTATCCTGCTTTGGACGGGCATCGCTTCGTGGAAGACCATGCTGAGCGTCTTCGTAGGTGGTGGAGCCTTGGCATTCCTCTTCGAGAGCTTAGGCATGTCGCCCATGCCTTGGTGGGAGCATTTCGTACTGGGTGGCTTTGCCTTCGGTGCCGTATTCATGGCTACTGACCCTGTTACTTCCTGCCGTACCGAGTGTGGTAAATACATCTATGGCTTCATCATCGGTGCGATGGCCGTCATCATTCGTGTGATGAATGCCGGCTATCCTGAGGGTATGATGCTCGCCATCTTCTTTGGTAACATGATTGCTCCTATGATTGACCACTTCATCGTGGAGCGTAACATCTCGAAACGTTTGAAGAGAGGAGGTACAAAATGAAACTGAACACTAATTCGAACTCGTACATTATTATATATAGTGCGATTCTCGTGATTATCGTTGCCTTCCTGCTGGCATTCGTCTATCAGGCTTTGAAGCCCATGCAGGATGCTAACGTGGCACTTGATATTAAGAAGCAGATTCTCTACTCGCTGAACATCCGCGGACTGGATGGTCAGGAGGCTGAGGCCAAGTATGCCGCTGTGGTGAAGAGTGAGGAAAAGGCAGGCGACAAGCTCTACTATGTCTGCGAGGTGGAGGGACAGAAAAAGTATGTGTTCCCCCTGAAGGGCATGGGACTCTGGGGCGGTATTTCTGCCTTCGTCTCTGTGAACGACGACCTGAACACCATCTATGGCGCTTACTTCAACCATGAGAGCGAGACCGCTGGCCTGGGTGCTGAGATTAAGGACTCGCAGGAATGGCAGGAGCGTTTCCAGGGCAAGAAAATCTTTGGCGACGACGGCCAGTTAGCTATCGGCGTGGTCAAGAAAGTGGATAATCCCGATTCTCAGGTTGACTGCGTGACGGGTGCTACGCTGACGTCCAATGGTGTCTCCGATATGCTCCGTGATGGTTTGAAATCGTATGTAGAACTTTTAAAGAAGTAAGCTATGGGTCTATTCAGTAAACAAAATAAAGAGGTATTCACAAGACCGTTGAACCTCGACCACCCCATACTGGGACAAGTATTGGGTATCTGCTCGGCACTTGCCGTCACCAGCCAGCTGAAGCCGGCCATTGTGATGGGACTCGCCGTAACGGTGATTACCGCTTTCTCAAACGTAATCATCTCTATTATCCGCAACACCATTCCTAACCGCATCCGCATCGTGGTGCAGCTGGTGGTTGTTGCTGCTCTCGTAACCATCGTCAGTCAGGTGCTGAAGGCTTTTGCCTATGACGTAAGCGTACAGCTGAGCGTGTATGTAGGTCTGATTATTACCAACTGTATCTTGATGGGTCGTCTGGAGGCATTCGCCATGATGAACAAGCCCTGGCCGTCGTTCCTCGATGGTGTGGGTAACGGTCTGGGCTATGCCATGATTCTGGTCATTGTGGGTGCCGTGCGCGAGTTGCTGGGACGTGGCTCGCTGCTGGGCTTCCAGGTTCTGCCCGACGGCTACGTGGGCAACGGTATGATGACCATGCCGGCCATGGCCCTTATCCTTGTTGGTTGTGTCATTTGGATTCATCGTGCTTACTTTTATAAGGAAAAATAAAACTACGAATTACACGAATTATACGAATTATTGTTTCGCGCTTTAATTCGTTAAATTCGCAAAATTCGTAGTCGTAAAAAGAAAAGAATATGGAACACGCAATATCATTACTATTCAGGTCCATCTTTGTGGACAATATGATTTTTGCCTTCTTCCTCGGCATGTGTTCGTACCTTGCCGTGTCGAAGACCGTGAAGACCTCGTTGGGACTGGGTCTGGCCGTTACGTTCGTGCTGACCGTTACCGTCCCTGTGAACTATCTGCTGCAGACCAAGGTGCTGGGTGATGGTTGCCTGGTGGAAGGTGTTGACCTGAGCTATCTGTCGTTCATCCTCTTCATAGCCGTGATTGCCGGTATGGTGCAGCTGGTGGAGATGACGGTCGAGAAGTACTCGCCCTCACTTTATGCCGCTTTAGGTATCTTCCTGCCGCTGATTGCCGTAAACTGCGCCATCATGGGTGCTTCGCTCTTCATGCAGCAGCGCATTCTCATGGACCCCACCAATTCGCAGGCCATTACCAGCATCTGGGATGCCATTGTCTATGGTTTCGGCTCGGGTCTCGGTTGGACGCTGGCCATTGTGGCCATGGGTGCCATCCGCGAGAAGATGCAGTACTCTGACGTACCCAAGCCCCTGCAGGGTCTCGGCATTGTGTTTATTACCGTAGGTCTCATGGCCATGGCCATGATGTGTTTTAGTGGACTAAACATATAAGAAATAAATGAAGAAATGGTTTTAGAAACAAATTGCCATAATATGAATAATTCAACTCACAAATTTTAATAATAATTCGTGGATATAATTATTCACATTATTCAAATTAGTTTCAGATAAAAAAGAAAAAGATATATGATAGAATTTATTTCTTACAGTATAGGAGTATTCCTTATAGTAATACTTTTATTAGTGATCATCCTGCTGGTGGCCAAGAAATACCTGTCGCCCAGCGGAAACGTGAATATAACAGTTAACGGAGACCGTGTGCTCAATGTGCCTCAGGGTAACAACCTCATGGCTACGCTTAACGAAAACGGTATCTTCCTGCCTTCAGCCTGTGGCGGTAAGGCCTCTTGCGGACAGTGTAAGGTACAGGTGCTTGAGGGTGGTGGAGAAATCCTCGACTCAGAGAAGCCGCACTTCACCCGTAAGCAGATCAAGGACCATTGGCGCCTGGGCTGCCAGTGCAAGGTGAAGGGTGACCTTCAGATACATGTTGACGAGAGCATCCTCGGCGTGAAGGAGTACGAGTGTACCGTCATCTCCAACAAGAACGTGGCTACTTTCATCAAGGAGTTCAAGGTGCAGCTGCCTAAGGGCGCCCATATGGACTTCCTGCCTGGCTCATACGCACAGATTAAGATTCCTGCCTTCGACTGCATCGACTATAACGACTACGACCGTGACCTGATTACGCCGGAATACGTACCGTCGTGGGAGAAGTTCAAGATGTTCGACCTGAAGTGTAAGAACCCCGAACCCACCATTCGTGCTTACTCCATGGCCAACTATCCGGCCGAGGGCGATGTCTTCATGCTCACCGTACGTATAGCCACGCCGCCGTTCAAACCCGACCGTAGCGGCTTCATGGAGGTGAACCCGGGTATTGCCTCGTCGTACATCTTCTCGCTGAAGCCTGGCGACAAGGTCATCATGTCAGGTCCTTATGGTGACTTCCACCCGCACTTCGACTCGAAGAAGGAGATGATCTGGGTAGGTGGTGGTGCCGGTATGGCTCCGTTGCGTGCACAGATTATGCACATGACGAAGACGCTGCACACTACCGACCGTGAGATGCACTACTTCTACGGCGCCCGTGCCCTGAACGAGGTGTTCTATTTAGACGACTTCCTCGGACTGGAGAAGGAATATCCCAACTTCCACTTCCATCTGGCACTCGACCGCGAAGACCCCGCTGCCGATGCTGCAGGCGTGAAATACACACCGGGCTTCGTTCACCAGGTGATGCTCAACACCTACCTAAAGGACCACGAGGCTCCCGAGGACATCGAATACTACATGTGCGGCCCCGGCCCGATGTCGAAGGCTGTTGTCTCTATGCTCGACTCGCTCGGCGTAGAACCCGAAAGCATCATGTATGATAACTTTGGAGGATAACGCTCTATGAAGAAATTGTTATTGATAATCATCGTGCTTTGTCAGGTAATGATGCTGCAGGCGCAAGAAGAACTGCTCGTTGCAGACGGCTTTGACTTTACCGTTCGTACTGACTATACCGCCGACGGCTCAATGGGCCTGTCAAGACCTTACACCTCACGTTTCGGTACGGAAGGGTGGACCAACCACACGGCGCTTGCACTTGTGCTGGCCGATTCGCCTCAGGCTCCTGAGGTGAAGGGTGCTGCCCAGCCGGCTCAGCCAGTCGTCTATATGACCACCCCTGAGGGTAATCAGAACGTGACGTTCTTTTCGGGTGACATGCAGTTTGCCTACGTGCTTTACTTCTCACCCGAGCACCAGCGCACCTGGCTGTTGGTGAGTCGCATTAGCGGAGGTTCCATTCTGCCGCTCTACCAGCTCAGTAACGATGTGGTCATGCTTGCCGACGAGCAGCTGACTGCCGACCTGCTTATGTCCTATCCTGAGCATGAGAGTGCTAATCTGGATGCCTTTATCAGCCTGACGGGCCGGCTGGCCTCAGGTCAGTATCATGCCATCAGCTACATAGAGAAGTAACAGCAGAAAGAGCTGTAAACATACTGAAAGCTGCCTGTAGGATAGTCCTTCAGGCAGCTTTTAGCGTTTTTTTGATTAATAATTTGGAGATAATCTTTTTTTTTCATATCTTTGCCCAGTTAAAACCACACGGCTGTAAATATGAAACTGTCATCCATTCTTTCAACGCTATTGCTGTTGTGTGCCCTATCTGTAACAGGGCAGGAATCGGAGCGCAGGTTTGTAGTCTTCAATGCCTCTGACGGACTGGCCGACAATAGTGCCCAGTCAATTGTCTGCACCAAGACAGGGCGCATGGTTGTAACCTCCATCGGTCACATTAATTTCTATGACGGTATGGACTTCTCGCATGTAGATGCTGCTGACGAGACGAAATATATGCTGCCCAACTACTTGGGACATTATCACCCTTACTTCGACAAGTATCACCATTTGTGGCTCAAGGACAAGCGCATAGTGACCTGCGTGAACCTGACTACTGAGCGCTTTGTGGTCAACATTGACTCCTTGTTCTCGTCGATGGGCATGCAGGAGCGTGTTTCCGATCTCTTTGTTGACGATGACGGCGGCCTTTGGCTGGTAAGCGGAAACATGATCTATACCACGGAGCTGAAAATGGCATTCCCGCTTATTAAGGGGCTGAACCTGCAGGACCTTGCCACTTATGAGGGTAAGGAGTTGCTGCTGTTCTACGAGAATGGCGAGGTGGTGGGCTTTGATTTGAAGAATAAGAACCGTAAGTTGCTCTATCGTGTGGCAGCTTACGACTCAGAAGAGGTCAAGCGTTATTACCGTACGTCATTGGTGAAGCGGTATAATGATACCTTCCTGCAGATTCGTGACGGCGAGAAGGAGTCGGTATTCATGCAGTTTGACGTCAAGAAGCGCCAATGGACCGTCCTGATGCGGCTTCCCTACAAGATGAACAACCTGCGGGTTTTTCGTGACGTGGCCTATATTGCTTCAGAGTATGGCTACTGGACTTACAACCTAAGGGACAAGACCACGAACCACATAGAACAGCTGACCATGACGGATGGCAAGAAGCTGCTTACTGATATCAACACGATAGAGTTTGACCGTCAGGGGGGCATGTGGGTAGGTACCGAGCGTCGTGGTCTGCTCTATGCCAAGCCGTTCAGCTCACCCTTTAAGGTGTACGGTTGGGATGAGCCGGAAGCCCTTCACTATTATCAACTGTTAGAGCAAGTGCAGCCGGAGCCTGCAGAGTATAACGGCGAGAGCGTCAACTGTGTGTTTACTGACAGTCGCGGCTGGTCTTGGGTAGGCACCCGTTCGGGGCTTATGCTCTATTATAAGCAGAATGCCACCCCCGAGACCTTTGGCAGAAAGGATGGCATGTTCAATGATGTGGTACACTCCATAGTTGAGACGCATGACCATAACATCTGGGTAAGCACCAGCTACGGCATTTCGTGCTTCCTGATAAGAGATTCCGTTCTAACGGCCATCAATAGCTACAACCTTCACGACAATGTGCCCAACGAGATGTTCATTAACGGGCGTGCCCGGGTTCTGGAGGACGGTACGGTGATCATGCAGGCACTCGACCATGTGCTGACGTTCCAGCCTGCCAGTTTCCACTATACGGCTTTCCGCGACCTGAAGTTCTATCCTAAGCTGATAGGCATGACGGTAAATGGTACTCAGGTGGAGGCCGGCACGACGCTCGACGGAAAGCTGATCATGGACCGGGCTATTACGCGTTCATTCGAGATGAATGTCGATTACAATCATAATTCTCTGACATTCCTCTTCTCGGGCCTGAACTTCTTCCGCCCGATGCAGACGTTCTACCGTTATCGTGTCCCCGAGCTTGACCCGGAGTGGCAGATTGTGTCCTTCTTCTCTGACGAGCGGGTGAGTGAGCGGGGCCTGTTCACATTGGCGCTGCCAGGTCTTGCCCCAGGTGACTATCACATCGAGATGCAGGTGTCGATGTATGCTGACGTGTGGATACAGGAGCCTATAGTCTGGCTGGTACATGTCAACCAGCCTTGGTGGCGTACCACAGGCGTCTATCTTACATTAGGTCTTATTCTGCTTATCTTGCTGCTGCTCAACCTCAACCAGTTCCTCCGCAACGTCCGTCTGAAGATGAAGCGTAATGCCGGTGAAAGCGAGATGTTGCGCCAGTTGCGGACGTTGATACGCAGGTGTGACGGACTGGAGGGTGAGACATTCTCCCGTCAAGACGAGGCGCAGTATATGCATAGCAGCAGTATAGGCCTTCAGAGCGAGGAGTTCATGTCGGTCATGCTGAAGGTGATACCCTTTATGAAAAAGACCCCCGATAGTCGTCTTACGGTCAGCCGCCTTTGCGATGTGGGTGGTGTGAACGAGGTGCAATTCCTTGAACTGATGGTAAAGAACATCGGAAAGAAACCTCACATCCTGGCCCGTCGTTTGCGTCTGCAAGAGGCCGCCCGCTTGCTTCGCAGTACGGAAATGTCAATAGAAGACGTGGCTGAGAAGTGCGGCTTTGCCTCACCCAACTATTTTGCAGCCTGCTTCTTCAGGTTCTATCATCAGACTCCCGTAGAGTACCGCCTACTTGAAAATTAACTGCCTGAAGGCTACGAGCCGCCAGGTTCTTTCTCCCGTTCCCTTATAATAAACGTAAGCCTGATAGGAGTTGCCTGTCTGGTAGAAGTTGCCTTCGGTAGGTGCTGCCTTCGTGGTTCCGTCAGCCTTGCGCAGACGGTACTGGTAGTTGTAGTAGCCTTGCTTCTGCCAGATGGCGGCTCGGTAGCAGCGGTCTGCCTCGTCGTAGAACATGGTGTAAGCCTGCGGGTTCTGGCTGGTGGCCCACGGTCCGCTGACTATGACGTCGTAGTCGGCGGGGAAGGGTGGGGTGTGCAGCTCGTAGTTCACGCGCACGTAGTCGCAGGTAGTCTCTATTTCCGTGTTGTCGCTGTTTCGAATGATGAAGGCTCCGTCGGCATCCGCGTCGGTCAGATAGTTGCGGCGTGCCTCGTCGGCAAAGGGGTAGGCGTTAAATGCTACGCCGTCCCATCGCATGGAGGCCAGCCCCATAGTGGTGTGGCTGACGTCGAGCGTCTCAAACTTGCGCCACTCGTTGCCTGCCGGAAAAATCAGGGCCCGGCAATGCTGCCACTCCAGTTCCCTCCCGTTGTAGTTCTGGCGGTCAGGCTTTGCGTTGATGACGGCTTCGTCCCATTGCTGGTTCTGCATGACTACGGTATATAGCTGTTCGTCAGGAGCAGTAAGGTTGAGCAGTCCGTAGTTGAGCGTCATGCTGACCTGCTGGTGCTCGCGGTTGGTGTCGATGTCTGTATTGGTCGTTGCGGCCAGCCCTATGTTGGCAGCAGGCTCCACCACCATGAACCGTATTTCGGCAACCGTCTCTCCGCTGTCATCGTCGATGATGTTGAGCCGGTAGTTGCCGCTCATCTTCAGCTGGGTGCGCTCGTTGGGAATTTGCAGCCAGTAGTGGGTGTAGCTTTGTGTGGTGTTGATGGAGGCGGCATAGTCCTCAATGGGCTGGTCGTTGAATCCCGAAAGCCAGTCGATGTCAAAGAGTTCCTGACTGGTGGTCCAGTCGGCTTCACAATGCTCCACATGGTATGTGAGAGTACGGTATTCGTGGCTCATGCGGTCGAAGCCTATGTTGATGACGTCGCTGGTGCCCAGGTTGATGACAGGCGGGGTGAGCCAGTCGTTGTTGGCCATTACCTGCAGTCCGTTCAGTTCAGGGGTGAAGGTCCGCTGCTGTGCCGAAGTGCTGAGCACGGCTACAAGCAAAAGGGTGTATAGTGTGAGTACTCTTTTCTTCATGATGTTGTTCTCTTTTGTGGCAAAAATACAAATAATTAAGAATAAAGCAAATAAAATTGAAGATTTGTTTTGTTTTTTAAATGATAATTTGTACATTTGCGGTCAGAAATGAATCAAATAACTATTTATTATCTAATAACTAAAAATTAAATTATTATGAAAACAAGACATTTACTTTCTGTACTCGTCATGTTGCTGTTTGCAACGTCGAGCGCGTTTGCAGTTGACTACTATCTTGTAGGTGACTTTAATAATTGGGAGAAAAATGATGATTACAAGCTTACGCTGACCAATAGTGAAGTGCCTGAGTATTCAATCACGACAACACTTGCAAAAGATGCAACGCTGAAGGTTATCAGCTCTGAGAATACCTGGTATCCTGATGGGATGGATAATAACTACGTTGTATCAACGGCTGGCACATATACCGTTTATTTCCGTCCCAATGGAAATGGTAATGCTGACTGGCACTATGGTGTTATTTTCGCGACTATTGCTGCTACCCCTTCTTATTCGCTGACTGCTGAAGAAAGTGAATACGGCTCCGTAGTCTTCAAGGTTTCTGATGAAGAAGTCTCCTCCGCTGAGGAAAACGATGAGGTTACAGTTGTTGTGACCCCGAAAGAAGGCTACGATGCAGAAGACATTACCGTAAAGGTCTATACCTCGTTCGACGAATCACAAGCTCCCAGTCTTGTAGGTATGGAGACGACTGTTGAAACCCAACAGGTGAACGAAACGACGTGGACTTTCACCATGCCTGCCAATAATGTGTTTGTTGTCGTAACCTATAAGGAGGCAGAGGTGCCGGTTGACAAGACTGGTCTGCAGACTGCACTCGAAAGCGCAGACCAAGTGCTTGACGGCATAGACAAGACAGACTATGAGGAAGTTGACTTTACACAATTTGAAAATGCAAAAACTGCAGCAGAGGCTGTTTTAGCTAAAGAAGATGCCACTCAGCAGGAAGTTAATGATGCCATAACTGCACTCCAAAATGCCATTACCGCTCTTAATTCTGCTATTGACGAAGAGAACGGCCACCGCTTCACCAAGTCCATTCCTTCTATGGGTTGGGCTACGTTCATCAGCGACAATCCTGTCAAGTGCAAGACAGATGCCGTGTATCTCTACACCATTACCTCTATTGACGTAGCGTCAGGAACCATATCACTTTCTGAGCCTCTGAGTGTGCTTCCTGCCAATACTCCCGCTCTGATTTTCAACCAAAGCACCGCTGCTGAAATCACGCTTCGCTGGGGTGCCGATATGACTGCTGACGAAGTGACAGCAGCTCCTGAGTTCATGGGCACGCCCTTCGCCGCGACCGTTGTTACAGCTGACGACATGCAGGCTAACGACTACTACGTACTGCGTGGTGAGAACTTTGTCTGGGTGAAGGATCCTGGCACAATTGCTGGTGGCAAGTGCTATCTGAAGGTAGCCAAGACTGCCGCTCCTGCTCCCAGCCTGAGCTTCGTCGATGGTGAGGGCACCACGGGTATTGAGAACATCGCTCAGCCCTCAACCCTCAGCAATCAGCCCATCTACGACCTGAACGGCCGCCGCGTTGCTCAGCCTACTAAGGGCCTGTACATCATTAATGGCAAGAAGGTTATTCTGAAGTAAGGATATACAAGATTAACTCATCCAAATGACGGGGAGGCATCCGAAAACCGCGGGTGCCTCCCCGTAACTATTCTGCGAATTGCCACGGACTTCCTGTACCACACGCTCACTCCACAAGCCTGCCAAGAATTGATTGACGAAACCAAACAGATGACAAAATGGATAAAAGACAAATGACCGCCTCTATAAAATTTATTTTTCTTTGCAACAATGCCACTTTTGCAACACTTGTTGGTATTCAGTGAGTTATGCGTGGCATTATGGTGGCAAAAGTGGCAAAGAACAGCAAGATTTAACACTTTTAGTGCTGTTCAAGTCTTAAAAGCGCAAGCATCCCACAGAGCGTTACGCAAATAGGCAACGGAATATTTGCCTACTGCATTGGATTGATTCAAATTACGGTTGGCGCTGGAAACACTGTCTATGATTCACGTAATAACTGCAATGCGATAATAGTAACAACAACCAACGAACTCATTCCGGGATGTCAATGTACTATAATCCCTTCTTCGGTCATACGTATTGGCGACAGTGCTTTTGCTGGGCTTGCCTTCAGTCAGTTTGAAATACCGAGCCATATTACGTCTTTAGGGTCTTCTGTTTTTGAAGGTTGTTCCAATCTTACATCAATCTCAATACCAGAGAGCATTACTGAACTTGGTAAAGGTACTTTCCAAGGATGTATATCATTGCAGACTATAGACATTCCCTCAGTAATTATTCAAAAATAACTTGCTACGATTACAATTCCTCAAGAAAAATGTTGAAAAATGACTTCACACTACACTAAACCCGAAAAATTCTTACTAACGCGCTAATACTCAGCGAGATATTTTAGTGTAGTGTTGCTTGTGTCACTGCACTAACACTACACTAACTTGAAGTGAATGTCACTCTTACAGAGAAACGGCACTTCTCTTGGAGAGAAACGGCACTTCTCTTGGAGAGAAACGGCACTTCTCTTGGGGAGAAACGGCACTTCTTTACTATGGGTCTGGAGTTTGCACCAAACTACAGCCTTGTTTGCACCAAACTACAGTGTAACGAAGGCTTCACTTCACCCTGATTTGGCCCAAAGAAGACTGGAGGGAAGGCCAAACAAGGATGAGAAGCGGGCTTAATCAAAGCGGAAACTGGCGCTAACAAGAGTGGCGGGAAGGCCAAATGAGGATACACCTATAAGTGGAGGGGGGCATTTCCGTTTAGTGTAGTGTTAGTGTAGTGTCGCAAGTAACACTACACTAAAATTATATGCTGAATATCAACACGTTGCAACACATTTTTAAGGTTTAGTGTAGTGTGATGTCATTTTTCAATTTTTTTTGAGAGAATAATTGTAATCGTACCAAGTTATTTTTTAACGATCACTCAAGCGTAACGGCCATTGGTGACTTTTGCTTTCAAGTGACTGGACTAACTTCACTGACCATTCCGTCCAGCGTCACCAGTTTTGGACAGTATATAGTTGCTCTTTGCAGCAAGTTGGAGTCCGTCCGTGTAAAGTATAATCCTCCTTTTGATATCAGCAACAAAACGTTTATGACATACGATAATAAAACATGGCAAGATGCAGGGTGCATCGATGCGACGCTTTATGTGCCTAAAGACACCAAAGTTCTGTATGAGGCGACAGGCGGATGGAAAGAATTTCCTCGGATAGTTGAGGAAGATGGCACGTCAATTACTACTGTTAGGCAGATTGCAAGAAATAAAAGTTTCTACACAGCCGACGGCCGTTCGCTGAATGGTATGCCGACAAAACCTGGTTTATATATTATCGATGGGCGCAAAGTCGTAAAGAAATAACCGTTCTCTCACCACTAAATAAGCGGCACAAGGCTTCCTGAGGTGGAAGCACCTTGTGCTGCTTTTTCGAAGTATTGCCGGCACATTTTGTTGTCTATAAACAATAAAAATATGATTATTACGCGTTTTGTGTTGCTAAAACAATAAAATTTATTATCTTTGCACCATGAAATGTTGTGATTATGGAGGTAATAACAAGAAAATGCTATGCTGATATTGTAGATTCCTGAATAGGGAAGGGTAATATCATTGCTATCGTCGGTTCACGACGTGTGGGAAAGAGTTATGTGGTGAAGGATTTTATTCAGCGGCACAAAGATGACAAGGATGCAAATATCATCTTCATTGACAAAGAGAAAAAAATCTTCAAGGACATCAAGACTAAAGATGATCTCGACAACTGGATAGAGGAGCGATTCCAAGCAGGGAAGCACAACTATATCCTGATTGATGAGGCTCAGGAGATAGCTCATTTCGAGGAGAGTGTCTGCAACTGGTATTCCGAAGAGGACACCGATGTCATCATCACGGGAAGCAACTCCAAAATGCTCTCAGGTGAATTGGCAACCCTGATTGCCGGTCGTCATGTGGAGGTGCGCATCCATCCGCTGACTTACTCTGAATTCCTGCAATTCCACAATCTGGCAGACAGCGACGAGAGTCTGATGACCTACGTGAACTATGGTGGTCTGCCGGGTCTGAGGAAGGTAGGACTCGACAGTGATGAGCAAGTGTGGGCTTATCTCTCCAGTGTATTCAATACCATCGTGCTCAAGGACATCATGGAGCGGCATGACATCCGCAACATTCCGTTCTTGAACAACCTCATTGCCTTCTATGCTGACACCACCGGCAAATTGACTTCTGCTAACAGCATTGCCAAATACATGAAGTCGCAGCAGGCTGACGTATCCTCCAACCTCATTCTGCTCTATCGCAGTTTCTATGCAGAAGCGTTCCTGCTCGATGTCGTTCCCCGCTACGACATCCACGGCAAGAAGATATTCCAGTCGAATGAGAAAATCTACTGGGACGACCTTGGTCTGCGCAACTTGAAGGCAGAGAGGGGGATGGACTCATACATTGAGAAGGTGATAGAGAATGTTGTCTATAAACATCTCCGCTTTCTGGGATATGACGTGAAAGTAGGAGTGCTGAATGCTGGTGAAGTAGATTTCGTGTGTACGAAGCCTGGGGAAACGGTCTATGTGCAGGCAAGTTACATCGTTGCAGAAGAGTCAACGCGTGAACGTGAATTTGGTCCTTTGGAAAAGATTCGTGACAATCATCCGAAATATGTCATCAGTGCCACTCCCCTGCTGACTCGCCGCGACGAGAACGGAATCACACACCTCTCACTGAGGAAATTTCTGAAGACGGGTTTGTGAAATGAAAAAAGTCCTGACCTTTGCAAGGAAAAAAACTTGTATCAGCTATTTCCCGTTTGGCGGAACAATGGTCATCTGCTTCTGGTGAACGAAGGAGATGATGCCCAGTTCTGCATCGTCGCCCAACCGATAGATGTAGGGGCGGAAAGGCTTGGGTACCTCAAAGTCCTGCTGATGACAAACGCCCGTAGGCGACTGCTCGTATTCGGCCAACATCTGCTGATACTCGTTGCCCACCTTTTTTGCATAATACACCGTCATGGGGACGTGAATGAGCAACAGAACGGCAATGATGACGGAGGAAACGCGGCCCAGCAGCTTCCTGAAAGGTGTGAGCAACAGCAGTTTCAGCAGCAACAGTACCGAGAAGAGCTCCATCGGGAAACCCATGCGCTGACTGTAGTAGGGGAGCATGAAGAGGAACGCGAATCCTAAAAGGACAATCATCAGCTCTATCTGATGCTCCTTGACAAACGTTTTCAGACGTTCTTTGCCCAACATGAAATAGGCTGCCGCCAACGCGGCAATCAGCAGGTAGAGACGCTTGGAGTAACGGAGAATGTCCAGTTTTCTGACAAGTGCCTCTTGCAGCGAGTCGGCCGATGCGCCACTGGCACGTCCCCAAATGCCGGGCGACCCTATGACGGTCAGCGTTCCTGCCCACATGCCGCATATCAGGCACCACTGGCTGGCATTCAGCTGGCGGAAGTGCATGAGGGCATAGAAGAACAAGGCTCCTGAAATCAGCAGGGAGTAGCCTTCGTGGAGATTGCCGCAGATAAGGGCAAAAAGAAACAGCAAAGCGTTGTGCCACGCTGAGGATGTGCCCTTTTGGGACATGCTGCGAAACAGCAGTATGAAGGCCAAGCAGGCTGTAGCCGTCCAAAGGTAGTTAATGGCAAACACTACATCGAACGAAAAAATCCATTGTACTGGGGGCAGCAACCACAGTCCGGCGATGAGGAAGAGTGTTGAGTGTTGAGCGTTGAGTGTTGAGTGTTGAGCGTTGCAGTAACGGAGTCCTAAGAGCAGGAACAAGACATAGACAAAGGCATTGATGACGTTGAACAGGCCCTTGCCGATAAAGCCGTTGAAGCATTGGGTAATGAAATGGACGATGAAACGCCCGTTCATAGCCACATAATGGTTAAGCTGAGAGTGGAAGGCTTCCTGGAAGTTATCTACGCGGTTGCTAAAGTCAATGGGGTGGAGCAACTCTGGGTCCTGATGGTCGAGCCAGACATATTCATAAATCATGTCGTCCCACCGCAGCGGATTGCTGGCACACATCATGTAGAATGCCACGCCTAACAGCAGCAGCAACAGCCATTTCGTCTTGTTCATCTTACCTTTTCGCCCTTTTTGTAGTCATCAATCAGATAAGGTGGACGTTTCTTGGTTTCATTGAAGATGCGCCCGACATATTCACCCAAGATGCCCATGCAGAGAAGCTGTACGCCACCCAGGAAAAGAATCAGCGTTACCAGTGTGGGGAAACCTCGTGCCGGATCACCATAGATAATGGCTTTTACCAAGTAGAAGACAAGAAAGCCAAACGCCGCGAAGGCAATGATACAGCCCATGATGCTGGCAAACCGCAACGGGGCGGTCGTGAACGATGTGATGCCCTCGATGGCCAGATTAAACAACGAGAAGAACGACCACTTGCTTGTTCCCGATACGCGGTCGCCGCGGTCGAAGATGATCTCCCGCTTCTTAAAGCCAATCCAGCAGAACATGCCCTTCGTGTAGCGCTCCGTCTCGCGCAGTTCCCTGAGGGCCTTGATGCACTTACGGTCAAGCAGGCGGAAGTCGCCTACATTCTGCAATACCTCAAAGCGGGTGGAGCTGTCCAGAATCTTGTAGAACAGGAGCGAGAAAAACCTGCGTAGCCAGCTCTCCTTGCCGCGGTTAGCCCGCTTGGCATACACATCCTCGTAACCCTGCTCCCAGTATTCAAGCATCTGCGGAATCAGCGCCGGAGGGTCTTGCAGGTCAGCATCCATAATGATGACAGCATCGCCTCGCACGTAGTCGAACCCGGCAAGCATGGCATTTTCCTTGCCGAAGTTCCTGGACAGGTTGACGTACGACACTCTGGCATCGCGGCTCTGCAGCTGTTCCATCACCGAGAGCGTCTTGTCCTTGCTGCCGTCATTAATGAAGAACAGCTCAAAGTCATAGCGGCTGATGGCATCAATCACCTTGCAGGTTTCTTCATAGAAGCAGGGCAGCGCCCTCTCCTCGTTGTAGCAGGGTACAATCAGAGAAACTAACTTTTTGTTTTCTACCGTTATCATCGTTTTTGCTTATTTTGCTGCAAAGATAGTGCAAACCGAGCGAAATGCAAAATTTTTATTTGCCTATTTTACAAATAAACATTCAGACTGCTTTCTACACTTCTAAAAAGGGATATTGGTGAGTACTGGTTTGAGACGGGCGCACCAACTCTTTTGGTCAGCCTGCTCAAACAGCCGAACTATAACCTTTTGATATATAAAGGACAGGAATGTTATTTTTTCTCCGGCATGATGCGGTTGCCTGTCCTATATTTACCTAACAGAATAGGAAAATAGATTTCCACAATTCTTATTAAAGGAACGAACAGTAGGAGTATAAGGACAGAGAAGGCAAAATCTTCTATAGCAGATCGGTATGGCAGTTCGCATAGTCTTTGTACGATAGCAATATGCAAGCCTAATATGACTATTGAACCTTTTGAAATAAGCATGGCCATATAGTTTTTTGAAAGTCGCTCCGCCCATTTTGAAATGATGAACACCATGGTGGTACCAGCAATTCCTCCAAGAATAAACAAAGCAAAATTGTTACCATATCCAGCCATGTACATCCATACTTCTCCATTATAATGACCACAAAGATAAACGATGAAGATTGCCAAAATCAGCAAGGCTATCTCAGCATAGATGATATGTAGCGACTTAAGACTCTGTTTAAATTGTTTAAGCAGAACCCCAATAATGAAGAAAGGAAGAGCAACAGTGATGTTGCAGAAGGCATTGCCAGTCTTAAAGCCATAATAGTGAATAGCGATGGCTGATAATGATGAAAGTAGGAATAAGACTGCGTAAACCCATTTCTTCGAAGGAAAGAGTTGAAGGATTAATTTCATAATGATTAGTGTATAGATGTACCAACAAGGACCTAAAGTCCAATAGTTTCCCATCAGAAAGTGCTTTGCGAATGTAAGAGGCTGTAAGTCAATATTATTGCCTGTGCTCCAGAGTCTGAGAAGTTTGTATGAGTACATTAGTAAGCTCATGATCAGCATGGGGATGAAAAGATTAAAGAAAGCCTTTTTGACAAAGGTTTGGAATTTTTCCTTTTTGTAGAGGAAGCCAGATATCAAACAAAAGACAGGGACGTTGAAGACATAGATATATTCATTTCCTGAAGACAGAAAGTGTCCCCAAATGATAAATAGCATCGTTATAGCTTTCATCCAGTCGAGCCAGAAAAATCTGGTGTTCTTATTCATGCTTGTTGTGTATAATTGAGTCATAGTCAAAGTATTTCTTTATCAGCCTTTTCTGTCGTGTGTCATACTGGGGCAGTATGGGTTTTTTCGTGTCTTTGTAATCTCTGCATTTAATACCTCCGAGATAGAGTAGAAGATGTCCTAAATCATCAGAGGTAATAGGTTTTGACAAGGACGTCTTAATATTGTCAACAATTTGTTCGTGACGAGTTATATAGTTGGTAGAGCACCATATCCATAGAGGTATTTCAAATTCGTTTTTAGCGATGAACGAATTAATCTCACCATGCAACCTGCCGAAGGTGTTTATTTCGTCAAAACATTCTTCACCATGGTCTGATAAGTAAATGACAATTGCCTCTTCCTGTTCAAATAGGCTTATAATCTGGTTGATGACATAGTCATTATAATAGGTAGCATTATCATAGTCTTTTACAATTTCAATCTCATCAGTTGTTAATTGAGGACGATTATAGTCTTTGTTACCGAAGTGAGAGAAATGATTTGGAAAGCGTTGTTTGTATGCAACATGTTGGCCAAGAAGATGAAAAATAAAAAGATTATTCTTCGTAGAGTAACAGCGCAATGAATCGTAATCAATGATAAGGTCTTCATCTAAATCATGCGATTTTGTGTTACGGTGGGTAAATTGACTTTGTGAGATTTCCTTGTCGTTTAGAATCGCTCCACCGCTAAAATCAAAAACACTGTTTTGAACAGAAGGAACATATTGATTAGTGATGAAAACGACATTATATCCAGATGATTTGAAGTACTGTGTAAACAATGGCTTCTCATACCATGGCTCGTTGCGGGATACATCATTCATAGACAAGACATCCTTGAAGACCTCGCTTGTCAAGTTCGAAGGGCTTATAGCGTCAGTAAAGACAAACAACTCTCCATATTGTTGTCTCTCCATTTGTTTCGGTGTAGTTGGAAGCGGATAGCCATATAACTGTGAATGATGCTTATTATAGCTTTCACCAATAATTAAAACGATGTTTTCTGGTGAATGATCTAAGCCTGTTATGAGTGAACTGATATTCTGGCTGTTTTGCTTTAGCTCTTGTATTTGCTTGTTAGCTAACCATATTTGCTGAAGGGCAAAAAACAGTCTATAGGTAGGCTGATAAAGTATTTTACCGTTCCAGTAATCATTGGCAAAAAGCAATTCTGTGCTTTCAGTTGATTCTTGGGAAAAAATCACAAATAATCGTTTCTTATTTGGAATGGTAACAATGATACTGACTATTAACGATAAAAGAATCAGAAATCGAACCGGCCACCCAATTTTGTCAGACACGATGGATTTGTCTTTAGTATATGCAAAAGCGAATAAGTGTAAAACAGCAAGACAAATGACGACGATGATATTAGACTGAAAGATATCAGTGTTGATGTAGGAGTTAAGGAAGTCTGTTGCTTCATTTTTGTTTGTCTCAAAGATGAGTCCGACAATAGTTGGTGTGATATTTGTTCCTAACCTGTTCAGACAAAAGAAATCCACACAAGTAAGGAGGTACAAGAAAATGCAAACGGCAATTTTTACTATTGTACGAGCACGTTTTGGAATAATGACAACAAGTGTGGTTAGGATGTAGGTGTCTAAGAACAAGTCAGTGTACAATTTCAGATAGAATGGAGGATAGTCAGGTTCAACCGTTATTGAGAGCGTTCCTAAAATATACATAAAAGTAAAAAACAATGGCTCTTTAAGGACAGGAAGAGACACTGTGTGAATGATTTTAGGTATGTAAGACTTCATATTCATGTCATTATCTGGTTTTACTTTTTCCTAACTTCCATATAATACGGTCTTTCCATTGGTAGTATTTAGTCATCATGTCTCTTTTTCTACAATAGAAGTGAATAAGTAGTTGAGAGAAATGCTTAGGATAATTGATGATTTTACGTGGAAGGACTAAAAAGTGAGCGTAATCAGTTACTTTGTCGCGCATGAAATTTCGGTGCTGGAAATGAGCATAGAGTGATTCCTTCTTCTCCAGTTGTCCGTTATTGAACCTCAGCATATACAGTTTATTGTCTATATGTTCAAAAATAACTTGTTCCCAGTGGCGATTTAAACTGTTAAAATGGTAAGATTGCTTAGGTTTCGAAACATTGTCGAAAGGGTCTTCCAACCAACAGTCATCAGGACGGCATTTACACCATTTGTCGCTGCATCCTTGGTGGCCAAATTCATCAAAAAATGTGATGACGCTTGTTGTGAATGCATCTTTGTAATACTGGAATCCATCAACCTGTTTCATGAAGTATGTGTTTGTGTCTTCATCATTATGCATAAGGGTAAGATGTCCCCATCCTAACAGGAATTTATGTGTGAGGACATCGCCTGTGATAAAATGACGGATATCGCCCAAAACAACGTCCAAGTCACCAAATCCCCAAAAATCGTAATTCCCAATATAGTCCTGTAAAATATAGCCATATGATTGTTTGTATTCACAAAGCTTATATGGGCGGTCAAGCTCGATATTGAAATCGAAGGCTTTTTGGACTATTTCCTTAAATTCGGAGAACCTCATCTTGTGAACAATAATATTATTTGCCGGTTCAACATCAGCATCAGTGAAGAACATGAAATCTACAGTTGGATTTCTTAAGGCAGAGGCTCTCCACATCTTGTATTGCGATGGCAACACGCCAAAGTATGGGTATATAACAGCAATGGATTTCATATTCAACTAATTTTTAAGAAGGATTCTCAATAACAGTTTAAGACGTGGCCGCACTGCAGACAGCCCTCTGGTCTTTTTTAAGTATGACCAAGCATCAGAATAGCGTTTCTTTGAGACAAATTCTTCGGCGCAGATAACAATCTGATTAGTTGTGTATCTGAATAAACTTTTTTTGTTAGGATAAGGATAATTATACCATTCCCAATATGGAAAAGATTGTGCAGTATCTATGGTACGGGCTAAATTGTTTTCTGTAATATACGGATGGCTAACCAATTCTTCATTAAGATAGATAGTTGGATAGATACAGCCTATACGTAACCACATGTCGCGATCCTCTCCAAGTTGTATTCCTTCACGGAATCCGCCCGTTTTATCAAATACTGCTTTCTTCACTAACATTGCACCAGTCCAAAAAATATAATCGTATGAACAGTGGTCAGTTATTACTGATACGCCTGATGGCAAAGAGTGTATTGGCCTTCCTTGTTGTCCTGTACAGAAAACAGAATATTCGGGGTACTTACGAGCAAGGTTAATCATGGTTTCTAAGTAAGTAGGCTTCCACTCATCGTCAGCGTCAAGAAATGCTATATAGTCTCCTTGGGCCAGTTGAATTGCGCGATTCCTCGTTTTAGATACACCTTGATTGTCTTGAGAGTAAACTCTTATCCGGTTGTCATGGAAAGACTTAGCAATACTTTCGCTATTATCGGTAGAACCATCATTGATGATAATGGCCTCCCAATTAGTGAAAGTTTGAGACAGAACAGATTGTATTGTATCTCTAATATAATGTTCCTTGTTGTATAGAGGAATAATAACAGATATTTTCATTGATGTCTATCGTTTAAAAAACAACCTAAATAATACTTTGATGGCTATGGTTAAATATCGTAATGACCTTTTGTCGTCACATATAGTCATCAATTTGCAGAAAGTGGAATTGTCTAAATGTGAGAGTGTTTCATAGTGCTTTTGAATGCCGACAGGAAGGAATTCTTTAATAAATGCTTCTCGTTCTTCCTTTGACCGCTGCATCATGGAATAACCGACTCCATCTTTTGGATCACGGCGACAGACAACTCCATTGTAATAGGCTACACTACAACCTTCACCAACTATTTTCTGTATATAAAAAATCCAATCAGAAACAACTTTCATATTTTCGTTATAATAGTCATTATTAAAAAGTGTGCGTTTGAAAAAAGTGCTTTGATGGGGTAATGAACCTTTGTAGAAAGTAAACATTTCCAAACGTAAGGGTAGAATGGTTTGGAAATCTTCTCCAGTTTGTGGATTTACCCAATAATCGCTGCCTATGATCATATCAGATTCTAAATGAAGATCCTCAATGATTTGCAGGCGATTGTTATCATAGAAGCAGTCGCCGGAGTTCATGAAGTTCAGGTAGTCGCCCGTTGCTTTCCTGATACCTTTGTTCATGGCATTATAGATGCCCTTATCAGATTCGGATACCCAATACGTGAGTTGCTGGTCGTATTCTCTCAATACGTCAGCGCTGCCGTCGTTGGAACCGCCGTCAATGACGATGAACTCAAAGTCTCGAAATGTTTGGTGGATAACGCTTTCTATAGTTTGGCGCAATCCTTCCTTATTATTGTAGTTGACGGTAATAATCGAGTATTTCATTTCTTTCTGAAGTTTTTTATTCTACTAAGAACGTCTTTGGAATTTTTGGCGAAGAGAAGGGTGCCTGAAAAATCGATAGTCAGGAATATTAACATACCGACAATGGCATAAAGAACCCATTGCAGAAGGTTTTCGTAAGGGTTGATGGGTATGTAGCGAAGAATAAATAGAGCCCCAAAGAAGGCAAATGCTGAAATGGCATAATTGCGGAGAACGCCTTTCCAGTAGATGCTGACGGGAAGTTTGAAGCCTGCCGAGAATAGGTAATAGGGCTTCCAAAGCACGACGATTGCTAAAAGGCTGACAATCTTTCCCAGCAGAATACCGATGATTCCCCACTTCAGACCGCAGACAATGGTGATGGTAACATTGATAATCAGCTCTGCCCAGGCTGACCATACGTCGGCATATAGGCCGTGGGCATAGTTGAAGTTGTCAACTGCTCCACGGGAGTTGGTGATGTATATATATATCATCAGCAGAATGAGAATACGGTGATCCATAATATATTCTGCCCCTAACCAATGACAAATAAACGGCTCCAAGAAACTGTAAAGGGAAAAGACCAGAAAGGCGGCAATAGTATGATGGATAGTGGTGATTTCCCAGAACACTCTTAACATGTGCTGTTTGTTACCTTCAGCCACTAAGTTTCCAACACCGGCTCCGACGCTGCCCGTTACAGCCGAGAAAAGAGAAATCAGTTTCGAAATGATAATCATGTAGTTGCCGTAGTAGGCCACCATTTTCAGCGATACGAAGAGGAAGATGAACAATTCGTCGCTCTTTACCAATACGAAGTCCTTGATTTTGTGAATAAAGACTTGCTTGGTCTTGATCATAATCTCCGGATAGTCCTTCAATAAGTATTTTCCCTGTTTCTTATTGACCTTGAGCCAAGGGTACTCCTTGTTGATTTTCCAGTTGAGGATGATACAGCCAATAATGCCGAAAATAAATTCAACAGCTACCCATACAAAAAGGTTCTTGTAGGTATAGGCTAAGAATATTTGCAGAATGATCTTGAGGATATTGGCCGACTGGTAGTATATGGCGACCAGATAGTTCTTCTGGTCAGATGATAGTAAGATTTGCCGGTAATTAATGAAATAACCGATAAGGGCTGAACCCAGAATGGAATAGAAGGCAAAGTAGATAATTCCCAAGCCTAATTCTGAATGGGCAAAGATGAGTGGGAAGAAAGCACTGATGATGATGCCGCCAACGAGAATGATGCTTCCAATCCAGTTGTACAGATAGCCTAATACTGACAGGATGTTCTGAATTTCTTGTCGGTTATTAGTCTGTAATGGCTTAAAAAGGAAATAGCCGATACTGGCTGTGATGCCCAGTTCTGCCAGATTCAGATAGCCCAAGATGTTTCCTAAAGTACTGGTCAGACCGATGAACTCGGTGCCTAAGTTGTCAAGGAATATCTTTCGGGAGAAGAAAGCCAAGAACAAAGTGAGGAAGTAAAAAATAAGATTTACTTCCGCATTGAGCATGCTTTTATGTGTTCTTTCTCCCATGTGCTATTTGTTATGTGTGGTGTGGATGAAGTCTTTGTCCTTATGGTTAATCCTAAAGAGGTTTGTCAGCATGTGCCATACCAGCCTGGGGAGTGTTACTATTTTGGTAAAGACAGTTCGGTTGCGGAGTGATGACGGCATAGCAATGTATAACGAGAGGCACAACAAAACAAACAGGCCCCACCACTTGAATGTGAAGAATGAAGAATGAAGAATGAGGAATGAAATCAATGTTGAAGTAAGGCAGAAAAAAGCGATGATGACAAGGAGCATGGACCGTGGGATGAGAGCCTGCTGAATGGTCTTGTCAATGTAGTTGACATTTCCTGTCATGATGGCTTTGGGAATGTAGGGAAGCATTTGCAGGAGTGATTGCACCTGTCCTGTCATCCAACGTAGGCGCTGCCGTTGAAAGTTTTCGCTGTTACTTACTTTCTCGTCAAAGACGGGAATATCATTCTCAAATTTGACAAAGATGCTCTCCTTCATGAGCATGGTTTCCAGTTCACGGTCTTCTACGGCAGAGTTGAGAAAACCGACGTGCTGACGGAACCAGTTGTAGTCAAAGCACATGCCAGAGCCGATAAGGGCGGATGACATGCCGATGACATTATGTGCACGGCGGAACAGCGTGTTGTTGATTTCTTCACTCACACCGTCGAGTACGGCTATATTATTGTCTGCGTTCTTTGCACAGCGGTGGCACTGAATGGCTTTATATCCCTTTGCGCACGATGCTGCTAACTTGTTGAGGAAATCAGGCAGAACCACATTGTCTGCATCCAGAATGACTACGTAATCGTAAGCATCCTTTTCCTTCACTACATGATCAATAGCATATTGAAGCGCCTTGGCTTTAGAGCTCTTTTCGAACGAAGGTAGAAGAAGTGTTATGGGTAAAGCGGCTAACTGCTTATTCGTTTCATCTGTCATGTGGTCGGAGATGACGGTAAGGTGGTATTTGTCTTTCGGATAATCCGATAACAAGAATTGTTTGACAGAATGGATGATAACTGCATCCTCATGGTAAGCAGGATAAAGAATGAGAAACGTTGTGTCTTTCTCTCCTCTCCTCTCTTTCCTCTCTCCTTTATAAAATAGTGAAATAAAAGCAAAGAAGCATACATACAGCACAGACCCTGCCATGATGATCCATAGCAAGAGGTCAATGACGTATATGATGTTCCAAATCATTATTTCTTGTTTTTATGTACGAAATGCTTGTCACTTTGAACAATTTTAGCAGGGCTGAATAGAGAGGCAATCATGATGAACGGAACTTTTCTGAAAGACTTGTTCCAGTTCTTGTCAACCAGATAGTCTGGAGTGGATATTGCAAAGACAAACATGACGAAGGCAAAAAGGAACCACCACTTAATGGCCAATGTGAAATAGATAAACGGCATAAGAATGCTCATCAGCGCAATGATTGACATCATGACCGTGCGAGGCATGAGCATCCACTGTATCAGCTTGTCAATCCAGGCATAGTATCGGTTAAAGATGGCTGTAGGCAAGTAACGAAGATTCCTGATGAGTGAGTGGAACTGAGCAGACGACCAGCGGGAACGTTGTTCGTTGAAGTCGTGGATTTCGCGGATTTTCTCATCATAGACAAGAATGTCGTCAAAATAGTCAACAAAGATGCGCTGGCGTAATAACAATGCTTCAAGGTCTTTGTCAAAGGCTGTAGGCTTTACTTTGAAAATGTTTTCCTTAAACCAGCTGAAGTCGAAGGCATTGCCTGAACTGGCCAAAGCAGATGATAAGCCAATGGTGATATGACCTCGGCGGAAGATGGTGTTATTGATCTCCTCAAACACTGCATCCATGTGGGCGATAGCTGTGTCACGGTTTTTAGATAGGCGATGGGCTTGAATAGCCTTTGTTCCAGAAATCTCATAGGCATCGTTCATCTGTTGTAGAAATTCCTGTTCAATGACAGTGCCGGCATCCAGTATCAGGACAATGTCGTATATCTTGAATTGTGGAAGATTATTGATGGCAAATTGTAAGGAACGTAACTTGGAACTATCGCCAAAATTGGGGATAAGCAGGGTGATGGGGTATTGTGCTAAACGGATATTGGTCATTTCGTCCTCATGGTCTGAAATGACAGTTACGTCAAACATCCGCTGTGGATAGGTCTGTCCGAGAACTGATCGTACGGTTTCAAAAACAGCTTGGTCTTTTTTATATGCTGGAATCAAAACGATAAAGCGATTCTGGTGCCTGGCCTTTGGAATCACGGAGTGGCGGCTAAATAATCCTGCAATGGCAAAGAAAGCCAAATAAAGGACGGTGATAGCCACTATGCCGAAAAACAGCCAGTCTATGATATAGATGATAATCCAAAAATCCATATTGCTATATTTTGATGAAATGATGTATTCCTTTGATTACTGCTTTTGTCAATGACAGCTTGCCGTGTAGGGTGTGTTTTATGACATCCCTGCCTCCAACCAGGAAGATGAGATATAAATAGGAGAGAAACTTATAGGGGGCAAATCCGTTGCGACTTACAAAGAGAAGCCTGTTACGTGTAATGTAATAGGTACGGAGCGGGCTGTTCTGTCCTGTTGTCTGACTTTCTTTATGATAGATAGTGAATGAAGGGTCGTACCAAATCTCGTAGCCAGCCCTGCGAATCATCATGGACCAGTCGAGCTCTTCGTAGTAAAGAAAGTAGTTTTCTGGCATTAGTCCTGCCTTTTCCACGACTTCACGCTTCACCATCATGGCAGCTCCATGAGCATAAGGGGTGGGGTAGGCATCATTGTATTGCCCGTCGTCTGGTTCCCCAAAGCCTATCGCCCGATTTCTCATGGTGATTCTTGAAAGAGGCGTGTAACCAGCAAACTGAATGGGGGCATCGCCCCACGCAAAGCGGATCTTAGGACACACCATGCCTATCTTTTCTGATGATTTTAAACGCTCAACCAGCGAATAAAGATTCCTCTCTCCACTCTCCACTCTCCTCTCTCCACGATAAAACACCGTATCATTATTCACAAAGAACAGATATTTTCCTTGGGCTGCCTTAATGCCAAGGTTATTACCTCCGGCAAAGCCTAAGTTTGTATTGCTGCGTATAACCTTGATTTGTGGATAGCGTTGCAAAAGTATGGATGCTTCGTCTTCCTTGGATGCATTATCAACTACAATCACCTCTATGGACGCGTCGTCTAAAGGTAATGTCTCAATTAGCTCACTGGTGTCTTTCAACCCATTGTAATTGATAGTAATAATGGATAATACAATACTCAATTCTCAATCTTCAGTTTTCTATCTTTTATCAGACTCGCGAAGCTTTCTTCTTCTCCAATTTGAGTCGTTTCCGTTCTTCCTGTTTAGCAAACAGACCCTCTTCGTATGCTATCCATTCTTTTTCATAGAATGGCAATCCATAGACCAATGTCAATCCGCCATAGAACACCAGGCAATTGGGAAACTGCATCAATACCTGGTTACCGTAACCACCTAACTGAATGGCCACAAAGGCGCAACACATGCCTGCTCCGATACCACGTAACGAAGGACTTTTTAGTTTAAACAATACCACCCAACAGGCACCTGCAAACATAAAGACCATCGTTATAAGGAATACTGTAATACCGATTATTCCAGTCCTTAGCCAAATGTTTACATATTCAGAATCAGGCGGAACCTCTGCCATAGCTCTATACTTATTGTTTGCTGGTACATCCTCTCTGCCCAATCCAATACCAATTCCCCATGGTGCTTCAGCCATATACTTCTTCATTGCTTGTTGATTGACAGAGCGTTGGCCTGCAGAGGCGTCATTTTTGTCAAATGCTGTTCGCATACGGCGTATCTGCTGATAGCTGTTACCAATGTTTGTGAACACTAATATAAAAACAAATGCTGCAAATAAAATGGTAACAGGTACGGCAATCTTAATAGATTTCGATAAAAAGATATAAACAATAACACCAGCAAAAAAGCAAAAGATGGCCGTTCGAGTTCCTGATGGGAACATAGCCCAAAAACATGCAAGACCAACGGCGAGATAAAAAAGTCTGTATTTGTTAATTCTACATGTTATGGCAAAAATAAGGAATGCTACAGACGTTGCTGCCATACCAATTCCAAAATTAGCAGCATCACTATAAATAGAGAAGTATCTAATTAAAGTGCCTGCATTTAATATATGTGTTTTGCTTCCACGGGTTTGTAACCAGACGTTTTCCGCTTCTGTGAAACCAAATGTTTGTTGTTTATAGACCCAAAGGCATGCAAATAATGCTAAGCATCCCCAAATAAGCAGATATTTACTCAAAATTTGTGGATTAGTCATATATAAGCTGAATACCAAAAAAACATACATAATCTGGAATGCCATAGCTCTTGCACCTGTGTACCATGCTTCAAAGTTGATGCCAATATTACAAGTGTCATTCATTACCTCAAGTATGACAAATCCGCACCAGATTAGCAGCATATAAAGCATTATATTTCCTGCACGTTCTGCTTTCAACTCTTTAACATCAATTATAGCTAATGCTAACAATGTGATTTCTAACAATTCGTTAGGCAATGACATCGGTATAGGAAGGGGTAAATCCTTCATTTGGATGAGGTAATTGACAAGAATGAGCACCCAAAATGCAAACATTCTGTACCTGATAGCCGCTATGATAAAAAGTGCAACGACAGGTAATAAGCAGACGATGGCAAAGGCACTGAACCCAGCTGTAGCGAATTCATAAATTGCGAGTAAAAACAGGAGAAAGAGTAACAAGACTCTTCCTCCGTTGTGATCTACGTAGCTTTTATAATTCGTCTTAGATATGTTCATTATCGAGCGTGTTCGTTTTCTGTTGCGGTCAGACCCAATTGAGAGATACGATAGACGAAGTTCTTAAACTTTGTGTATGGCGGTAACTGACCCGTGAACTCCTCTACGGCATAACGGCTGGATTCTGTCAGATACATGTAGAGTGAATCCTTGTTTTCCAGCAGACCTTCAAGTTCTTTGAGGGCTTTCTGATCTACATCCTTCCATGTACGGTTGGCACGAGTAACCATCAGATTAACGGTACCCATGTTCAATAGAGAAGGTGAAATAGAGTTATCGTTCAGATTAGGATATTCCACAATGGCAATCTCATCAGGCATGATGTCGGCACAAAGGTCTTTAATGCTTTTTGCCATGATATATTTACTGTCTTCGGCGAGGAAGTCTTCATCGTATGTTAGGCGGCGAACCTGCAGACCAATGGAAATCCAGTAGTTCTCCAATTCCTGAGCCAGATAGCTCTTGCCGTTGGCTGCATCGGTCGAGATAAGGTTAAGCACATTCTGCTGTCCTTCCTTGAAGTGGGGGAGAAGTGCCTTGCTTAACTGGCGTAACGCCATGTCCGAAATCATCTTGTTGTAACGACGATAGCGGAGAGTGCTTTCTTTCGGATAACAGCCCATGACGGGAATCTTGGTAATGCGTTCTGAACGCATACGGTCACGAAGCGTACGGTCTAGCAATTCTATGATGAAGAAGTAGAGAGCTGTCAGCATAAAGGTCAACAGGAATGCTCCCAACAATATCATCATACGGTTGGTGGGCTGGGCATTCAGTGGGAACATTGGCGGGTTCAGCACACGCAGTGAAGCGGTGGTCATCTGGAGGTTACGCTGACGCAAACGAGCGGCATTGAGTGCTCGTAGCATTTCCATATAGTTACCTTCGATAAAACCAATGTGGCGGGCTTTACGGTCAATGGTTGCACCAATCGGAGCAAAATACAGAAATTGTCTTTCCAATTTCTGTGCCATCACATCCTGGGCATTCATCATGGCTTTGGTCTTCTCCAATAAAAGAACCTGATCCAACCAGTTGTCAATCATTTTGCTTGACTTGATTCCCATTTCTGTACTAAATGATGCTGCTTCAATGTCTCGGGTTAATGCTTTTACACGTCCTGTAGCGACCTGCAAATCTTGCTGAGCTTTTGCTAACTCCTGCTGAGACTCGGCATCAGCTCCACCATTCTCGCTGCTCATCAACTGAAGATTGGAGATGCGTGACTGGATGCGGGAAATGTCACGGACACTATTGGTGAACTCACGGTTAGAACGGATAATCTGCGCACGGTTGCCTAACTGACGCTCCAGATAGTCCATCAGAGCCTTTGTGGTGGTGTAGTCCATGAGCTGATTATTTTGAGATATCTGTTGCTGGGCATCCATTGTTGTCACTTGCTTGGTTTGCTCACCGTAATTAATGATTCGTTTTGAGACATTATATCGAATCAGGTCGTCTTCTGCATTGGTCAATATCCTGTAAAGGCGTTGTACCTCACGTTCAAAGAATTTGATGACATTGTTAGTCTCACCGAAGCGGATATTCTCGTATTGTTTTTTGAATACATCATTCAGTATGTCCAAAGTGTTATAAGCAACACCAGGGTCATTTGCAGAATAAGCAATATCGATAATATCGCTGCCTTTTAATTGCATTACTTTCAGACGACTGGTAATGTTATTGATGCCGAAGTAAGGATGGTAGTTCAGAAGACTGAAAATGTAATTGTCCTGCATCGGCTTTTCGTAAGCCTTCAGATTCGCATACGTCTGTGCTTCGCTGTTATGCTTGATTAATGCCTTTACTTCTGCAGGAACTGTTGCATTCAGTTCACGGAAGTGCTCGGCAGAGATGTAATTGTTGTCCTTGTTAGGGTTTCCATACATCATACAGCGGGCAAACAATCGAAGAGCAACCTCATGAATGGTGTTGTCTGTCGTGATAATCAGCATGAGGTTGGTGATGTTTGTCTGAGAGTTGCCACCTGCCGCACCTGTTCCTTCCATGTTGTAGCCAGTTATCATACCCGTATATATGGTAGTGTTGGAGTCATAAATGCGCTCCATGTGGCGGGTAAGGAACCATGCTACTATCAATGCTATTAATGGCAAAATAACAAGATACCAACGAATCTTGTACAAAAAACGGACTAAATATCTGAATGTATCCATAATGTCTATTTGTCTAAATTATTTTTTCTTTTTCTTGGCTTCTCTTTCTGCCTTTCTCTTGGCATCTCTTTCTGCCTTTTCGAGCTTGGCTATCTTCTTTTGTTCTTCTTCATTTTCGCGCTTAATGCGTTTCTCAAGTGCTCGCTTCTCACGTTCTAACTCGCGCTGTGACTTGGTGATTTTCCCTTCAAGGGTGATCTCTGTCGTAGTGTTCGTAAAAATAGGTGTATGGGTTAAAATCTCCAAAGTAATGATGTCTGTTAATATTTGTGTTTGGAGTGACTGGTAACCAGAAACCACACCAATTTCTTGTAGTTTTGTCCATGCAAAATCCTCAATACTCATGTCGCCTTGATGGAACTGCTCTTCATTTAACTGTCCGGCTCCTTGATAGGCTGCCGCAGCTTCACCACTCGTCTTTAAAGATACAAGATTATTGGTAATTTTTGCGTATAAGGTTCCGATTTGCAATTTTAACTCATCAAAAGCTTGGTCTCTCCTGTATTTTGCCATTTCTGCTTCTAATCTCTTGCGCTTGATGGAAGCCCCTAAGTCCAGAATGTCCTCCAAGGGAACACTCACGTTGACACCAACATTCCAATAGCTCTGTTCACTACCTTGGAACTGGTATATCATGGTGTTGTACTGTGAAGAGTTGTTGCCCCACATGTCTGTCTTGCCGTAGCTGTAGCTGGCATGACCATAGACATACGAGAAGATGTGCCTCTTTTGTTTTGCCACTTCTGCTACTGCCAGTTCATGGGCTTTGACAGATTGCAAGACTGTTGGGTTCTCTTTTGCGTTTTCAAAAAGAACGGAAAGTGGGGGCAGGTGGAAGGTTGAGAAATTAATCTCATTGTCCTGACTGGAGTCGAAGAAACCAGCACTGATGCCGCTGTTCTCGTACTGGGCGGAAACCGTCCCAGCCGCAACAAGCATCGATGCACACAGAAGATGCCTTAAATGGTTCATTATAATTTTATACATTTTCTTTTTGGATAAATGCTGTTAATGTTCTAAAGATAATCTTCATATCGAGGGCAAAGTTGTAAGTCTGGCCATAGAGAATGTCCAGCTGCTTACGTTCCTCGGCAGACATGTTGCCTCCCTTTCCGCGCTCTTCAACCTGCCAGAGACCTGTCAGGCCAGCAGGAGCCATGAAACGGTCTATGCTGGAGTCAACGGTCAGTTTCTCTGCCTCATAGAGTGGGAGAGGGCGGTTGCCAACTACTGACATGTCGCCTCTTAAGATGTTGAATAACTGAGGGAGTTCGTCAATGCTGTATTTGCGGATGAATTTTCCGACCTTAGTGATTCGGGGGTCGTTCTCCACCTTTACAAAGGCATTGCTGTTTTCCTCTTCTTTCTGCTTGTTAAAGTCACTTTCTGCAACTACAAAGTCATCACCAACGAGCATGATTTCGTCGTCGCCAATCATCATGGCTGACTCCATGCCTTGGTCAAACATCATTTGTTCGGCTTCGTCGCCAAGCGGAGAGGTAATAACCTGCTTGTTCTCATCCTCTTCTTCTTTCTCCTCGTTCTCAGCATACTGATTACGACCCTTGCTGACTTCCTTCAGCCGTTGTTCTGCATCAACGTACATGCTGCGGAATTTCAGGAAGTCAAAAATGGTATAGTTAGTACCTACGCGCTTCGATTTGAAGATCACCGGACCCTTGCTTTCAAGTTTGATGGCAATCGCGGTGATGATGAATACTGGCGAGAGGAAGAATATGGCAAGTGAAGATGCTACAACGTCAAATGTACGTTTCCAGAATGGAATCTTGAATTTCAGTATCTTGTATTTTGCATCTTGGTTGTTGAATAGTATATTCTCTCTTGCAATGATGAATTGAACTTTCTTGTTCAGTTCGGTAATTGAAGATTCTTTGTTAAGCGTGTCATTGATGCCGCATTTCTGGAAAACAATCCTCTCTTCTGCAGTCAGAGGGTCTGTCAACAGAATGATATACACATCCTTACACTTGTTACGAATGTATTTAATAGCGGTGACATCCTCATTTTGCTCATTCTTCTCGAAGAATAAAATGAAGTGCTCGTTGGGGAATCGTGGCGTGCAAATAGATGCCGCTTCCTTATAGGCCGTCATCATTTTTACTGACTGCCCAGGAATATATTTGAGGCGTTCTTGCGTTTTGGGGTTACTGCCTAAATATACAACACCTATCATAATTTATACTATTTAATTAGGAAGAATCTTTTTCACCCTGATTTTCAATTCCATAGGATTGAAAGGCTTGACAATGTAGTCAACGGCGCCAATCTCCAGCAGGCGGATGCGCTCACTCGTAGAGTCCTCGCTGCTGAGCATGATGACGGGAATGTGGCGGAACAGCTCATTTTGCTTGATCCACTCCAAGAAGTCATCGCCACGCATGCCGGGCATACGAATGTCAGAGATAATGAGATCGGGCGTGTTACCTGCCTGCAGCCACTTCACGCCTTGCAGGCCGTCAGGAAGCCACTGAACTTCATAGTCGCTCATTAGGTAAATGGAGAGCACTTTTGCTATTGTCTCCTTGTCGTCTAAGATTAATATTTTCTTTTTCATATACGTATATTTTCCTTTCTAACTTGCAAAGGTAAGCAAAAGTTTTTAATTGGGGACAAATAATAGTAAAAAAATTCTCAATTTTGCGAAAAAAGTTGGTTTTTAAAATATTTTTGGGGAATTTTGTGGCGTAAAACGTATTATATTTAGATAAAACATCAAACATTTTTAATTATGGCAAACAGATATTTATTAGGTTTTGATGTCGGCAGTTCTTCTGTTAAGGCATCTTTAGTAAATGCCGATACCGGCAAATGTGTGGCTACGGCCTTTTATCCTGAAAAAGAAGCTCCTATTATGGCTGTAAAGGCTGGTTGGGCAGAACAAGACCCGCAAATGTGGTGGGACAATGCCAAACTGGCTTTGAAGAAGATTATGGCTGACGCGCAGGCTGCTCCTGAGGATGTGAAGGCTATTGGTATCTCCTATCAGATGCATGGATTGGTTTGTGTTGACAAAAATCTGAAGGCACTCCGTCCGTCCATTATCTGGTGCGACTCCCGTGCTGTCCCCTACGGCGAAAAGGCTTTCCGTGATTTAGGCGAAGAGCAGTGCCTGAGCCATCTGCTGAACTCACCGGGTAACTTCACGGCAGCAAAGCTGGCGTGGGTGAAGGAGAACGAGCCTGAAACGTACGAGAAGATTTATAAGATTATGCTTCCTGGCGACTATATCGCCATGCGTCTGTCGGGTGTGGCTAATACCACCGTCAGCGGACTTTCCGAAGGCATGTTCTGGGACTTCAAGAACAATCAGGTGGCTGACTTCCTGATGAAGTACTACGGCTTCGATGCTTCACTCGTCAGCGATATTGTTCCTACCTTCAGCGTGCAGAGCGAGGTGTCGGCTGAGGCTGCTGCCGAACTGGGCCTGAAAGCCGGTACTCCGATTACATATCGTGGTGGAGACCAGCCGAATAACGCTCTTTCGCTCAATGTTTTTAATCCAGGTGAAATAGCTTCTACGGCAGGCACCAGCGGTGTCGTCTATGGTGTGTTGGGTGAAGTGAACTACGACAAGAAGTCGCGTGTCAACATGTTTGCCCACGTCAATCATTCCAGTGAGCAGACCCGTCTGGGCGTGCTGGGCATTTGTAATGGTACGGGCATTCTGAATGCATGGATTCACCGTAATATTACTGCCGACATCTCTTATGCCGAGATGAACGACCTTGGTGCTACGGTGCCCATTGGCAGCGACGGCGTGACCATTCTGCCCTTCGGTAACGGTGCAGAGCGCATTTTGGAGAACAAGGAGCTGGGCTGCTCTATTCATGGACTTAACTTCAATACCCACACAAAGGCTCATCTGGTGCGTGCTGCTCAGGAAGGCATTGTCTTCTCCTTCTGCTACGGTATGGAGATTATGCAGCAGATGGGTATGGACATCAAGAAGATTCATGCCGGCAAGGCCAACATGTTCCTCTCACCCTTGTTCCGCAACACGCTGGCTGGTGTCAGCGGGGCTACCATCGAGCTCTACGATACCGATGGCAGCGTAGGTGCCGCTAAGGGTGCAGGCATCGGAGCAGGCATCTATAAGGACCACGAAGAGGCTTTCGCTACGCTTGAGAAGCTGCAAGTCATCGAGCCGGATGCAGCCCATCGTGCAGAATACCTGGCTGCCTATGCTGCATGGAAAGAGACATTGAAGAAAAACTTATAAACTCACAAACTTTTAAACTTACAACAACTATGGCTAAAGAGTATTTTCCGTTTACCGGTAAGATTCCTTTCGAGGGAAAGGACGGTAAGAACGTAATGGCTTTCCACTACTACGAGCCCGAAAAGGTAGTAATGGGAAAGAAGATGAAGGACTGGCTGAAGTTTGCTATGGCCTGGTGGCACACACTGGGTGGAGCATCAGCTGACCAGTTTGGTGGTCAGACCCGCTGCTACGAGTGGGACCAGAATGCCGACGCTGTACAGCGCGCCAAGGATAAGATGGACGCAGGCTTCGAGATTATGGATAAGCTGGGCATTGAGTATTTCTGCTTCCACGATGTTGACCTCGTTGACGAGGGCGCAACGGTTGAGGAGTACGAGGCTCGCATGAAGGAAATCACCGACTACGCTCAGGTGAAGATGCAGCAGTTCCCCAACATCAAGCTGCTCTGGGGTACCGCTAATGTGTTTGGTAACAAGCGCTATGCCAATGGTGCTTCAACCAATCCCGACTTCGACGTAGTGGCTCGCGCCATCGTACAGATAAAGAATGCTATCGACGCCACCATTAAGCTGGGTGGTTCCAACTACGTGTTCTGGGGTGGACGTGAGGGCTACATGAGCCTGCTCAATACAGACCAGAAGCGCGAGAAGGAGCACATGGCACAGATGCTGACCATGGCCCGCGACTATGCCCGCTCAAAGGGCTTCAAGGGCACGTTCCTCATCGAGCCAAAGCCTATGGAGCCCAGTAAGCATCAGTACGATGTTGACACAGAGACTGTTATCGGCTTCCTCCGTGCCCACAATCTGGACAAGGACTTCAAGGTGAACATTGAGGTGAACCACGCCACGCTGGCAGGCCACACCTTCGAGCACGAGCTGGCTTGTGCTGTTGACGCAGGCATGCTCGGCTCTATCGATGCTAATCGTGGCGATGCCCAGAACGGCTGGGATACCGACCAGTTCCCCATCGACAACTACGAGCTGACGCAGGCCATGATGGAGATTATCCGCAACGGTGGCCTGGGCAACGGCGGTACTAACTTCGACGCTAAGATTCGTCGTAACTCTACTGACCTGGAGGACCTCTTCATTGCCCACATCAGCGGTATGGACGCTATGGCACGTGCCCTGCTGAATGCTGCTGACATCCTTGAAAACTCTGAGCTGCCCACCATGAAGAAGGAACGTTACGCTTCGTTCGATGCTGGCTTGGGCAAGGACTTTGAGGACGGCAAACTGACCCTTGAGCAGGTTTATGAGTACGGCAAGAAGGTGGGCGAGCCGAAGCAGACCTCTGGCAAGCAGGAGAAGTACGAGACCATCGTGGCTCTCTATGCCAAGTAAATTTTCCCTCTATATTGAAAGCAAAAGCGGTGAGCCTGTCCGGTTCACCGCTTTTTCTGTCGTGTCAGCGTTTCTTCAACACAATTTTCTGGGCATAAAGGTTGGCTATTGATCTCCTGAAAGCCACAAATTGCGGATACAGCGAAGCGGGGAAGCTGCCGGCATGCATCTGCAGGCTGTTGGTGACGCGAATCTGCCGTCCGTCCTCCTCCATGTGGAAGGTGAAAGAGCCAAAGTCCTCTTTCAGCGTCACGTCACGGGGCTTGGCCTCAATGGCATAGCCTTCGGGAATGGTCAGCACAATCTCATCTGTGTCCTGATAGCCATGCCTGATGCAGATCTCCTCGGTTCGTTCGTCGTTAGCCTTCGGGGCCTGATATCCTTGGTGAATAGGGCAGAGGGGTACAAACAGCCTGCTGCCTGTGGTCTTGGCATACTTCCTGCTTTTGACGCTGGCCGTAAGGGTTATAGAGGCTTCGCTTGGCTGAATGTCTAATTGGCTGATGTCCATTTGTGGGGCACTTAACAGGTGGCGCAAGGCTTGTATCCGTTCCTTCTCGTCCATCTTTAGCAGCGGTATCTGGTTCTCATATTGCCAGTTATCTGATTTCTGCTGAAGTGTTATGTCAGCATCCCCGTCGGCATTAATGTCGATTTTCACTTCGCTTTTCATGAGGTTCAGGGTGTCAGCGTAGGCTGGCAGAGTCACCAGCCGGCCTCCGTCAGCCGACACGATGACGGCATCATGTCCGGCTATATCCTCATGTACGTAGCCGAACGGCAGTTCCGTATTGGTACACTCCAGCCAATACTCTTTTCCGTTCATGGGCACTTGCAGAATGACATGGTTCAACTGCCCGACGCTGGCAAAGTCAGGCAGCAGTCGTCGGTTGTTGGTGCTGATGACGGTGTAGTACGACCTGATGCCCACCTCCTGCAGCATGGCCCGCATGTAGTTGGTCAGTCCCTTGCAGTCGCCAAAACCGCTGTTGCTCACCTCGCTGGCCGTTGCCGGTTGCTGGCCTCCGATGCCTAACAGTATAGCCACATAGCGGGTGCTCTCACCCAGGAACTGATAAATCTTCTTCGCCTTCTCCAGGTCAGAGCTGAGCCCGTCGGTCAGCTTGTGCAGCTTTCCTTTCACGGCATCGGGTAGGGCGTCGCGGCCCTGCAGTAGTGAGTATTCCCACAGTCCAAAGCTTTTCCAGTCATTGAAACGACCCTCTACACCATAATATATATAATGTTCGGGCGCGAAGTAAGCCATAGGCAGTCGCTCGCGCAGGGGGCGGCTGTTGGGTTCCTTCTTCAGCGGCGGCAGGTCGGTCAGCTCAAGGGCTATGGTCTGTTTCCCTCTGTCAGTGGTAATGGTCACGTCCTTGCTGATGTTCTTCAGCTTGTGGCGAATGGTCATTGTCTGTGGTGCCGTCAGCAGGTAGGTGGCTTTCCTGACGCTTACGTCATAGTCGTCCTGCGGGCAGAACCACGGAAACTCTATCAGGTTGTTCCGGCTCTCTACCGTCCATTCATAAGTAATGGTGACGGGGTAGGAGGGGGGCGTGTAGTTCAGGAACATGCGATAGTCGTCAACGGCCAGATAGGGCGAGTATTCCGTGCGTTGCAGCTCGCTCTCCTTCAGCTTTCGCAGCACCGTGCCGTTGGCGTCGGTCACCAGTCCGCGAAAGTCCTTCAGCTTGTCGTATTTGCTGCAGGGGCAGACAAAGACGGCATTGTCAGCACCGTGCTCATTGAGTATGGTGACCACGGTCTTGTAGCGTGCTGTGGCGTGCTTCATGTCGTCACACTCCACCGTGATGGCCGTCTCTTCCACAACGGCATTCTGGGCCTTGACGACTGTGCCGGCCGTCAGCCACAACAGCATCAGGGAAAGGGCGGTTCTCGTCATGGCATTTTCTTGATGGCTATCATGTTGTTGCAGTTCTCCACCAGCTGGTCGAACAGCGCCTTGATGTACTCGTATTCCTTGGCTTCATAGAAGGTGCGGTCAATGGAGGTACGGTACTGCATGGTCAGCACGTTACCTTTCTGCGTACCCATGATGCGGGCATTGATGCCGTCCGACTTCATGATGATGGGCTTGGGCATCTCCTCGACCGTCCATCCGTCGGGCAGCGTGATGACCACGTTCATCTGGTCCAGCTGGGCGTAGGGGAACTCTATGGGCAGAATGCGGGTGGGCGCCGTGAAGGGATTGCTCTTGAACGGGGCAAACACCAGCGGGTTCAGGTAGATCATGTCGCCCGTCGTGTCTAACTGTTTCGTAAAGGTCACCGTCTCCTTCACCGTCTGACTGTTGTCGTAGCGGCCTTCGGTGGCATATTCCTGTATCTCTATGCCCTCCTTGTCCTGAAGCTGGTGTATCAGTTCCAGACTGTCCTTCGCTTCCCGCCACGACTTACGAATGCGGAGGGCATCCTGGAAGAATAGCTGGCGTATGCGCTTGCCGCTCAGCATTCCGTCGGCACCCAGCGTGGCTTGTATGGTCATGACGTCGCGCCCCTTGGCTGCCGACAAGAGGTTGACCCATCCGCCCGCTCCGCTCTTGCTCACTACGCGGGCCCTGTCGGTCAGCAGCTGTGCGGGCAGGGTGTTGAGACAGCCGTCGTCGAGCGTCGAACCGTCAATAAACAGCAGGGTGGAGTCGTTTTCGTGAATGCCCACCACAAATGTTGACAGGTATTTCAGGCTGGCGTGAGTCATGGGCAGTCGGCCGAGTCGGCGGCTGCGCAGTACGACGGGTGTTGCCTGTATGCCCGCATCGTTCAGCATGTTGATGTACAGGAAGTTAATGTCTGCATTGGTGCCCGTACCTTCCTTCAGCACCTTCGAGCCCGACTTGGCCCAGAACGCATATTCGCCATTCCAGCGCACCCGCTGCCTGAGCAGCTGCAGTACGGCTATGGCACGCTGCTGCACGTCGGCTATGCCCTTTATGCCGGCCTTCGCTATCTCGTCCTTCAGCGGGCTGCTGCTCTTGATGCGGTAGCCGAAGTCCTCGTCTTCCTGTAGTATGCGGTCAATGTCTTCCCACGTCGAAGTGTAGTTCTTATAGACGCTTCCGGGAATATAGATGCCCTGCAGCTCGTGGGTCACCTTACAAGCGTAGTCGTCGGTACACCACAGATAGTCGTCACCCTTCAGGGCGGGCAGCTTGCGACCTGTTACGTTGTAAGTGTTGGTGGGAATTATCTCGCCGCCAATGCCTATTGTACCCTTGTCGGCCTCCTGCTCTAACGGTGACACTCCGGTTATCTCGATGTTAAACTTCAGCCACTCGGGCACGGACAGCTTATACTGCGTATATAACGTGGGAATCTCTGTCTGCCCGTACCAGTCGTGCAGGTCGTAGAAGTAGTCACTCTCCAACTGGTACTCGTACTCTATCACCGTGCCCACTTTAACCTGGGGTACGCTGAATTTCATCAGACAGTAATACTTGTCAACGCGTTCCTCGTTGACCATGCTCCGCTCCATCTTCGTCTTCACCATCTTGCCGCCTTCCATGTTGTAGGCTGTGGCTTTCAGTCCGGTCACGTATTCCCGCTCCTGCTTGCCTTTCGTCATTCTGAAGGCTACGCTCTGGTCGGCCACGCGCTTACCGTCGGGCTTCAGCACCTTCAGGCGTCTTTTCACGCGATAGTAAACATGGAACCCGTCGCCCATAAAGGCGTAATAGACATCGGTCAGCCTGTAGAGTTCCACAACGTCGGCATCGGCATCGGGTGCATAGGTCGTCATCGTCAGTTCCTCTTGAGTCGGTTTCCCCCATTTCAGGTTGGGCTCCAGCTCTTGTGCCATTACGTGTTGTATGGCCAATAGCGAAAGAAGTAATAAACTAAGTCTTTTCATTCTTTTTTATTCAATTAGCGTTTCGTTTCGGGCGCAAATATACTACTTATTTTCATAACCTGCAAGAAAAACCGTGACGAAAATTTTACCAAAATTTCACCACGGTATCTATTTGTAAATCAGTGTGATATATATCCAGTGTTTCTTTATGTCTCATGGCTTTGGTTTAAAAAGGTGTACTATGTGTACTCCGATGAGACAAATTTGAATGCTGCCCGGTGTGTTTATGGTAAGCGGCGGTTCACCTCGTTCCAGTCTATCAGCTGCCAGAGGGCGCTCAGATGGTCAGGACGCCTATTCTGATAGTCCAAATAGTAGGCGTGCTCCCAGACGTCGAAGGTGAGCAGGGGGCAGAGGTCTCTCATCAGCGGGTTGTTGGCATTAGGCTCCTGGGTAATGACGAGCTTGCCGTCTTTGTCTGCCGACAGCCACACCCAGCCGGAGCCGAAGAGCGTAGCACCCTTTTTCTGGAACTCCTCCTTGAAGGCTTCAAACGAACCGAACTGGCTGTTGATGGCTTCGGCTATCTTCCCTGTGGGAACATTGTCGGCCTGGGGCGCACGGAATTGCGTGAAATACAGGTTGTGGTTCAGAATTTGTCCGGCATTATTAAAGATGGCGCCGTCACCCTTGCGCACTATCTCCTCCAGCGTCTGGTCTTCCAGCCCGCTGCCAAGCAGCAGTCCGTTCAGGTTATTCACGTATGCCTGCAGATGCTTCCCGTAATGGAAACTTATCGTCTCGGCACTAATCACAGGCTCCAGCCCATTCGGAGCGTAGGGCAGTTCAATCAGTTCAAACTTTCTCATATACTCTTTTTCTTATCATAAATTAATTACAAACTTATTTCCTGTTTTAATCTGCGTAACTGCAAATCCGGGTGCGCCTCATTATTACAAAAAAGAAAACTGGAGCTGAAAAGTATTGATGACGATAGCACCAACAACACACTATACAGTCTGACTATTTTCATTGTTGTCTTTTTATTACTACAAATCCCTTTCATTGTTTCATCAGTTTTAACTATTTACACCAGGCAGTTTTCGGCATAAGCTTCATATTTGGGGGCAAATTTACTGAATAATCTTGATATAGGCAAGAAATTGGGCGACCAAAATTTCACCAACTTAACCTGTAGCAAAGTCTTTGACGTAAGATAGGTTAAGCCAAGCCTCGTCCAAAGTGTGAGTTTGGCCCGTCCAAAGTGGTAGTTTGGCCCGTCCAAGGTGGGAGTCTGGACGGTTCTCTCTGGTACAGCACGCCCGTGCTGAATATCAGGCACGCCCGTGCTGAATATCAAGCACGCCCGTGCTGAATATCAAGCACGGCCGTGCTGTACTTCGTTTTTTGCTGACTTATTGTAGTGGTTAAAGCCTGTTGTTAACAGTGCAAAGATACAAAATAATTCTATAACCCCCAAGAAAAAGACCGACGAATATTCATAATATTTACATGTGGAAGTATTTTCGGTCCTGGCATTTTCTCTTTTTCCTCAGAAAAGTTTGGCTATTCAAAATAAAAGTAATACTTTTGCACCACGGCGATTCCGTTAAGCCTCTTCACAATGCTTAAATCGGCGGGGCGCTTTATAAAGCGAGACAGATTAATTGGAATTTGTTTTAAATTTACTTGTTATGAAAAGAATATCATTAACTCTAATTGCATTGATTTCGTGCTTAACAATATTTTCGCAAGAAACTATTGATTACCTTAATGTGGGTAAGACTGTAGCGTTTGGGAAACAGAAGTTTAATTTGGCGTGGACTTCTCATCCAACCGAATATTATTATATTCAGGAATGGTTGCCAGAAGGAGAGAATTTTGATAACTACAGTCAAATGTTTACAGTATCTCTTCACTTATCAGAAGAGCTGACCCCTTCAATTGCTGTGCAAAATAAAGCGGCAGAACTTGACGAAAGAGGAAAGAACGACAAGATTTGTCGATATAATATTTTTGAGAATGAAGATGAGTATATCATCGATTTCTTAGTATCGGAAAAAGAGAACGATAATTTGAAAATTGTTGAGCACGACGTTCATCACTATAAACAGGTGACTATCAATGGTAAGAAAGCATTGCAACTTACTTTTATAAGTGAAAGAAGTTATGGCGACGACATCATGCCATTTATTACGGAGTTAATAGAGCGTCGGCAAAACGTGATTTTAGATTTGGTCCAAATGAATATATAATGTGAAGTCAAGTAATCAAATCACGGTATAAGCAAATAAATTCCAATTGGAAATATCGGGACTCTTGTAAGCCACTTTTTGCTCTGTGAATAACTCCATAACAGACTCCCGTGATTCGTGAGATTTGCCTAACATTCACTCCATGGATTATTGAGTAACGGATGTTTGTTCTTCCTCTTCGAAGAGAGAATTATATAACCGATATCCGCCTATACCAAGAAAAAAAGAAAGAATCGGTAGTACATACAGATAACGCATATTCATACTTTCACATTTTAACGTAGGATAGAACGTCTGTAGGAAATTACTTCATAAGATAGTATTTATCTAAACTAGAATCATTTTGCAGGACTATGCTGTTATAGCCAATATCCCTTATGTGGTAAGAACCATTTTTCAAATAAGATGTATGACTTTTAGCATTACTTATTGAAAGGGAGTCATCTGATAATTTCCAACAAAGAGTGTCGTAAATATCGACATCGCATGTCAGGGTGCTATCTGGAAGAAAACGAATCCCAATACCATCATAAAAATTACCAATCATCTTAGGTCCATTATATAAATCGATTTTAAATAATTTCCATGAACCGACAATATTATATATTTTCTTATTCTTATTACTACTACATGAAAATAATAATAAAACAAAGATTAAAGCTAAACATAAATTCTTTTTCATACGAACTATGTTTCCTGAGTCAATCTGCTGACGAATCTCTTTCAGCACATTACATATTCTTCTTTCTTTTTCCATAGCTAATTATTCCTTTATTGTTTTCTGACTGCAAAGATAATAAGTTTCCTGCAAACAAGCAACAGACGAAGGCATACTGACACAAACGAAAAACGTAAAAGTCTTATATGTAAGCAGTTAAAATATCATAAGCAGCAAACTGACACAAAGCGAGAGAGGAATTAGTCACACGGGGTCCCCCTGTGATGAGGGCATTTCTTTCACCAATACTTATATACAAAGCCAATCTTTGCGTTTATAAGAAGCCTTCTTAAACTTTTCTCTTGAAACAATTTTTAGTTTTATTGGTAAAGGCATGTTTTGAAACTCAGGAATCAAGCGTTGCACCCCCCGATAGTTGTCAATAGATTCATGGAATCTAAGAATCTTGCTTGTTACTATTAAGTCTTGATATGGCAGGTTTTCCATACCATATAATACAACCAAATGACCATTACGGTAAAAATAGCCGTCAATCATTCTATCGTCATAGGCAAAGGCTCCGTTGATGGATATAAAGTATTCTCTGCCTATCTTATTAAATCTGATAGCATACAATATGTGATAGTTATCGTTAATATAATCATTCAATATTTTGTTCAGCTTCGGGCTATTGATTACATTGGTGTCACTTGCTCTCTCCCACTTTATTTCGGAGCATGAATACACGCTGTCTACTTCTACAACGTCATTGGGAGAACATAATTGATAAAGTTTTTGCGGAGTGCCCCCATTGTGTATCATGAGAACACCGTGTTCTCTTCCATTATCATTATAACCAGGAATGGAATCCCTGTAATTAACAGTTGCACTACTGTCAATGAACTTCCCCCAGTCTTTTCGGTTAAAACAATAATATGTTATGAGTCTACCCTGTCTATAAAAATAGCCATCGGTAAATCTGCTGTCATATCCAAATTCTTCGGCAAACACCAAGAAATCAACGCCGCCATATTCCATGAAAGTCAGGTGAATAGAGAAGTTATCATGATGAGAAGCCTTTATATATTGACATAAAAGGCTATCCAATTGAGGACACAAAACAGTTGATGAAGATGTGTGCCCATAACAGAATTGGGAACTAATAAATATACTTAAAAATAAAAAACGTCTCATCGTAATCTCCTCTTTATATCGTTTATAAAATCGCCGTAAGTATTTACTCTTCTCTTGTCTATTGAACTTCTATTAAAATCATATTCAAAAAAATTTTTTACTGATATGGGGTCTCTTACCTTTGCATCCGATTATAGAGATTGTTCCATTTTCATGAAATAATTCTTGCAGATGGATGCAATACGGTTTAAGTTTCGTAGCTTTGCTAGAGATTTATGCCGTGAGGGTGAGAAGTCAGGGGCCTAGGTAAGTAGAGACTATATCGTGGGACAGAACAAACTTCCACCCTCGTTTTCAGATCTTTGGAGCCAGGACGAAGTATCAGAGGACATCACTCAGGTATGGCGGAGGATGATTCAGAGTATATTCAAGAGGAAAGGCGGTGAGGATTTGAGGCTATAATCATCAACATTATTAATTCAAAATCCAAACCGTATGAAACCTAATTTCGAACCAGGTAAATGGTTTATGCAATGCGTAGGCATCGACATTGCAAAGAAAACTTTCACGGCCTGTCTGTGTATGTATGAGTTCGACATGGGATGCTCAACAAATCCCGTAGTGTTTAACAACAACAAGACTGGTTTCAACCAGTTTGTCAAGTGGAGCCGTAAGGAGGCACTCAAGGGCTATCCCCTACGCTACCTGATGGAACCGACTGGAGTCTATTACGAACCACTGGCTTTCCATCTGGACAAACTCGGCCTGGATGTCTGTGTGGTACTGCCCAACAAGGCCCGCGAGTTTGCCAAGTACGAAGGCATTCTTACCAAGACTGATGACATGGATGCCTATACGTTGGGAATGCTGGGATGTCTGGACAAGCGGCTAAAGCCCTGGATGCCACCATCACCCATTTATAGAGAACTGCGACAGATGACACGTTTCGTGGCCGACATCAACAAAATAAGAACGGAACTGCAGAATCATCTGGAAGCACTCGCACATAGCGAGATAACGGAGAAAAGCATCGTCAGACACTACAACAGACTCATTGACGAGATTGACAAACAACTGGCTGCCAACCAGAAGGCTATCCGCGAGAAAATCAAGCAGGAACCTGGCTTGTCAGAACGCATTGACCATATCGTTACCATCAAGGGTGTGGGCTTCATGACTGTCGTCACCATACTTGCAGAGACGAACGGCTTTGCATTGATAACCAACAGAAAGCAGCTGACCAGGTATGCCGGGCTGGACGTGCCGGCTCATCAGTCTGGCCCTGTTGATCCCAAACGTCACATATCAAAGCAGGGCAACGTCCACATCAGGACGGCACTCTATTTCCCTGCCATTGTCAGCACGCAGTACAATCCCCAGATGAAGGACTTTTACGGACACTTGTGTGCAAGGAAGCCACAGTCGAAGATGATTGGAGTGACAGCGGTCATGCGCAAACTGCTGCTACTGATATACAGCCTCTGGAAAAGTGGGGAGAGGTACGACCCGGAGCGAGGGAAACCGGCCTACAGAAAGAAAAAGAAAGAGGCTGAAACCCATGAAGGCCAGCCTCACGGGATAGACGTTGGGACATTGACTAAAGAATAGCCGCTGAGCGCAGTCTTCCCTTGATGCCGACAAAGGTAATCAAATTCTTTCAAACGACAAAGGAAAAAGCAGAAAACCATATTAAAAGCAGCAGGTAAAAGCCGGATTGCAGCAGGCGACAG
>Ga0256404_1001726_pt1 | contig 51283 bp, 39 predicted proteins | sample RumenRJG_01DNA_FD_185990 | JGI IMG/M metagenome (GOLD analysis project Ga0256404, IMG submission 185990) | Bovine rumen microbial communities from Lethbridge, Alberta, Canada - RJG_01 | ecosystem: Host-associated > Mammals > Digestive system > Stomach > Rumen | place: Canada: Alberta | collected...
AGCGTCTGCAGGTCATCCTGAATATCCAGTGCGGAGAACACATCCTCCGTGAAGCCGACCGGCAGATGGGAGGAGTTGGTATAGTACGGCGTACCGTTCATGTTTGCGGTGATGATGTCCGGATAGAGCTCCTTGTCATGCTTCGCGAAACGGTAGGTCGTTGATTCTGCCGGGGTCGCCTCGAGGTTATAGAGGTCACCGTACTGCTCCTGGTAATCGGACAGCCGCCCGCGCATATGATTGAGCACGTCGCGGGTGAACCGCTGTACACGCTCATCGGTGAGATCCGCGCGCAGCCACTTCGCATTCAGGCCCACTTCGTTCATGCCGATCAGTCCGATGGTGGAGAAGTGGTTCTCAAAGGTTCCCAGATACCGCTTGGTGTACGGATAGAGGCCCTGCTCCAGAAGCTTGGTAATAACGGTACGCTTGGTCTTTAAGGACCGTGCCGCAATGTCCATCAGATTGTCCAGGCGGGCATAGAAATCCTTCTCGTCCTGCGCGAGGTAAGCGATTCTCGGCATATTGATGGTAACGACGCCGATGGAACCGGTCGACTCACCGGAGCCGAAGAATCCGCCGGACTTCTTGCGCAGCTCACGAAGGTCGAGGCGCAGACGGCAGCACATGGAACGGACGTCGCTGGGCTCCATGTCGGAGTTGATGTAGTTGGAGAAATACGGTGTTCCGTATTTTGCGGTCATTTCGAACAGCAGCTTGTTGTTCTCGGTCTCGCTCCAGTCAAAGTCGCGGGTTATGGAGTAGGTCGGGATCGGATACTGGAATCCGCGTCCGTTGGCGTCGCCCTCGATCATGATCTCGATGAACGCCTTGTTGACCATGTCCATTTCCTTCTGGCAGTCGCCGTAGGTGAAGTCCATTTCCTTTCCGCCGATGATCGCGGGCAGGTTCTTCATGTCATTGGGGACGACCCAGTCCAGGGTGATGTTGGAGAAGGGAGCCTGTGTGCCCCAGCGGCTCGGGGTGTTGACGCCGTATACAAAGGACTGCACACACTGCTTGACCTCCTTCTGGGAGAGGTTGTCGATCCTGACAAAGGGAGCAAGGTAGGTGTCAAAGGAAGAGAACGCCTGCGCGCCTGCCCACTCGTTCTGCATGATGCCGAGGAAGTTGACCATCTGGTTGCAGAGAGTGGAAAGATGGTTGGCCGGTGAGGATGTGATCTTTCCCGGAACGCCGCCAAGGCCTTCCTGGATCAGCTGCTTCAAGCTCCAGCCTGCGCAGTATCCGGTCAGCATGGAAAGGTCATGCAGATGAATGGAAGCGTTGCGGTGTGCCTCCGCGATCTCATCGTCATAGACCTCGCTGAGCCAGTAGTTCGCAGTGATCGCACCGGAGTTGGAAAGGATCAGTCCGCCGACGGAATAGGTCACCGTGGAATTTTCCTTGACGCGCCAGTCATTGATCTTCAGGTAGTTGTCTACGAGATCCTTATAGTTGAGCAGCGTGGAATTGATGTTTCTGACCTTTTCCCGCTGTCTGCGGTACAGGATATATGCCTTTGCAACATCCGCGTAGCCGGACTCCGAAAGCACTTTCTCAACGCTGTCCTGGATCTCTTCGACCGTGATCTTGCCGTCCTTGATCTTGCCTTCAAAATCGGAAGTGACATGCAGAGAAATGAGTTCTATGACACTGGGATGGTACTGCTTGCCCAGTGCCTCAAACGCCTTGGTGATTGCAGCGCTGATCTTGCTGATGTTGAAATCTGCGATCTTGCCGTCTCTCTTTACTACCTGATACATATTGAAATACCCCTGTTATACTGATAAAATCGTCCGGGCCGCGCAGTCACTCTCCCGCACAGGAACCGAACGATTTTATCATACACCCAAGACAAAACGGATGTCAATATATAGTATTGTATTTTCGTTTATAAACTACATGTTGTAGTAAGATCGGGCTTCGCCACAAGTCCGTGGAACCCTTATTTTATGGGCTTATCCTTCCTTTTTCACAAGCTTCTCCATAATCTCATAGGCCTTTTCGATCATGGGCTCCGGGCCGCGGTAGGCTGCCTTCTGGTCCTGCCAGAGAAAACGTGGGTTCTGTCCGCGGAGAAGCTTGAGCCTTCCGTTTTCTGCCGAGATCAGCTCAGGGATCGCGTCCACGTCAATATCTGCGCGCGGGTACATCTGCATCGTAATGGTGCCGGCAGAGCTCCGGATCACAAGATCCGTAATATATGCTGCATGTGCGCGGTATTTGAGCTTCACGATGTCAAGGAGCGCCTGCACTTCCTTCGGGATATCACCGTATCGGTCCGTAAGCTCGTCGAGCATATCGCTGTATTCGCTGTCGCATGTGATCTCGGCGATCCGTTTATACGCGTCCAGCTTCTGGTATTCATCCGGAATATATTCGGGCGGGATAAAGGCATCGATATCGCATTCCACAGAGGTCTCAAACTCCGGCTTTTCTTCGATTTCTCCCTGCAGAAGCCGAACGGCTTTGCTGAGCAGCTTGCAGTAAAGGTCATAGCCGACGGCCTGCATCTGCCCGTGCTGCTCCGCTCCGAGCACATTGCCGGCTCCGCGGATCTCGAGGTCCCGCATCGCGATCTTGATGCCAGCACCGAATTCGGTGAACTCCCGGATCGCCTTCAGACGCTTTTGAGCTTCTTCCGTAAGCATCCTGTCCTTTCGGTACATCAGGAAGGCGTACGCCGTCCTGTTGGACCGTCCTACGCGCCCTCTGAGCTGATAAAGCTGGCTTAAGCCCATGCGCTCCGCGCCGTCCACGATCAGCGTATTGGCATTGGGGATATCAAGCCCGGTCTCCACGATCGTCGTCGATACGAGGACATCGATCTCGCCGCTTACGAACTCCATCATGATATCCTCAAGCTCACGCTCGTTCATCTGTCCGTGCGCGTATTCGATCCTCGCGTCCGGCAGCAGGCTCTGAAGGTGGGCTGCCTTATCCGCGATCTCCCTGACACGGTTATAGACATAGAACACCTGTCCGCCGCGGCTCAACTCCCGTGAGATCGCCTCTCTCGCAAATTCATCGTTGTACTCCATGACATAGGTCTGGATCGGAACACGGTCAAAGGGCGGCTCCTCAAGGATGGAAAGATCCCGGATCCCGGCAAGAGACATGTGCAGCGTCCGCGGGATCGGCGTCGCCGTCAGCGTCAGGACATCCAGGTTCGTCCTGAGGCGTTTGATCTTTTCCTTATCCGCCACGCCGAAGCGCTGCTCCTCATCGATGATGAGCAGCCCCGGATTTTTGAACTCCACATCCTTTGACAAAAGCCGGTGCGTCCCGATGACGATATCGATACTTCCGTTTTTGAGCTTTGCAGCCGTTTTTCTGTTCTGCTCCGGCGTGCGGAAGCGCGACATCATCGCGATCTTGACGGGAAACTTCTCCAGCCTCTGCGTAAAGGTGTTATAGTGCTGCTGGGCGAGGATCGTCGTCGGTACCAGAAAGACCACCTGCTTCGAGTCCTGGACTGCCTTGAAGGCGGCCCTGAGAGCGATCTCCGTTTTGCCGTATCCCACGTCTCCGCAGATCAGCCGGTCCATGATACGGCCGGATTCCATATCCGATTTCACGGCCGCAATGGCGCTCAGCTGGTCCTCTGTTTCCTCATAGGGAAACAGCTCTTCGAATTCCTTCTGCCAGACGGTATCCTCGCCGTAACGGTAGCCCTTTGCATGCAGCCGTTCGGCATACAGTTCGATGAGCTCCTTCGCGATATCATTGACAGCCTTGGTGACCCTGGTCCTTGTCTTCTGCCACTCGGTGCCGTTCAGCTTGTTCAGCTTCGGCTTCACGGCGCTGCTGTCGGCGTATTTCTGGATCAGATCCAGTTTTGTGGCGGGAAGGTATAAGTTTCCGCCGTCCGCGTACTCGATCTGAATATAATCCTTGCCCCCGCCGTCCCGTACGATATGCTTAAGCCCGCGGTAAACGCCGATGCCGTGGCTCTCATGGACGACATAGTCGCCGTCCTTGAGCTCCGTCAGGGAGATCAGCTTCTCACCTTCGTATTTCTTTTTCTTCCGGCGCTTTCCGGTCTTCTGGCCGAACATGTCCGATTCGGTGATCAGGGCATAATGTATCTCGGGATAAATAAAGCCCTGCCGAAGGCTGCCGCAGACCACCTCCGTGGTCCCCGGCCTTAAGTCCTTTTCGTTCCCCTCATCCGGACAGTAGGCGTGAATACCGTAATCCCGCAGGCTTTCCGCAAGCCTCGACGTTCTCGTTCTCGAGGGAGTCAGGACTGTCACGCGGTACCCCCTGTCCTGGTATCCGCGGATATCCGAGATCAGCTTTTCAAAGCTTTCCTTATAGCTGCCGACGGCAGCCGTATTAAAGTGAAAGTTCCGTACCGCCCCGAAATCCTTCAGCGACTCGTCCAGTCCGGCCACCAGAAGACAGCGCCGTGCGCGAAGATCCTCCAGGATCTCTCCGGCGGAAAAAATATCAAGCACAGTGCCCTCATCCCCGCGGATGCCCTTTTCCAGGCGCTGTCTGGCACTTTCCGAAAACTCCTCTTCCACGGCCTCTGCCCTGCTGCGGATCCGCACCGGATCATCCATGACCACGAGCGCTTCCCTTTCAAAGTAGGACAGGAGGGATACGGCCGTTTCCTTTTCTTCCGGCTTTGCACCGTCCGAAATACCGGCAGCCTCCCTCGAAAGCGTCGGAGAGACCGTGTCCGATGCCGGGTAGATCTCTATGGATTCCCGGCGGTCCACCGATCGCTGTGTTGCAGTATCAAAGCTGCGGATGGTGTCGATCTCATCATCAAAAAACTCGATGCGGTACGGTTCGTCCATCGTCATCGGATAAATATCCACGATACCGCCGCGCACAGCATACTGTCCCATGGCTTCGACCTGGGGAGCATGCTCGTATCCGAGTCCGGTAAGGATGCGGCTTAAGTTCCTTGTGGTGATGACCATACCTTCCGTAAGCCTGAGCCGCTCATTGCGGACCGTTTCTTTTGAGGGGATGCGGTCCATCAGTGCGTCAGCAGTGGTGACCATGATTCCCTTCTCATCCTCCAGAAGATGCCGGATCGCATCCATTCTCTGATGGATAATGAAACTGCCGTGAATATCCGAACTGTAAAAAAGGAGGTCTTTGGCAGGATACTGCCAGACGCCGCCTCCCTGCCTTAAACCGTTCAGATCTAAGACCGCCTGCGCCGCTGTGCGCTCATCCGCGCAGATATAAAGCGCCCATCCCGGCACGGTATTGGCCAGTTCTTTCGCAAGCATGAGCTTCTGCGATTCCATACAGCCCGTTACGCTCAAAGGAGCGGGGGCTTTCTGAAGCTCCCGCTCAAGTTCCCGGTATACGTTTAATGTCTGTAAGGCGTTGTACATATCCGCTCATATATGGGAATGCCGATTAAAGCATTTCCTTATTCTTTTTCATCCGCAGCCAGGTCCAGCCCGTTATAACGGTTCATCGCCTCATTCACACCGTGCTCAATGATACAGAGCGCAGCTTTGGCAGCTGCTTCAAACACTTCCTCCATGACCTCGCGGTCTTCCGGAGCGAATTTTCCGAGCACGTGAGCAGCCAGGTCCTGCTGCTCCTTCTTGGCTCCGACACCGATCCTGACCCTCGGAAACGCGTCGCTGCCGAGCATCCCGATGATGCTCTTCATCCCGTTGTGCCCGCCGGCAGAGCCGCCGCCCCGGATCCGCATGCGTCCGCAGGTAAAATTGATATCGTCAAGCAGAACAATGATATGATCCTCGGGGATACCGTAATACTGCGCCGCGGCAGCTACGGATTCACCGCTTAAGTTCATATAGGTCTGCGGCTTTAAAAGCATCAGCTTTCTCCCGCCTGTGATGGTGCTGCCGAACAGGCCCTTGAATTTCCGGTCCGTAACGGTCATATGAAGCCCGGCCGCAAGCTTGTCGAGTGCCCTGAAGCCGGCATTATGCCGGGTCTCCTCATATTTCTTATCCGGGTTTCCGAGCCCGGCGATCAGATAGGTTTCCATATATTCGTCATGCCTGATTTTTCTTAAGGATCGCCCTTGCCACACACAGGCCGTTGGCGGATGCCTGCTGCAGCCCGCGGGTCACGGAAGCCCCGTCGCCCATCGCGCGAAGACCCCGGACGGAGGTCTCGAAGTTTCTGTCCACGATGACCTTGTTGGAGTAGAATTTTACCTCTACGCCATAAAGCAGGGTCTCATCGGAGGCAATGCCCGGCGTGACCTTGTCAAGCGCGAACAGCATCTCCTTGATGTCCAGCATGATACGGTACGGGAGCACCAGGCTGAGGTCGCCGGGTACGGCATCCTTTAACGTGGGGATCAGGTTCGTACGGCAGAGCCTCTCTTCGGTCGTCCGGCGTCCCCGGAGGAAATCGCCGAAGGTCTGCACCATGATCCTTCCGTCGCAGAGCATGTTGGAAAGCTGTGCTACATGTTTGCCGTATTCGATCGGCGTCTTGAACGGCTTGGTAAAGTTCTTGGATACGAGCAGGGCGAAATTTGTGTTCTCCGTCTTCATATCCGCGGATTTGTAGGCGTGTCCGTTGACAACCGCAAGGCCGTCATCATAGTACTCCGTCGCGACCTCTCCCGACGGGTTGGTGCAGAAGGTGCGCACCTTGTCATCAAAGGTCGGCGTGTGATAGACAAGCTTTGCTTCGTAGAGATTCTTATTGAGAAAATCCATGATCTCATCACGGACCTCGACTCTGACGCCGATATCCACGGTGCCGACCTGCGTCTCGATCCCGTGCCGGTCACAGATATGGGAAAACCAGTCAGAGCCCTCCCTGCCGATGCCGGCAGCGATCTCATCCGAGTAAAAGGTATCTCCCTTGTCGGTAACAACGCCGCGGACCTTGCTGTCCTCGATCAGGATATCCGTGACCATGGTATTAAAGCGCATCTCCACGCCCTTATCCTGAAGCCAGTTCTGTATCCGCTGATAGATCTTGTAGCCTTCCTCTGTACCGAGGTGTCTGATCGGGCATTCGATCAGCTTCAGGTTGGCCTTGATCGCGCGGCGACGGATGTCTTCGATCTCCTTCTTCTTATCGATTCCGTAGACATTTTTGTCCGCGCCGAATTTCAGGTAGATCGCGTCGGATTCCCCCATAAGCTTTCTGGTCTCGTCATAGCCCAGGATCTCCGGCAGGTTTCCGCCGACATCCGGAGAAAGAGACAGCTTGCCGTCGGAAAAAGCGCCGGCTCCCGCAAAGCCGGTGGTAATGTTGCATGGCTTGCATCCCATGCAGCGCCCGGTCACTCTCTTCGGACAGCTCCGCTTCTCAATGGATCGGCCCTTTTCAATGATAAGGATCCGCATATCCGGTTTGTTCTCTATCAGCTCATATGCGCAGAAAATGCCGGAAGGGCCTGCGCCGATAATGATCACATCATATTTGTTATCCATAAAAACCTCAAAATTACATCTGTCTTATACCTGCGGCGGACGCGCAGCCTTTGCCGCGTCAGATCGCGATGAGATGGTACGGCAGGCCTTCTTCCTGCAGAGCCTCTTCCTCGCGGTGCTGGCAGCTGAAGATCAGGATCTGCCCCCGGTAGTTTTCCGCAAGGAAGCGGACCGCCTTCCTGAGCCGGTCGTCATCATAGAGGGCGAAGCTGTCATCTAAGATCAGCGGGACGGCGTCCTCCTCTCCGGTAATGAAGCGGATGGTCGCAAGCCGCAGAGCGAGATAGACCTGATCCGCGGTGCCCGCGCTTAAGCTTTCGATCGGGATCATTCCGTCATGGGAATTCAGGCTGATATTGTACTGCTTTCCGGCGTTGACCGAGGTATACGCGCCCCCAGTGAGGCCTTCGACCATGCGGGACGCTTCCTTGTTGATATAGGTTCCGACAGCGCTGCCGATCCCGTCTTTCAGCTGTTCCATGGTCTCGATTGCAAGATCGAGGGCTTCGATCCTGTCGCGCAGAAGTTCGTTTGTGCTGAGCTTCCTTCGGAGAGCAGCAGCCTCCGCCTGCATCGAATTCAGTTCTCTGAGCCCGTCCTCGACCTTTGCCTTTGCTTCACGCTGCTGATCGAGTCTGGTCCTGTTTTCCTTCTGTTCCTCCCCGAGGCGGTCCATCTCTGACTGCAGCGCACCCTGCCGTGATCTCGCTGTCTCCAGCTCCTCCGCCGCCTTTCTGAGATCGTACATCCGGTTTTCAAACAGATGGAGCGTATCCTCATTGAGCTCCTTACTGCCGGTGTAACGAAGAAACTCTTCCTGAAGCTGTTCTTCCAGCGTCTCCTTCGTATCCTCTGTCCGTGACCTTGCATACAGGATCATAAGCGCGGCAGCAAGACAGCCGGCAGCGCAGATCAGGAAGATCACAAACAGATATTCCGCCCGGAATTTCCAGGCAAGTGCACCGAAGATCACCGCGATGACGATGAGAAGGAGTGAAAGCGGTGATCTTTTATGCGAAAGCTGCTCTGTGAGGACCTGCCATCTGCCGTAATCCTGCAGCACCCCGGCGCGTGTCTTTTCGATCAGATCACGTCCGCCAAGCCCGTACTTTGTCAGCAGTTCCTGACGCTCCTGCACAGCAGCATCTTCGTTACGGAGCTGTTCTCCGAGTTTTTCTGCCGCGGCTTCGGCCCGGCGTCCGGATTCCGTGATGTTCAGGATATTGTTTTCATATTCCGGGCGGTCCAGGTTTTCCTCCAGCTTTCTGGCAGCACTGACAAGCCCGGTATATTCCCTTGCCGCTTCCGGATCCAAAGACGCTTCCAGCTTCTTTTTTTCTTCCCTCAGCAGCTCGATGGCCCTGTCCGCATTCAGCTCGGGGTTCGCGGTCGTACTGACATTGGCAGCGTATCTGCGCAGCTCCTGGCTCATGCCGCGCTCCGTCGCCGCGCTGAGCTGGCCGGCACTGACGGTGTTGACATAGGCCGTTTCACTCAGGTTCTTCAAAAGGCGCTGAAGAACTGCCGCGCCTTCCTCGGAGGAAAGTGTTTTCCTGCCTTTTTCTGTGATCCCGATGACCTCAAGATCGTTTGCCGCCCTGTCAAAATTTCTGGCGATCATCCAGCGGCTGCCGTCATCTTCCTCGATCTCCAGCCGGCCTCCGTACTCATGCGGATCCTTCCACGGACGCATGCTTTCATACGCCGAGGTCTGCCCGTTCCGGCGCTTTTTATCCGCGCCATACAGCATGGAACGCAAAAAGAGGTGCAGTGTGGATTTTCCGGCCTCGTTTGCGCCGATTACCAGGTTCATCCCCTCTTTCAGCTGAAGGTCAAACTGATGCAGTTTTCCAAATCCGTCTATGTGGATCCTGACGATTCTCACGTTTTTCCTCCCTCGGAGCTTTTAAGCAGCGCATCGATGCCGTAGTACATGGCCCTGCGCTCCACATTCGACATTTCCTTTCCGCTGTTTATGATGGTCCCGATATAGTATCCGATCATATCCTGCGGGTGTTCCGCAAACAAAGTCTCAAAATCATAAACCGGCTCCGTTTCATCCACGACACGGTCGATCCTGTACTTCTTTTTCAGCTGCTCCAGGTCAAAGTGTTCTTCCGGATCACGGCTTCCTGTCAGCTTCAGACGGTAAATGTTCGCTTCTCCCCGCCTTGCGATCTCGCTTCGCACGAGCTTTTCAAGCTCCTCTGCGGTCGTCTTCTGACTGACGGAGATCTTCAGCGGAACATAAGCAGCTGCAGCCATCGGCACAAACCGAATGTCAATAAGCTTTCCGCTCTCCTCATCCGCCTCACCGACATAGACGCCGTGAGCGCCGCTGTCCCGCATGCTTTCAGGCTCCAGGCAGCCCGGGTCATAAGCGAGATCGGGGATGATCTCCCTTCTGCCGGACTCTCTTCCGACAGCAACATAGGTAAACTCCAGCTTCCGGAAGGTCTCCTGTATGCCCCTGTCATCCTTCGTGCGAAGCAGCGCGATCCTGATGGAGGGGCGGCCGCTGTAAGCACGGCTTTCTTCCAGTGAAAAGCTGAAGGTAGGCCTTGCGCTGACAGCCGCCTTCAGGTCCGCCAGCAGGAAGCTTCCGGGTTCCGAGCTGCCCTCAGTGGTCGCAGAAGCTGCATATACCTCGGCCTTCAGTGCCGGCAGAAAGATCTGTTCTACATGACCGCTCAGGACATAGTGCACATTCGGCGCCCAGACAAAGCTGCGGACCGGACTGCTGCCGCGGACCCGGTCCGTTTCTCCCGCAATGATAACGATCTCCCGTTCCGGATACTGCCTGAACAGCGCGTTGATCTGCTCGAGCTCGCTTGTTACGGGCTGATGGGCAAAAAGTCCTCCGGAGATCAGGATCAGTCCGGCCTTTTCTTCACGGCTTAAGTCCAGAACCTTCTGGAGCGTGCGGAAGCGCTCGCCCTGCCGTGCACTGCTCCAGTGGCTGCCGTTTTCTGACGGGCTGCCGATCCGTATGTCACTGAGGTGAATAAATTTCATAGATTCTCCAAAGTATATAAAGTAGTGATAAGCCGGGATCGCAGAGCGCTCGCCGGCCTTTTTTCCTCGTGTGTTTTTGCCTTCGTAAGTATCCCGGCTTGTCTGCAGGCAAGCCTGCACATGCCGGGATACTTCCTCAGAGCTTATAGTTCGCACGTTCCTGTTGTTCTCGGGAAGGGCAGGACATCACGGATGTTCTGCATGCCGGTGATGTACATGATGATACGCTCAAATCCGAGTCCGAATCCGGAGTGGCGCACGGATCCGTATTTGCGCAGATCCAGATACCAGTCATAGGCCTCCGGCTTCAGCCCGAGTTCGTTGATCCTGGCAAGGAGCTTGTCGTAGTCGTCCTCTCTCTGGGAGCCGCCCATGATCTCGCCGACGCCGGGCACGAGGCAGTCGACGGCCGCCACGGTCTTCCCGTCGTCATTCAGCTTCATATAGAAGGCCTTGATATCCTTCGGATAGTCGGTGACGAATACAGGTTTTCCGTAGATCTTCTCGGTCAGATATCTCTCATGCTCGGTCTGCAGGTCGCAGCCCCACTCGACCTTGTTTTCGAATTTGTCGTTGTGCTTTTTCAGGAGCTCTACAGCTTCGGTATAGGTCACTCTTCCGAAATCGCTTTCCACGATTTTGGTCAGACGCTCGATCAGGCCCTTTTCCACAAAGCTGTCGAAGAATTTCATTTCCTCCGGCGCGTTCTCAAGGACATAGCTGATGAGGTACTTGATCATCGCCTCTTCGATCTCCAGAAGGTCGTCCAGATCCGCGAACGCCATCTCAGGCTCGATCATCCAGAACTCGGCCGCATGGCGGGTAGTGTTGGAGTTTTCCGCGCGGAAGGTCGGACCAAAGGTATATACATTCCGGAATGCCTCCATATAGGTCTCCACATTCAGCTGTCCGGAAACGGTCAGGAAGGTCGGCTTGCAGAAGAAGTCCTTTGAATAATCCACCTCCTTCGCATCGCTCTTCGCGATGCGGTCCAGATCCAGTGTCGTCACCTGGAACATTTCGCCGGCACCCTCCGCGTCGGACGCGGTGATCAGAGGAGTATGCACATAGACAAAGCCTCTCTCCTGATAGAACTTATGGATGGCATAGGCCAGCAGGGAACGCACCCTGAACACTGCCATGAAGGTGTTCGTACGCTGCCTCAGATGCGGCAGGGTACGCAGGTATTCAAGGGAATGACGCTTTTTCTGAAGAGGGTAATCCGGGGTAGAAGCACCTTCCACCTCTACTGCCGATGCCTGGATCTCAAATGGCTGCTTGGCCTCCGGAGTGGCGACCAGTGTGCCTCTGACGATCACGGATGAGCCGACATTGAGCTTGGAGATCTCGGCAAAGTTCGGCAGCTCATCATGATAAACGATCTGCAGCGTATCAAAGCAGCTGCCGTCGTTAATGACCATGAAGCCGAATGTACGGGAGTCTCTGACAGAACGCACCCAGCCGCCGACAGCGACCTCTTTGTCAATAAATTTGTCAGTTTCCCTGAAAAGTTCCCTGACAGTCGTTAATTTTTCCATGGGTATATTTACCTTTCTACTGTAGTTTTATTGTTATTTCAGCTTGGAGACCGCCTCGCTGACGGACGTTGCCTCACCGCTGTCGATCAGGCCGATCATCTGTTCGATCCGGTCATGGGACAGGTTTCTTGTGCCCACATACTGGACAAATTCACTGTTCAGACGGTTCTCACCTGCTGTCACACGCGAGGTGAAGGTATTGACCGCATCCGCATTCTGTGCGATCTCCCCCTGCAGGGTGCTGATATCTGCGGCATACTTCGAGTCGATCTCGTTTAAGATCATGTTCCTGGTCACGTTGTCAAACTGACTAAGGGCTTCCGCCTTCTGTGTGCCGACCTCGGTTTTCAGCTGATTCTTCTGCTGAAGCTCATTGTCAAACTCGCCCAGGTTATAGACGGTGTCATCCTTGTCATTCTCGATATTTTTGGAGATCGCCTTAATCGTCTTTTCCCGCTCTGCGATGCCCTTCAGGATGTTCTTGCATGTCATCATTTCTTCATGATACTTTTCCTTGGTCTTTGAAGCGATGACCACATAGATCGCGATAACCGCAACGACACAGCCGAGAACGCTCAAAAAGCCCGGCAGAGGCAGGCGTTTTACATAAGCCATGATCACTGCTCCGACAAGAGCTGCCGCAATAATGATATCAATGATCCAGTCCCAGATATTCATCGGGCTGAAGAAGGTATAGTACAGACGGGAAGCAAATATGGAAGGCGCGCCCTTTTCCTTAAGATACTCCTTCATCTGGGCCTTCATGGATACGATTTCCTCACGAAGGCCGGCGGTATTATTCTCAACTCTCGCCTTAACGCCTTCGGCCCTTGCCCTCTGTCTGCGGTTATTAATATCGCTGATCTCAGAGTCAATATCCCTGATCTGTCTGTCAAATCCGGCCTCCACATCCGTGCGGCGGTTCCGGACCGTATCATTTTTCTCTTTTTCTATATTTCTTTTCAGCGCCTCCAGATCCTTATCAAGCCGGCGTTTCGCATCATTATACTGCTTAAGCTGTTCGCGGTCGGAATTCAGTGTGTCCACCACGTTCAGGGCATTTGTCAGCATGTTTCTGGAGAAGGAAATATCCGGGCCGGGAGCGGTGGGAGCAGCTGTCGCCGCAGGCTGTACAAAAACATCCGCGGGCTCTGCTGCAGGGATCTCTGCGGCCTGAACGGCATCCGTCCGGGATTCGTCTGTCTGTTCGGAAGTCAGAACTTCATTGGTATACTCATTATCCGGCATAGCGCACCTCCTGTTGAAATTAATCTGTATGTCCTTAAATAGCAGACGCGATCTTTATCGCGATCTCCTTCTGTTCCTCCGGATCCGACTCATTCTGTTTCCATGTCACGATCTGGCCGTCGCCTTCATAGCGGGGGATCAGGTGCACATGCAGATGCTTTACGGTCTGTCCTGCAGCCGCGCCGTTGTTCTGTACTACATTGATGCCGTCGCAGCCAAGCGTTTTCATCATGGCGGAGCCGATCTTCTGCGCTGTTTTCATGATGCCCCCGACAGTCGGCTCGTCCGCGTCAAACAGGTTTTCAAAATGATCCTTCGGAAGGATCAGGGTATGGCCCTTCGTTGCCGGGCTCAGATCGAGGATAGCCCTGTAATGTTCATCCTCATATACAGTATTGGACGGGATCTCACCGTTCGCGATCTTGCAGAAAATACAGTCATCCTTTCTCATGGTTGGCACCGGTCCTTTCTATATCTTACGCAACTCAAATGAGCAGCGTTGTCCACGCTGCGCGTTCAGTATAACATAAACACGCCGCGCCATGCAAGCGGATCGGATGGGCAGGCCGTCGCGCTCCCACCTTATCGCGCAGAAAAAGACCCGCTGCCTTTGCAGGCAGCGGATCCGCTCATTCACGATTTATTCTTCTGTTGTCGCAGATTACTTGCGGCTCAGCTCATAGAGATAGATTTCCTCATAGTCCGGTGCCCACCAGAAGCCCTCGATATCGTCTCTGACGATCGCGCCGAGCATCTTATGGTTCAGCGGAACCATGACGTAGTCTTCCATCAGCATCTCGCAGCACTCTTCCCAGACCTTTGCACGCTCATCAGCGTCCAGGGTACCGCAGCCCTTCTCATAGGTGTCGAAGAATTCCTGACGCTCATAACCTACACGGTTCAGGGTAGCAGTACCCGGCTGTACCTGTGCAAGGAAGCCGTCTGCCTCCATGGTCTGTGCGGTGAATGCGTTGATGCACATATGATGGTTGCCGCCGTCGATGTACTCACGAAGCGGTGCGGACTCCATCTTGTTGATGGTCAGGTTGATGCCTGCTTCCGCAACCTGTGCCTGCATGGCCTCTGCCATATCGCAGTGCTGGGTATTTGCGGAAATAACGGAGATCTCAAGATCAAGACCGTTCGGATATCCTGCCTCTGCAAGCAGAGCCTTGGCTGCTTCTACATCATGGCCTGCGCCATAGTACTTCTGATAGGTCTCAACATTGTATCCGGGGATGCCGGGAACGATGAATGCCTGTGCCGGGTTGCCCGAGGAACCGTATGCCAGCTTGACGCAGGCATTGACATCGATCGCACGCGCAAATGCCTCACGGACCTTCGGATCATCCATCGGAGGCTTCTTGCAGTTCAGCAGAAGATACTCGGTCTTTGCGGTCTGTCCGTATACGACATGAACGCCGTCCATGGCATCGATCTGGTCAAACTCACGGGTGTTGGCATCAACAACAACGTCATAGGTGCGGGTCTTTGCCTCGGTAGCGATGGACTCATAAGAGCTCATGAAACGGATCACCAGGTCCTTGATGACCGGGGTGCCCTCTCTCCAGGAGTACTCGTTGGCAGTCAGAACTGCATTGTCGCCCTGAGCATAGGAGACCAGCTTGTAGGGGCCGGTGCCTACTGCGCAGGCAGGATCAAGGTAATCGCCGCCGTGCTCTTCAAACGCCTTCTTGGAGGCGATGCCGCACTCGGAGGAAGCCAGATGGTTCGGCAGGGTAGCGCAGGGATACTTGGTGCCGAGGATCACGGTGTAGTCGTCTTCCTTCACGATATCATCCGGATTGATGATGAAGAAGTGAGAGTTCGGAAGGTTGGTCTCAAGCGCATAGCTGATGGTCCAGACAACATCATCCGCAGTGAAGTCGGTGCCGTCGGAGAACTTGACGCCCTGGCGGAGATGCATGCGGAGGTGAGAATCATCATCCCACTCCCAGCTCTCGCAGAGTGCGCCCTCAAGGACCTTGTCCTTGGAGTAGCGGAACAGGCTGTCATAGATCAGCGCATTTGTACGGGCATGGCCCTGCTCATCATCGGTGCCGGGCTGCCATGTACCGGGATCCAGGTTCTGGATGAAGGTCAGGGTCTCCGGTCCCATTGCCGGCTCAGGAAGGCTGGAGCTGTCTGCCGGAGCTGCTGCCTCGCCGGCTGCCGCTGCCTGAGTCTCTGCCGGTGCCGCTGCCTGGGTAGCGGGAGCGGTGGAAGAACCGCCGCAGGCTGCCAGGCTGGCTGCCATTGTCAGTGCTAAAACTGCTGCAAATGCTTTTTTCATTCGTTTTTCCTTTCATTTAAGATGTCAGAAAAATGTGTTATTCGCATGAATTATAGCACTTCATCACTGCAGCCGCAAGCAAGCCTTACGAATTTCTTACGGTGCTCTCCCTTAATATTTATACAGAATAGCGCGCAGGAAGGAGTGTGTCCTTCATCCCGGAGCATGCCCTGCTGTTATATTTTACCCCCTGAGATCTTCCGGCAGCACGCCTTCTCTGACCTCGATCGTATAGGTAATGCCAAGCTCCTTTGCCCAGGCAATGTACTGCCTGACCTGCCGGTCATCGAGCATATCCGAAGAGATCAGTCCCTTCTGCCCGATCATATCATTTACAAACAGCCTGGTATAGAGAAACGCGCCCTGTCCAGTCAGATACATCTCAGCGGACATCTTTGCTCTCTCGTAAGACTCCTTAAGCCCCGGCGCGTTCAGATGCAGCTCCGCCATGACATCCTTTCCGTTTTTCTTTCCATACGCTTCAATGACAAAAGCGCCGCCGTCCGAGATGAGGCCTTCATCAATGATCTCCTTAATGACCTCCGGATCCTTCGGAGCCTGGGGGATATGCTTCAGGACAAGCTGCTGCGGGATGACCCTCTGCCCGTTGATCTCTTCCTCCTTCCGTGAAAGAAGGCCGGCCCTGTATAAGGGCTCGGAAAACCGGATACCGGCTCCGCCGTATTTGAAATAGGCATTTTTACAGCCCTTAAAGTATTTTTCCCTGTTAAAGCCGACATAGACAGGCTCGTCATGGGCATGCTCGCAGAGAATGACCGGCTGCATATCATACTCGGGCCATCTTCTCTCGATTTTTCTGCTGAACGGCTTCGTCCGGATCAGCCTGCCGTTTTCAAACGCGAACGCATCCTCCTGCATATCGGAAAGAGCCACATCCGTGCTCCACCAGAAGGGCAGAAAGCGCTTTGCCTCAACGCCCTCATAGACCATCATGTTGAGTGTGTCGCACTCGTCGAGCTCCTGAACTGCCCTGCGGGCCATGACGCACATGACGCCGGGTGCGGATCCGGTGCCGATGATCGCCGTGGTATTATTTTCCGCAAACCTCTTCCCGTAGCTTTCATACATGCAGCGGATGCCCTCTACCCAGCGGTCATATTCATTGACATGCATGACCTCCGGGATATTTTCGCAGGCGGACAGATCCTGATAGCAGCATTTAAGCTCCATGGCAGCCCGCAGCATGTTGGCTCCAAACTGCAGCGGCATGACATTGACCAGCAGTTCACAGCCAGAAGCCGCATCTTTGATCTCATCAATGTTCGCCGCATTGACCTTTCGCGGAGTTCCTTTTGTCATCAGTCTGCAGACAGCCTCTGCTGCCTCCATATTATAATCCGCGCAGATCACTTCCTCGATATTGGGTTCCTGATCGAGCTTTCTGCAGATCGTGGAACCCTGGGCGCCGCAGCCGCATACCATAACCTTTTTCATCGTGACCGGTCTCCTTCCCAAGTATTCATCACATCACAGATCATTTCGTATCTGATCTGCATTTCAAGACATTTGTGCACAGAGCAGTTCTTCCGCCTGCTCCCGGTTTTTCAGTCCTGCCGATGCTCCTGCAGCACTAGCGCAGAGCGCGCCGCAGGCATTTCCGAGCCGGAGCGCTTCCCCATGGGCTGCTCCCTCGAGGATCTTTACGGCAAATCCGGCAAGAAAATTATCTCCTGCGCCGGTGGCGTCCACCGCGCTGATCGGGACCGCCGGAAGATAGATCCGCTCGGAAGCGTTCCGGAAGAAACAGCCCTTTGCGCCAAGCTTTATGATCACATTCCGTATGCCGAAGGATAAAAACACCTCCGCGGCCCGGTCCGGGCTCGTTTCCCCGGTATAATAAGCCGCTTCGTCCTCATTCGGAAAGATATAGTCAATAAACGGAAGACTGTCGGTGATGTCCGAAAGGGACAGCCTCCGGAAATTCGGAAGCTTGGTATCGGCCAGGATCATCGTTCCCTTTGCCTTGTATCCGGCGATCACGCCCAGGATCACGTCAGGATCATTGAACGGAGCCCGGAACAGAGATCCGAGCGCTACCGCCCTCGGTACCGGGAGCCGGTCCAGATGTCTTTCCGGATGGAAGTTCCAGCGGTGCGCCGCGTTGGTGATGGATTTCCTGGTTCCGTCTGCATTTACAAACATGGTAGTCACCGGTGTCGCATGCTCCTCATCCCGGATGACGTGGGAAGTGTCCACGCCCGCCTTATCAAGAGCGTTAAGGACCATATCCCCTGCCGTATCTTTCCCCAGGGAACAGAGGATCCCTGTCCGCACGCCGAGCTTCGCCGCTGCCATGGCTGCGTTGACAGACTCCCCGCCCACACTTAAGGTGCCGGACGCAGCACGGAAGCCGGACGCGGAAACCGGCTCCGGATCGAAGCCGCGGATGATGGAATCCACCAGGGCTGTGCCGATACATAACAGATCAAAGGTTCTGTCAGTTTTTATACTATTATTCATAAAAACCTCCTGCGCGGTTATTTCGGGATCCTGCTCCGTTCCGGCAGCGGACAAAAGCGCCGGAAACGGGAGGAAACACAGCTGACATACATGGTTGCATGATATATCGTATATGGGTTACAATCAAATATATAACAATAAATGCATCGGAGACCTCGTAATGAAACAGACCATCTGCATCATGAATGATTCCTTTCCGCCGCAGATCGACGGCGTTGCCAATACTGCCGCAAATTACGCTTCCATCATAGAACGGGATCTCGGCCACAGTATTGTCGTCACCCCTGAATTTCCTGAAAAGGATGATTCCGTATTCCGCTTTCCGGTGATCCGCTACCCAAGCCTTGACGCCCGCTGGTTCATCGGATACATGGCCGGGATCCCCTTTTCTCCCACGGTCGCAAAACAGCTCCGGAAGGAAAATACGGCTGTCATGCACTGTCACTGTCCCAGCGCCTCGCTGGTCCTTGCCAGAGAGCTCCGGAACTCGATCGATGTTCCTGTTGTATTCACCTATCATACCAAGTATGACGTGGATATTGCCAAAGCACTGAAAAGCGACCTGCTGACAGACGGAGCCATCCGTATCATGATCGAAAACATCAGCGCCTGTGACGAAGTATGGACCGTCAGCCGGGGCGCAGGAGAAAACTTAAAGTCTCTCGGCTTTGAAGGCGACTACATCGTTATGGAAAACGGCGTAGACATGCCTCTCGGCAGGGCTTCCGAAGGATCGATCGCTTCCGCTGTGGAAGGATATGACCTTCCCGGAGAGGTCCCAGTCTTCCTGTTTGTCGGGCGCATGATGTGGTACAAGGGCATACGGATCATCCTGGATGCCCTCGAGGGCTTAAAGCAGCAGGGGGTCGATTTCCGGATGGTTTTCATCGGAAGCGGCGCTGACCTGGAAGAGATCCGTTCTTATTCCGACAGCTTAAAGCTGCAGGACCGCTGCATTTTCACCGGCGCGATCCGCGACAGAGAGATACTGAAGGCCTGGTACAGCCGGGCCGACCTTTTCCTGTTTCCTTCCACCTATGACACAAACGGGCTGGTCGTCCGGGAGGCGGCGGCATGCTCTCTTGCTTCGGTCCTCGTAGAGGGAAGCTGTGCCGCGGAGGGCGTTGCACCCGACCGGAACGGCTTTCTGATCTCCGAATCCCCGGCCTCGCTTGCCGTAATGCTTTACCGGCTCTGCCAGAAACCGGAGGCCATGAAAATGGCCGGAGAGCTGGCCGCAAAAGAGCTCTATATTTCATGGGATACCGCAGTCACAAAGGCTTACGAAAGGTACCAGACCGTCATCGACTATCACAGATCCGGGAAATATCAGAAGCGCAGAAAACTCTCGGACCATCTCCTGAATCGTCAGGGAGAGCTGATGAGCGCTCTCTCCCGCATCCCGAAGCCGGAAGAGCTCCTGGACAGATACCTTTAAAAGTCACGCAGCCTGATGCCGTATCGGCGTCTTTTCTGATATCTTAACATGTTTTTCACCGGGCGGCACTGCTCTTTCCTCCGTTAAAAGAAAACTCCCGTGAGAGGTACATTTCTCTCGCGGGAGTATTTTTGCTGATTACTGTTCAGGAGAACTCTTAGAAATCAACATCCGTGTCATAATAGCAGCACTTTAAGAGCTTTTCCATCTCTTCCTGGCTGGGCTGACGCGGGTTGGAGCCGGTGCAGGCATCCTCGATCGCACGGGCTGCGATGCCGGGCAGTCTCTCAAGGAAAACTTCCTCAGGTACGAAGCCCTGTTCCGTCGGATAGCTGTCAGCGCCGTAGTTCTTGATGCAGTGCGGGATATTGAGCTCGTCATTCATGCGGCGGAGATCCGCGATCAGAAGAGCGACCTTCTCGTCGTCATCCTTACCGCCGAGATGCATATAGTCAGCGATCACACCGTAACGCTTCTTCGCGACCGGATCCTTTGCGTTGAATGCGATGACCTTCGGAAGATACATTGCATTGGCAGCGCCGTGGATAATGTGTGCGCCATAGTCTGCAAAGACCGCACCGGTCTTGTGGGCCATGGAATGAACGATGCCGAGGAGTGCGTTGGAGAACGCCATACCTGCCAGGCACTGTGCGTTGTGCATGCGGTCACGTGCTTCCATGTCTCCGCTATAGGACGGGATCAGATCCTTCTGGATCATCTCGATGGCATGGATCGCCAGCGGGTCGGTGAAGTCGCAGTTTGCGGTGGAAACATAAGCCTCGATGGCATGGGTCATGGCATCCATACCGGTATGGGCAACCAGCTTCTTGGGCATGGTCTCTGCCAGCTCGGGATCGACGATCGCAACATCCGGGGTGATCTCAAAATCAGCGATCGGATACTTGGTGCCTTTCTCATAATCGGTAATGATCGAGAAAGCGGTGACCTCGGTAGCAGTACCGGAGGTAGAAGAAACCGCGCAGAAATGAGCCTTCTTACGAAGCTCCGGAATACCGAATACCTTGCACATATCCTCGAAGGTGCAGTCCGGATACTCATATTTGATCCACATGGCCTTAGCCGCGTCGATGGGAGAGCCGCCGCCGATTGCAACGATCCAGTCGGGACCGAACTTCTGCATGACTTCCGCGCCCTTCATCACGGTCTCTACGGACGGGTCGGACTCGATGCCTTCAAACAGCTCGACTTCCATGCCTGCCTCTTCCAGATAAGCCTTCGCTCTGTCCAGGAAACCGAAGCGCTTCATGGAACCGCCGCCCACGCAGATGATGGCCTTCTTGCCCTTCAGGTTCTTGAGCTCTGCCAGGGAGCCCTTGCCATGGTATACATCTCTCGGTAAAGTAAATCTTGCCATTGTAATCAATCCTCCTTAAATAAGCACAATATTGTTAATTAATTGGCAATCGAAGCATATTGTACCATTAAATAAACAAAGAAGCAAGGACTTTGCTTCTCTGTTCCGGTACTTCTTTTGTTCATTTGTTACCGCTCACGGGTTCGTGAGCTGTGATGCGCCTTTTGGTCTTCTGCTCTTCAGTATCTGCTTTCGGATAGGCCCTGCGGAGCGCCTCATACAAAAGCAGTGTCCGTCTGGCAGGCATCCTTAAGGTACAGGACCGCATCCGAAAGGATCAGCCCGTGGTCTACGGCGATCCCGTCTGAAGAGCGCAGCTCATAGCGGACATCCTCCAGAGGCCCTCTCCTTACGGCCGTCCGGGTCAGAGCTGCCGAAAGCTTCAGCCCGGCTTCCCCGTTCGTAAGCTCCAGCTCGTACTGCACCGTTTCCTTTGTTTCCCGGTCACTATGGACCTCTCTGCCCGTTTCCCTTAATTCGAGATCAAACCACAGAGCATCCGCAGCGTCATCCCCGGCGCGGACAGGAAGCTCCCCTTCCGCCAGGGCAAGATAGGCAGTGGTGATCACCCTCCATCTCGGATCGCGGTCCCAGGCGCCCCAGGTCTTAAGCTGCACCATGGGAAGATCACGGACGCCGGTCTCTTCTTCAAGCTCCCTGAAGGCAGCATGGTCAATGTCTTCCTTCAGGTTGACGAAGCCGCCCGGAAGCGCCCACCAGCCGATGCTCGGATGATTGCTCCTTTTTACCATCAGGACCTTTAACGGCTGCGAAGGATCCTTATACGGACCGCTGCTCTTCAGCACGACCATATCCACGGTATTGCTCGGACAGTCATATTTTTTGGGGTCATATACGGAAATGAATTCCTCCAGGGTCTTCCCCTGCCGGTTCTTTCCGCCGTTCCCCCTGAATCTCTCCAGATCCTGTACAAATGCCTCTTTCATGTGGTCTCTCCAAAAGGCGGAAAAGTCTCCCCTTCCGCCGGTTTTCATATCTATCGGAAAACTGCTGCCCTGCATTCCCGGGCAGAGCCGGGTCATCTGCTTTCAGGAGCCGCTCAGACTTCGATATGGCCCCATTCTCTGAGGTACTCTTCCTTGGTCATCACAGGCTTGAAATTCTTTTTGATCTCAAGGCCCTTCTTCGCACCGTCATACAGAAGATCCACTGCCAGCATCAGCATGGCCTTGGCCGCCGTCAGCATGGCATTTCTGCGGTCCACCATCTTATATTCCGCCTGATGCAGTCCGCCGGTAGCACCGGTAAAATAAGACTGAATGGAAGGAATGATCGCGGAAACGTCGCCCTGATCGGAGGAACCGCCGCCAAAGCCCGGGCAGTACATGGCTGCCTTGTCGCCAACCAGCGTCTTCAGGTTCTCATACATCAGCTCGTTTAAGTCCTCGCACTGCACGCAGGGGAAGTCACCCGGCAGAGTCTTGATATCCACCTGTGCGCCGATGGCGTCCGCGCCTGCCTTTAAGGACCGATCCATCTTTTCGGAAGCATCAAGGATCGCCCTCGGGTTCGCGCCTCTGACATAGGACTCGATCCTGACATCCGCCGGTACGGTATTTACGATATCGCCGCCCTTTGTGACAATAGGATGGATACGGATCTTATCCTCATCGCGGAAGGTCTCCCTCTGCATATTGATGGCCATCAGGCCCAGCATCGCCGCATTCAAAGCGTTGATGCCGTCCCAGGGAGCCGCGCCTGCGTGTGCCGGCTTACCGGTATACTTGATCAGCTTTCCGACAAAGCCGTTGTTGGTAGAGGTCGCGCCCGCGACGTAATCATCATTGCAGATGGTGGTGTGCTGCATGATGGAAGCGTCAATATCGTCAAACACGCCGTCCTTGATCATCTGGGCCTTGCCGCAGATGAAATCCACCTTGCCGCTCTCGATCAGCTGGTTTCTGTACTCGATCTCGATAAACTCCTCTGCCGGAGTTGCGAGGATCGCGATATCGCCGTCCAGTTCCTCCATGATGCCGGTATCCGCAAGCGCTGCCGCCGCTGCCGCCATGGAGGAAAGCTGTGCCGCGTGGCCGCAGGCATGGACTGCGCCGGTCGAAGGATCCGCGTCCTTGTGGCTCGGGACCGCGATCGCGTCGAGCTCTCCCATCAGGGCGACCCTGAAGCCATGGCTCTTTCCGGCAAAGTCAGCACGCACGCCGGTAATCGCCAGCCCGTCCTTATGTTTTACATTAAGGCTGTCCAGGAATGCCCTGAACTTTGCGGAGGTCCTGACCTCCTTGTAGCCGTATTCCGGTTCCGCATACACGGACTCGTAGAAATCAAAAACATCCTTCTCGCGCCGGTCTACGGCATCACACAGGATCTGCTTTATCTCCTCTTTGCTCTTCATTTAAGATATCCTCCTTCGCGGGATCGTCATTCCAGGGATCAGCGGACCGATCCTGTCCGCATCCGCTAAAAGTATAGCATACTTTTAAGAATCCAATGAACCTATTATCAGAGAATTTTATACTGCCGACGTCTTTTATGTTCCTTTGATCCCGTCTTTACAGCAGTTTCCGAAACAATTATAATCCGTACAGATTCTTTTTAAGTTTGATCCGGGTCATAAACTCAGACCCGTGTATTCTGTCATGAGTAATTTCATTTTCAGCATCAATGCAACCCTGCCGCTGATCATTGTCGTCGCTTTGGGCATCTGGCTCAAGAACATCGGGATGGTCACCCCGGAGTTCGGAAAGCAGTGCGACCGGCTGATCTTCCGTGTGACCCTGCCGGTAACACTCTTTTCCAATATGTACAGCGTGGACATCCGTTCCGCCTTTGACGGGCGTTTTGTCGGCTTCTGCGCCGCTGCCACGATCCTCTCCATCGCAGGCGTCTGGATCGGCGGAACCGTCTTTATGCGAAAAGACCGCCATGACCTCGGAGAATTCGTCCAGGCGTCCTACCGCGGGAGCATCGCTATCCTGGGAAACGCGCTGCTTACCAATGTCTATGGATCCTCCGCCATGTCTCCGCTCATGATCTTAGGCAGCGTACCTCTCTACAACATCGCTGCCTGCCTGATTCTGGCGTTATGTGTTCCTTCGGAGGAAGGCAGTCAGGGCCGCGACACCGCGGCTCACCTGAAAAAGGGTCTGATGGGAGTCGCAACGAACCCGATCATTCTGGGGATCCTTGCGGGCTGTCTCTGTTCTCTCTCCGGATTTCATTTTCCTAAGTTTATGGATTCCTCCATAAAAAGCATCGCGTCCCTGACCACGCCGCTCTCCCTGCTTTCCATCGGCTTTGGATTCCGGGGCCGGGAGGCTTTGGGAAAGCTGGGGCTTTCCGGACTTGCCACCGCTTTGAAGCTTGTCATTATCCCCCTCATCTTTATTCCTTTCGCTGTTCAAATGGGTTTTCGAGGCGAGGCGCTGATCGCGATCCTGATCATGCTGGGAAGCCCCGCGACGCCCTCCTGTTACACCATGGCCAGAAACTACGGGTATTCCGGCGTTGTATCGGCTTCCGTCGTTGTACTGTCAATGCTGGGAAGCGCACTGAGCGTTACCCTCGGGATCCTGATCCTGCGTTCCTTTGGACTTGTATGATCCGGCAAAGGCAAAAAGCTTCCTGCCGGAACGGACGGATGCCTGCTCTCAGGAACATTTCAGATCCTGACAGCAGGCATCACTCTGCATAAAATGAAAGACCGCGAATACCGTTCCTGCAGGCATGGTATCCGCGGCCGTTTTGTTTCATGTGCTTATGAAAGCTCCGGACTGAGGCTGTGCTTTGGCCGGTCAGGTCTTCAGAACGCTCTTTTCGGCAAGCTCCTTTTCCAGTCTCCGTGAGGTACATCCGACGCTTAAGCCGCACTCCAGACTGCATTTCAGCTGGAACGGCAGGATCGAGGAGATGTTCGCGATCGCCTGGATCGACTCGTCCAGGGGCACGACCTTGTCAAAGCCTGCGAGCGCCATGTTGGCTGCCGCGAGGGCGTTTACGCCGCACATGATATTCTTTTCAAGGCAGGGCACCTCCACCCGTCCGCCGATGGGATCGCACCCGAGTCCGGATGCTGCGTGCAGGGCAAAGGCTGCCGCATCCATGCATTCCTCCGGTGTACCGCCCATCATCGCCGCGATACCGGCTGCTGCCATGGCACCCGCCGATCCGCACTCCACCTGGCAGGCCCCGACATCGGCGCCGAAGCAGGAGAAATGCGCGATATATACGCCGGTAAGGCCCGCAGCCATCAGGCCGTCCAGCAAAGTCTCGTCATCCAGATCCAGCGCCTTCGCGATACCCACCAGTGTGCCCGGAAGACATCCGCAGGAACCGCCTGTCGGTGATGCCACGTAAACGCCGTAAGAGCTTTTCACCTCCATGACCGCAGTGACCGATTCCACGATGCGGTTCACGACCGGATCCGCTGCCAGCCTTTTTTTCTTCTCCGCCTCCCGGATCAGATGGGACTGGGGCCCTAAGATGCGGTCTTCGTAGCTGGTGCCGTGAAGACCCTCTTCCACGCCCGCCTTCATGATGTTCATGATCTCCCGCATCTGCTCTCTGGCATATTCCGAAGAAGTTCCGCCGCGCTCGGCCTCATACAGCGCTGCCGCCCCGGCAAAGCTCATGGGATGATCCTTAAGATACGCAAGAGTCTCCTCCGCCGTTACAAAAGGAACCGTAAGACCCGCACGGGAAAGCGTAGGAAGCACCGGATCGATCAGAAGGATTTCTTCGGGCGAAAGAGTATTTTTCAGCGTCTCTACCGCTTCTTTTTCATAAGGCTTTGCGGACTTGATCTCCAGGAGCGCCATTCCTGATGCGGGAGCATTGTCCACATCCCTGCCCATCCAGGCAGCCTGTGTCCTGGCGCTGTTCTCAGAGATCAGGCTGACATAGTCCGGGCGCAGGATCTCCTTTGCCTTTGCTTCCGTCTCCTGCAGACTGCCGCCCGTCTTTATCTTCATGAAGATCTCGTAATAGTCCCCGTTCATGGAGATCTTATATCCGTCGTAAGCGGTCATCTCGACCATGCCGCCGCCCATGGAGGTCACGCCGTCCCAGCAGTGCCTTGACCCGTCCTTTAAGCTTACAGTCACGCGGTGAAGGGTCAGGTCTTCTTCCCTCATGGGAACCACATCAAACCGGATTTTTGGGCTTGATGTCTTTGCGGTCTCATAAATATCCGCGGCTTTTTTATCTGTAAGCTCCACGCCCAGCATGCCGCATAAGAAGCCGAAGTCGGATCCATGTCCCACATGCGTCGCGGCCTGGGTGCCGAAGGTATCGAACTCGCAGAGAACACTGTCAAGGCTGTCCGCCCCGTGGGCATTGCGGATGAGCTTTGCGATCCGGAACGCGCCGCCCACGTGGGAGCTCGACGCGCCTCGCATGATCGGTCCTAAAACATCATTAAAAATACTGGGGGTCGCATTAGCCATTCTTAAATCCTCCTTGTAAATGCCGCCTTTAAGTCAAGATCCCGGGCAGTGTGCCTGCCCGGGATCGATCTCACGCTTTTACGCTGCTCTCAATAATGGATGCACCTCTGGTTCATTATATCACATTCATGAAAGCCCGACACCCTTAATGATACTTATAGTAATTGATCAGGCATCCGTCGGCAATGATCTGCCGTTCGTCTTTCGTCAGGGGCCCGGTGGATGTGATGAACGGGATCACGCGGCCGTCCGGCTTTACGCAGTAGGCCCGGATCTCCTCACTGTTTTCCAGGATCGCTTCCCGGATCCCCGGTACGAAAATGAAATCGCCAAGCTCGAGAAGCTCCGGATAATTGATCAGGAAAGGCACCATGCCCCAGTTGATGCAGTTGGAGCGGTAGCGCTTGGTGGCGTACTGCTTCGCGAAGTTCGCCGACGCGCCCAGGACCCTCTGACAGGAAGCTGCCTGCTCTCTTGCAGAGCCGTCGCCCGGCATGTTGGCAAAGATGGTGGAGCCGATGTTGGTATGGACAGGATCCACGGCAAGGCCTGCCTTCTTTAAGGCCTCATAGACCGGCAGGACTTCATCCGCGATCTTTCCGGATGCGATACGGTCCCGGTCATAGCCCCTTAAGACCTTGCTTCGTCCGGCATACTCCGGATCCCGCTTAAAGAGGGCAAACTCGGAGAGCCGCTCCGGGTTGGAACGATAGCTCGAAGTCTCGCCGGAGGGGATCAGCTCATCGGTGGTGGTCACCGGATCCTCGATATAGCTGCAGATCTTCACGAGCATATCTTCGGACATGGCTGGCATTGCCGGCCAGTCCTTGATGTTCGGGCCGAACTTCAGCTCGTGCTCCGGTTCGGGATGTCCCCAGCCGTTATAGACGCGCTTTTCATAGATGCCGCCGTCAAATTCATACTCAGGCTTCCTGTATTCCACATCCAGATCGCTCGCCGCAGTCAGGATGCCTCCGTTGGCCGCGGTCGCCGCGATGGAACGGCTGTCCATCAGCGCTGCTGCAGCCATCTGTCCTTCGTCGGGCTTGGAGCCTTCGCGGTTCGGGAAGTTCCTCGTGGTGTGGCGTAAGGAAAGCTCTCCGTTGGCCGGGCAGTCACCCGCGCCAAAGCACGGACCGCAGAAGCATTCGCGCATGATCACGCCGGCAGTGATCAGATCCATGACTGCTCCGTTTTTCACAAGCGCCGCATACGCCGGCATGCTGCCGGGATAGACGCTTAAGGAGAAAGCACCGTTTCCGGTGGAACGTCCCTTCAGGATATCTGCAGCCGCCAGGATGCCGTCGAAGGTACCGCCGGCACAGCCCGCGATCTCACCCTGCTCTGCCTGAATTTTTCCGTCCGCGGTGAGCTTGCTCATCAGGTCAAAGGAAGCTCCCTTGATCTGTGCGTTCATCTTGTCTTCCGTCTCATGAAGGATATCCGCGGCATTTTCCTGCAGCTCGTGGATAGTATAGGTGTTCGAGGGATGCATCGGAAGCGCGATAGTGCACTCGATACTGCCAAGGTCGATATACACGCAGCCCTCATAATAAGCCACCTCGGCAGGACGGATCTCTTTATAATCCTGCGGGCGTCCGACATTGGCATAATAGCGCTTCGTCTCCTCATCCGTCATCCAGATGGAGCTCCAGCAGGTAGTCTCGGTCGTCATGACATCAATGGCGTTGCGGTATTCAGCGGAAAGGCCGGCGATGCCGGGGCCGATAAACTCCATGACCTTGTTTTTCACATATCCGTTCTTATATACCGCGCCGACAATGGAAAGCGCCACATCATGCGGTCCGACGCCGGGCTTCGGAGAGCCGGTCAGGTAGACCGCGATCGTCTCCGGACGTGCGAAGTCATAGGTGCGGTTTAAAAGCTGCTTTGCAAGTTCGCCGCCGCCCTCGCCGACAGCCATACATCCGAGAGCCCCGTAACGGGTATGGGAATCCGATCCGAGGATCATCCTGCCGCCGCCCGCCATCAGCTCGCGGTTAATGCTGTGAATGTTTCCGAGATTGGCCGGAACATAGATCCCGCCGAACTTATGCGCCGCAGAGAGCGCGAACTTGTGGTCGTCCTCATTGATCGTACCGCCTACGGCACAGAGGCTGTTATGGCAGTTGGTCAGCAGGTAGGGCATCGGAAACTCGGTCAGTCCCGAGGCTCTTGCAGTCTGAATAATGCCGACATAGGTAATGTCATGGCTTGTGAGGCTGTCAAAGCGAAGCTTCAGCTGATCCATGCTTTCAGAGTGATTATGGGCCTTCAGTATCCCGTACGCCATGGTCCCCCTGGAAGCTTCCCTCTTCGCGTCTTCGCCGCACAGGCCCTGCCCCGCTTCATTCCTTACGGTCAGTCCCTCTCTTGCCTCCAGCTCATCTAAGCTGTCATATATTTTAAGTCCATGCGCCGCATAGACGCCATGGTTATAAAGTCTGATCATTCTAGATTCCTCTCCATCTCGGTAGTCTTTATACAACAGGCCGGTTGAGGCTTATGACGCGAATCATGGTGCAAGCAGGAACGGCAGGATCCAAGCTGTGCCGAACGCCCGTACTGACCAATCCTCTGGCCGCGGATGCGGAACACGAGGTTGGGCATAGGGCGGGCAAACAGTTGGAGCCATGCCGCCCGCGCAGCATCATTCTGAGCGTCAAGCCCAACCGGTCTGATTAATAATATATGATCACATGGTTCTCAGCGTCTCGAGCACATACTCGGTAAATGCCTCACAGGTCGCACCGTCGCTGTGGCCGGTGATGACGACCTTCTTCTCCGTTTCATTGCAGATGTCCATGGCCTTTTCAAGCTTATCAGCCTGCTCCATCAGTCCCACATGGCGCAGCATGAATTCTGCTGCCTTGATGATGCTGGTCGGGTTGGCATACGCGCCCTCGCCTCTCTCGATCTTTCTTGGAGCGGATCCGTGGATCGCCTCGAACATCGCGTACTGGTCACCGACATTGGAGCTTCCGGCTGTCCCGACGCCGCCCTGCAGCTGGGCTGCCTCATCGGTAATGATATCTCCGTAGAGGTTCGGGAGTACAAACACCTCATAGTCCTTCTGACGATAGGGGTCGATCAGGCTCGCCGTAACGATATCCGCGATATAATCTGCTGCTGTGATCTCCGGATATTCTGCCGCAACCTCATGGCAGATCCTGGAGAAGTTGCCGTCTGTCTTCTTGATGACGTTGTTCTTGGTTACGATGGCAAGCTTTGTCTTGCCGTTGGCTCTTGCATATTCGCAGGCTGCCCGGCAGATCCGGCGCGTACCGGCATCTGTGGTGACCTTGAAATCCATGGACAGCTTGTCCGGGATCTCAATACCGTCGCCGCCAAGGGCATATTCGCCCTCTGTGTTCTCGCGGAAGAAGCACCAGTCGATCCCCAGCTCAGGCACCTTCACGGGACGGACATTTGCATAAAGATCCAGCTCTCTGCGGATCTTCACATTGGCGCTTCCGAGTGTATTAGCTCCCTGAGGTGTCGTGGTCGGGCCCTTTAAGAGCACGTCGCAGGTCCTGATCTCGGCCATGACATCGTCCGGCACCGCCTGGTTGTGCGCCAGACGGTTTTCCAGGGTCAGTCCCTCGATATTTTTGATGACGACCTTTCCGGAAGCGATCTCCTCCCGCAGAAGATCCCGAAGGATCGTCTCAGCGGATTCCACGATGATGGGTCCGATACCGTCGCCGCCGCAGACGCCGATGGTGATCGTGTCAAGATTCGCAAAGTCCTTTGCAGGTGCCGCCTGCTCCATCCTGTTCTGACGATCCAGCTGTCCTTCGAGCAGCTTTCTGAAATGCATGACGGCATGATCGATCATTTCATTATAGTAAGAATCCATGATTTACACCTCCGGGATCGCCTTGATCGAGTCTCTGGCGTTGATGATGTGCTGCACAGTGCGGGAACGTGCCAGCTCTGCCTCATGTGACTTCAGGGCTTCGTAGATTGCCACATGCTCCTGGTAGGAATGCTGTGCACGGCTTTTCTTGCTGACCGAAGCCTTGCGGAACTTGGTCATCTTGCGATGCATGGGAAGCAGCGTATCGCAGTAGGCCATGCTGCCGCAGCTTTTGTAGATCAGGGCATGGAAGCGGGAATCCAGATCCTTGATATCGTCCGCAAATTCACCCGGCTCCCCCTTCTTTTCAATGTAGAATCGCTGAAGCTCCAGGATCTCTTCCATCTCCTTGAGCTGCTCATCGCTGATATGTGTCGCAGCTCTCGCCGCCGCGATGCCCTCGAGCTGCACACGGATCTCATACATGTCCAGCATATCCTCGCGGCTGATGCCGATGACTTCTATGCCGCGCCCGTTGTCCCGGAGAATGTGCTCCTGCTCAAGCCTGCGGATCGCCTCGCGCACCGGGGTGCGGCTCACGCCAAGCTCCGCCGAAAGCTTCATCTCACTTAAGATCTCCCCGCGCTGATACTTGCCGGTGAGAATATCGCGTTCCAGCTGTTCAAAGATCTGGTCTGCGATCGATATGGTTCTGTGGTCTCTCATGACTGCCATTTTTCTATCCTGCCTGTTCTTTCAAAACATTCCGTAGTATTTCTGGTATCTGTATCGGATCAGACCGATTTTTTATAGAATCCGTTGGAAAACTCCTCGATCTTGCCCTCAATCTCCTCCGTAGACAGTGTCGCGGTGCGTCCGCCCTCATATTCCTTATCGACCCATTCCTTCAGCTTTATGACCACGGGATTCTTCTTATCGACTTGGTCATCTCCCTTCAGACGGTAGTTCTGGTTCATCCAGTAGGCTATGCCTGCAAGGCCGGAGTTCTTGTTGATCATGACCATCGCAGGGCGGTTGAGGATCTTCTCCGTATCGAAGATGTTATAGATCTCCTCGTCCTTCAGAAGGCCGTCCGCATGAATACCTGCACGGGTCACATTGAAGTTTCTTCCGACGAACGGCGTCATCGGCGGGATCTTATAACCGATCTCATTCTTATAATACTCTCCGATCTCCGTGATGACGGTCGGATCCATGCCGTCTAAGGAACCGCGGAGAGAAGCGTACTCAAATACCATCGCTTCGAGCGGCACATTGCCGGTCCGCTCGCCGATGCCGAGCAGCGTACAGTTGACCGCGCAGGCGCCGTACAGCCATGCGGTGGAAGCGTTTGCCACAGCCTTGTAGAAATCGTTGTGGCCGTGCCATTCGAGCATCTCGCTCTCTACATCGGAGTAATGCTGCAGGCCGTAGATGATGCCCGGCACGGAACGCGGAAGTGCCACTTCTGTATACGGAACGCCGTAACCCATGGTATCGCAGGCGCGGATGCGGACCGGGATGCCGGCATCGCGGGACATGTTCATCAGCTCATTGACGAAAGGAACGACGAAGCCGTAGAAATCGGCACGCGTCACATCCTCCAGGTGGCAGCGCGGCATGACGCCTTCCTCAAACGCGTCGGCAACCGTTGCGAGGTATTTTTCCATGGCCTGCTTTCTTGTCATCTTCAGCTTTTTAAAGATGTGATAATCAGAGCAGGAAACCAGGATGCCGGTCTCACGGATGCCAAGATCCTTGACGAGCTTGAAGTCCTCGCGGCTGGCCCGGATCCAGGTCGTGATCTCGGGGAAGCGAAGACCAAGCTCCTGACAGCGGGCAATAGCTTCCCTGTCTCTTTCGGAATAGACAAAGAACTCCGTCTGCCGGATAATGCCGTAGGGGCCTCCAAGCCTGGACATCAGCTTATACAGCTCGACGATCTGCTCTGGCGTATAGGGATTGATCGACTGCTGTCCGTCGCGGAAGGTCGTATCCGTGATCCAGATCTCTTCCGGCATGTTCATCGGCACTCTGCGGTGGTTGAACGCTACCTTCGGTACCTCCTCATAGCTGTAGACATCCCGGAACAGTTCCGGCTCCGGAATATCCTGAAGGGAGTATTTGTACTGGTTTTCTTCCAGCAGATTGGTCTTTTTTGACATCTCGAGCATAGATAAGCCTCCTTGTTCTGCTGCAGGGCTTTAAAAATCTGTATGCCCTGGCTGTATTGTCACAGCGCTGCAATAATTGCATTTACGAATATCGCAACTCAGTGTTTTGGTGTATACATGTGCGCAATTATACCACTTTTATCGGATTTGTAAAGACTGCATATCAAAAAAAAGTTGTATCAAAGAGTAAGACCGCCTGCATACAGCAAACGCTGTACACAGACGGTCCTGTTCTTTCCTTATTATGTTCAGGTTCAGCAGTCGCTCATGGTCTTGCCGGGCCCTGTAAGCTTTTCGAAATCCCGGATAAAATCCTCCACCGCGGAGGTGATCGCTGCATTCTTAACAAAGCTCTCGATCACATCCGGCCCGACAGTTGCGGCCTTCACGCCGTATTTCGCCAGCTCGAGCACCTGCTGGGAGTTTTTGAAGCTTGCACACAGGAGTCCGGCATCCATCCCGTTGTTCCGGTAAATGTCGTGAACCTCCTTTGCAACGCCTATACCGTTAAAACCCATGTTGTCGATACGGTTGACATAGACCGCAGCATATTTCGCGCCGCTCTTTGCCGCAAGATATGCCTGCATGGGCGTATAGATCGCCGTCGCTGTGATATTCAGGCCTTCCGCGGAGAGCTCCCTCATGGCGGCAAAGCCTTCCGGAACAGACGGGATCTTGACCCAGGTCTCCATTCCGAGGACTTCAGCGATCCGGTGCGCATCCCGGACCATGCCGTCTTTATCCCGGGCGATCACCTGGGCATGCAGTTCCCCTTCCGGTCCGATAAAATCCCGGATCTCCCGGAGTACGTCAAAGGGCTTCCGGCCTGTCGCGGCCAGGATCGACGGATTGGTCGTTACGCCGTCCATGGGATAATACTGATATGCTTTGCGGATCCTGCCGATGTCCGCGTGATCGATAAGAAGCTTCATAAACTATTCTCTCCCTGTTACCTCAGATGTAAAAAACAACAAGAGATTTCTCCCCCGGAGTTCCGAATGTACCGCAGTTACATTTTAGATAGCGAAGACTGAACTGTAAACTACTTTTTTCTACCGGCCGGGTTCTCCGGCAGGCCTTCGGTCTCCCATTGCCGGCACTAAAAGAAAAGGATTGCATCCGGCATGCTTTCTCGATTAAGATATATGAGCAGTAAGCCTGCTGCTCAAAAATAAGAGAGGTACGGAAAAATGAAATATGATTTTAATACAAAGCTTGAACGTCACGGTATCGATTCCATCGCGGTGGATGCGATCGGAGCAGAGGTCTCCTTTGCAAAAGCCCCCGAAGCTCCGAAGGAAGGCTTTGACGCCATCCCCATGTGGGTCGCGGATATGAATTTCCCGACTGTTCCGACGATCACCGAGGCAGTCATCCGCAGAGCACAGCATCCGGCGTTCGGCTATTTTGCGCCCACAAAGGAGTACTTTGATTCCATTATCCGCTGGCACAAACTGCGTAATGGTGTCGATGGCCTGACCCCTGAGGCGATCGGCTATGAAAACGGCGTGCTCGGCTGCGTTGCCTCCGCAATGCAGGCCTTTACTGCACCGGGTGAAAAATTCCTGATGCACAGCCCTACCTACATCGGCTTCACCCATGTCCTCGAAGATAACGGCCGCGTTGCCGAGCTCAGCCCGCTCGTAAAGGATGCGGACGGCATCTGGCGCATGGATTATGAAGATATGGACCGGAGGCTCAAGGCCAACAACATCCATTTTGCCATCTTCTGCAGCCCGCACAACCCCTGCGGCAGAGTCTGGGAGCGCTGGGAGATCGAAAAGGCCATGGAGGTCTACAAGGCCAACGACGTTGTCGTGGTCTCGGATGAGATCTGGTCTGACATCATCCTTGAAGGGCATAAGCATATCCCAACCCAGAGCGTCAGCGAAGACGCAAGAAACCGGACCATCGCCGTTTATGCTCCCAGCAAGACCTTCAACCTCGCAGGCCTGATTGGAAGCTACCATATCATTTACAACAAATACCTCCGGGACCGCGTCGTAAGACAGAGCATCTGCTGCCATTACAATGACATGAACGTTCTTTCCATGCACGCCCTGATCGGCGCCTATACGGATGAGGGCCATCAGTGGGCGGATGAATTGTGTGAAGTGCTCTCAAAGAACGTTTATTATGCCTATGATTTCGTAAAGGAAAACTTCCCCGGCGTAGAGACCGCGAAACCCGAGGGCACCTATATGATGTTCCTGCACTGTGAAGAATACTGTAAAAAGAACGGAAAAACGATCGATGAAGTGATCAAGTCCGGCTGGGACGTCGGCGTTGCCTGGCAGCAGGGCGCACCCTTCCACGATCCCTGGGCGATCCGCATGAACTTCGCGGTGCCGTACGAGTATGTCGTAAAGGCCATGGACCGCCTGAAGAAGTACGTCTTCATCTGAAAGGCCACCGGAACCGCTGAAACTTAATGAACCGACTCAAAAAGGAGCTGTTCCCTGCAGAAAACACTGCGGGCTCAGCTCCTTTGCTTATGCCTTATTTTTTAAAACGGACCCGGCCTTATGCGCGGCTCGTCTGCCAGAGATTATGCAGGTTGCAGTACGCAAACGCAGCCTCACAGCTCTCGCCTTCAGCCAGGGCGAAGCTTGCCTTCGGCTCATCACCCGGCTTCAGATCCTTGATCTGTACGCCCTTGGAGGTCTGCAGAGCAATAAAGGGAATATAATGCTCGGGAAGCATCGGATGAGCGACCTCGCCGACCTTGACATTGACAGTGCTGCCTTCAGCCTCTACGACCGGAATATGCTTTTCCTTCGCGGCTTCGGTAGTGCCGGGAACCAGCTCCTGCATCTGCTCGCCGCAGCAGCTGATGGACTCACATCCTCTGCCGATAAAGGTTGCAATGGCGCCGCACTTCACACACTTATAATACTTCAGTTTCATAGCTGCCTCCTTTATAAACTGATCTTCGTCGTCTTTTGCTCCGTGATTGGATCTGCAAGACACATTCATGATAGCATAAATCCGGGTCATGAATCTACGGGTTTCATTCGAAGATATGCGAAAAAAACTTCAGTCCTGCGACTGAAGTTTTTATGCGGTTATGGCTAACGAAAAAAAGTCCTTGAAAAAAGGACTTTTTGAGTGACGCCATCGAGAATCCTGGCCTCCCGAAGGGAGGCTTCAGACTGATCCAGCGAAGCGATCAGTCTGGACCTTCAACTCATCGAGTTCGATTCGGTTATGGCTAATGAAAAAAAGTCCTTGAAAAAAGGACTTTTTGAGTGACGCCATCGAGAATCGAACTCGAGTTACCACCGTGAAAGGGTGGTGTCTTAACCTCTTGACCATGGCGCCTTACGCCCCAACCAGGACTTGAACCTGGGACCCCCTGATTAACAGTCAGATGCTCTAACCAACTGAGCTATTGAGGCAATGAGACCTGACGAGCAAAGATCGTAGATCAATGCGAGTCCTGGTCGAATGCCCTCAGCGCCGCTTAACGAGCAAAGACCGAAGGTCAAAGCGAGTTTAGCAGAGCCTGAGGCGATGTGCTTTTCACAAGCTTTATTATTGTAAAGGATAATGCTCACGATGTCAAGCCGAAAATAAGCTGTTTTACTGTAATTCATCAAGTGATCCCGCGGGCCTTTCTCAAAGCGCCGCATCCTTTATCCCGTTTTCTGCCTGCTGCCTGAGCAGCCGCCTGTAGATCACGATAAATCCGACGCACTGGAGAACAGCGGAAACAGCAAAGGAAAACGGATATACGGCAAACATCACATCAAAGGTCCTGTGGGCGGCAAAGATCGTCCAGATATAGATGACCCTGGCGAGGCAGACGCCGATCAGGGCATTGACCATGGCAACAAAGGAATATCCGAAGCCCTTGATGCCTCCGGAAAAGGCATCCTGGATACCGCTCAGAAAATAAAGCGAATTAATGATCCAAAGCTTGCGGAGCGCATACTGCAGGACCTCCTCGTCATTTGTATAGATCCTGAAGACCCATGGGCCAAGCCCTATGGACACGTAGCCGATAGTCAGCCCGAATAAAACGGCGAGGCTGACGCTTACAAGCATGATCTTCCTGACACGGCGGAGGTTTCCGGCGCCGTAGTTCTGCCCGACAAAGCTCAAGTTGGCGTACTGGAAGGAGTTCATGGAAAGATAGGTGATGTTTTCCACATTGGAAGACGCCGTGCTTGCAGCCATGACCGAGGAACCGAAGCTGTTGACCGAAGACTGGATCGTAAGGTTCGCGATGGAAAACATGATATTCTGCAGGCCAGCAGGGATCCCTACTTTCAGGATCTTTAAGAGTATTTCCCGGTGAATGCCCGGCTTCCTCAGGGAAAGACCGCTCTCAGGGACCATGCTCTTAAGCTGCCGGAGAGTCAGGGCCGCGGAGATACACTGCGACAGTACGGTCGCAAGACCCACGCCAAGCGTATCCAGGTGAAAAGCAACGACAAAGATCACATTCAGGATGACATTGATCAGGCCCGAGATCATCAGATAGTACATCGGATGCTTTGTATCGCCGAATGCCCTCAGCTGAGAAGCCGCAAAATTATAGAGCAGCATGACCGGCAGTCCGCATACATAGGCCCTTAAGTAGATCTCTGATTTGTCGATCACATCCGGCGGGGAACCAAGCAGCTCCAGGATCGGCCGTGTGACGATCTGCCCGAAAACAAGCATTCCAAACCCGGCAGCAAGGCTGAAAGTGACTGCAGTGCGGATGGAATCATTCACACTTTTGGTATTGCCCTCTCCGATATACTGGGCAGTAATGACATTGGCTCCGACAGAAATGCCGATAAACAGATTGGTAAGCAGGAAGATAATGTTGGTTGTCGAGCCCACCGCTGCCAGGGATTCCTTTCCGACAAAGCGTCCCACGACGATCATATCCGCAGCATTGAATACCAGCTGCAGGATGTTGGTCAGCATCAGAGGGACCGCAAAGGCCAGCATTCCGATCCACAGATTGCCGTGCAGCATATCTATCTCATCTTTTCGCATGAGTAATTACAAGCTCCTCAAGTCCTATGTGGGTTTGTTGCGCTAATACACTATAGCAGAAAACTGCCGGATGTGGTATAACGACTTTGTAGCTTTAAAACCCTATGTTTCCAGTATCCGGGAGTTTTTCATGGACAGTAAGCCACATACTGCAGAAAAGATCGGTCTTGTCATGGAGGGCGGTTCCATGCGCGGGATGTTTACCTGCGGCGTGATCGATGTATTCATGGAACACGGCCTTACCTTTGACGGAGCCGTCGGCGTTTCAGCCGGCGCCACCTTCGGCTGCAATATCAAATCCAGGCAGATTGGCAGAGCGCTCCGCTACAACAAGCGTTTCTGCAATGATCCCCGCTATGCAAGCTTCCGCTCGTTATTCACCACGGGAGACCTGTTCAATGTGGATTTCTGCTATCGGACACTGCCCTTTAAGCTTGATATCTGGGACAGTGATACCTTTGCAGCCAATCCCATGGAGTTCTATGTAGCCGCCTCCGATGTAGAGACCGGGCATCCGGTCTATTACCGATGCGGCAAAGGCTTAGAGGAAGATATCGAGTGGTTCCGGGCATCCGCCTCCATGCCGCTTCTGTCCCATATTGTAGAGATCAATGACCGCCTGCTTCTTGACGGCGGGATCACCGATTCGATCCCGCTGAAATTCATGGAACGGATCGGATATACCAGAAATGTCGTGATCCTGACCCAGCCGGAGGACTACGTCAAAAAGAAGAACCCGCTCATGCCCCTCGCACGGCTGGAATACGGCCGCTATCCGAACTTTGTCCGGGCTATGGCAAACCGGCATATCCGCTATAACGACACTCTGCACTATATCAAAGAAAGAGAAGCTGCAGGAAAAGTCTTTGTGGTCCGTCCGCCCGAAGACCTGGACATCGGCAAGATGGAGCGGGATCCCGATGAGCTCGAACGGGTCTATCAGACCGGCCGCGAAACTGCCGAATCCCTGGTCGGGCGCATGATCTCGGAAGGCTTTTGCAGAAAATACACAGCCCCTTCAGCTTAAACCGACTGAAGCTTTTCCCGGTAAACCGCAGCACCCCAGTTTTTGCGTGCCTTTTCAAACGGCACAGATTCTCAGGAGCGTACCATATGCCTGTCAGTCTGATTCCTTCGTTTATCTTTTTTGCCTTTACCAGCGGCATCACACCCGGCCCCGCCAACCTCTGCAGTCTTTCCGCGGCCTTAAACTACGGCCGTGACCGGGCATTGAAACAGTGGAGGGGTCTGTTTGCGGGATTCTGGGTCGTCGCCCTCGCAAGCGCTGTGGTAAGCTATTTCCTCGGAAATGCACTTGGCACCTACGTCCGCTACATGTCCTATGTGGGCGCCGCCTATCTCCTCTGGCTGGCCTGGCATATCTGGCGCAGCTCCGATGCGGGAGAGGCAGATGCAGCCAAAAACTGCAATTTCTGGACCGGCTTTCTGGTCAACCTGACCAATGTCAAGGTCATCCTCTACTGCATTACTGCGCTCGGGTCTTATGTGCTTCCATATTCGCAGTCATTCAAAAGCCTTTTGGGCCTTGCGGTCTTCCTTCCCTTTACCGGTCCCATGTGCAACCTAGTATGGATCTTTGCCGGAACAAAGCTTCGCGCCGTTTTCTCAAAATACCGCAAGCCTCTGAACGCTGTCATGGCATTATCACTCGTACTGTGCGCGTTCAGCATTGTCAGCTACTCCTGAGAACATAACCGGCTTTTTTCAGCACCGTTTCATCATGCTTTTCCGATAAATCACTGCATTGATAAGGAGGTTCGTCATGGATATGAATAAGATCGAGACCCTGAAAAACTGGATCGAAGAATGCAGCAGCATCGTATTCTTCGGCGGTGCCGGCGTTTCAACCGAGAGCGGCGTACCGGATTTCCGCAGCAAGGACGGCCTGTATAACCAGAAGGATATCCGCTTTGATAAATATTCTCCGGAGTACCTCTTAAGCCACTCCTGTCTGATGGACCATCCGGATGTATTTTTCGAGTTTTACAAACAGAAGATGGATGCCCGGCATGTAAAGCCCAACGATGCGCATATTTTCCTCGCAAAGCTGGAGGAACTTGGAAAGCTCAGCGCGATCGTGACCCAGAATATCGACTACCTTCATCAGAGAGCCGGAAGCAGACGTGTCTACGAGATCCACGGTACGACCTATACCAATTACTGTATGCGCTGCGGCAAAAAATACGGTCCGGACTATCTTTATGAAACAAAAGAACGGATCCCCCACTGCGAATGCGGCGGCGTGATCCGTCCTGATGTAACGCTTTATGAAGAAGCTCTTCCGGATGAAGCTGTCCGGATGTCGATCCGCGCGATCCAGAGCGCGGACATGATGATCATCGGCGGCACTTCCCTCAGGGTCTATCCCGCCAACAGCTATATCCACTATTTCAACGGTAAGCACATGGTGGTCATCAACCGGGAATCCCTGGACCTTCGACTTGATCCTGAGCATGATCTTGAGATCAATGACCCGATCGGTCAGGTGTTCCGTGAAACAGCTGAGCGCATGGGAATCAGTCTCAGCTGAACATGCCGGCAACAAACTGCGTGATCAGGTTCTCATTGTAAAGGATGAACAGGAACCGGCTGTGCATGATCTGATCCATGATAAACCTGGTGTAGACAAAATCCGGCATTCCGGCCAGCAGGAACATGCCGAGCCACACATAGATCAGACCCTCTGCAAGGCCAAGCACAGCTCCTAGCCAGCTGTCCGCCCATCGGATCACGCCGATCTTTCTGAGGCCTCTGATCAGCATCGCCGCTGCCTTCAGCAAAAGGCGGATCAGAGCAAAGAGCACCACGAACAAAAGGACCTTGATGGCGACCTCGCCGGCCATTTCTCCGGCATTTTCAGCCAGGCGGTCCAGCCCGATCAGCTCATACAGGGGAGAGTACTGCCGGGATGTACGATCAAACAGAAGGCTTTTCCCCAAGCTGCGGAAAACCTCCTGCCACTTCGTGTTTTCGCTCAGGAACTGACAGGCGGCCGGATAGATCCGGATCTCCGCAAGCAGGGTAATGAATACCGATCCCAGGGAGATGATCTTCATCATGAGGCCCTTCCGGTATCCGTTCCAGAGCATGAACAGCAAAAACAAAGCGACTGCGATCGCCACGATATTGTCCATGATCAGGCTCTTAAAGAGCGGGAACATATTCAGAAATTTTTCGAGGTATTCTGTCATCCGATTATGAAAAACATACGGGCAGCTCTCCAAACGGGGAGCTGCCCTTTTTACCGGACTTCTCCGGGACTGATCTTGTCAGTTCATTTCCTTAAGCTCATCAGAAGATGAAATCTTCTTCCTTCAGGATCAGCAGACCGTTCTTGTCATACTTTCCCTTGAAGATGCCTGTAAGACGCTTTCCGATCGGCGGCTTCTCCGCGCGGTCAGCCGCTTCCTCGATCAGCTGCTCTGCTGTCGCCTTTGTCAGCGGAATACCGTCCTCTTCCATCAGCTCGATGCGCTCGTAGAGAGCCAGCATGCTCTTGCCGGTGATGCTGCAGTCGATGCTCGCTGCATACTGCGCACAGTACTGGGCGAAATCGTCGATCTCCATCTGATCATTTTTGCCGCCCGGGGTCACGGTCTTTACATTATTGAACCGCTCCGCATTGACCTTTCCGTTGGAACGCTTCTGAGGGACCCGTTCAGGCTCTTCCTCCTCTTCGTCTTCCTCATCGTCCTCGTCGTCCTCATCGTCTTCATATTCGTCATCGTAGCGCTCATCTTCTTCGGCCGTATCTTCCTCTTTGCCGGCCTCTTCCTCATCAATATCGGAAATATAATCACAGATATCGAAAAGATCCGGGCAGACATCTTCAATGTGGTCGAGTCCCTCCGGCGTATCGATCAGTACAACGATCGTACCGCTCCGGTCTGTTTTGATCATTTCATACAGGTCCTCGATCACATCATCATCGAGGTCGCCCGCATTTTCAATTACAAAATCCTTGCCGCGGACCTTTTCGAGGATCGCATCGGTAAGTCCGCGCTGGTTGAGCTTTTCCGCGGACGTCTTGGCAGAAGCGTGCTGAATGTTATTCTCCTCATGAATGGACTTCAGCTCATCCACGGCGATCTCAAGTCCCTGCTCCGCCGTTTCCGCTTCTATGATCATATGGAAGGTCCTTGATGGTACCGGTTTCGGCGCTTCCGCCGGTCTTGGCGCCGGCTTAGGGGTGAAAGAGGTCTTCGCCTGGGGAACCGGTTTCGGTGGGACCGGTCTCGGAGCTGTCACATGCGGCCTCAAGGGTGCCTGGGGCGCCGGAACGGGTGCTGCCGGTTCTGCCGGTGCTGCGGGTGCTGCAGGTGCCGGGGTGATCACCGGGGCAGCCTCGCGGACTGCTTCTGCTGAAACCACTGCTGCCGCTGCTTCCATCGTGTTTGCGGTCTCTGCAGCAGCACTGACCACAGGCTGCACTGCAGGTGCCGGCATCGGAGCAGGCTTTTCTTCGGCAGGCTCCGTGCGGACTTCCGCTTTGGTTTCAGCGGCCGCAGGAGCTTCCTGTACATGTGTTTCGGGTGTATGGATCTCGGGCGGTGTCACAACATTGATATTGACCTGCTGCGTAGAGATCTCGATCGACTGTGCGGACACGCTTGCCGGTACGGGAGCTTCTTCCGTATGGACCGGAAGCTCTGCCTCCGCCGGGGTTTCCTCCGGTACAGTCTCCGTAACTACGACCGGCTCACCGCTTCCGAAATCAAATGCCATCTGCTGTCCTTCATCATCGACAGGCTCTGCTGCAGCTAAAGTCGGTGCAGCAGGGATCTTTGCCTCTGCTTCCGGGAAGCTCTCCGGGACTTCTTCAGGAACGGGCTCTGCAGCGGCCTCGATCACGGGCTCTGCAGCTTCCGGCTGAACAGCTTCGGGCTCGGAGAATTCACCGGTATATGCCGGTATCTCCTCTACCTGCTGATATGAGGCCGGTTCTTCCGGGTATGACGGCACTTCCTCCTGCTCAGCTTCCGAGGGTTCCTCCCCGATCTCTCCAAGGCCGTGCGCACGTACATATGCTTCAAAGTAGGCGTCTTCATCCTCGTAGCGCTGTGCCGCCAGCTCATCGCTGCGCCGGAACATATCTGCCGTATAGGCAGTATAGCTCTCATACTCTTCTTCAGCGACCTGAATGCGGTTCAGGGTCTCCGCTGCATCGGGCTGGTCATATCCTTCTGTCTCGGCGATCAGAGGGTTCTCATAAACCGGGGTCTCTGCCGCTTCTTCCCTGTACTGGGCAGCCTGTACCTGCTCTTCGGTAAATGTGCGCGGATTCAGGATATTGCGCTGCGCCTCCGTGAGGTTCGCATATCTCTGCTTTAAACGGAGGGCCTTTCTGCTGTAAGGGCTGTCCCCGTAAAGAAGAGCGATCCTGTCGCAGGTCTTCACGCTGTCTTCGATCCTGCCGGCATACTCATAAGAAGTGGCAAGCTCGTAGAGCCACTTTTCATCCGGATCAGCCTCGCAGTAACGCTCAAGAGGGATCAGCTGCCTGTCATAGGGCGCATGCTTTGCCTTCAGGAGCATGTACTGAAGCAGGTAATTGCCGGTGTCATCCGGTGCGATCTCATGAAACTCGTGGTAGTAATCCTCCGCCTCCTCGATATCGCCCGAACGAACGGAAAGCTCTCCCAGCTTGAACAGGATCCTCTTGCCGACGGGAGCGCGCTCCAGCGCCATGATCAGAAGGCCTCTGGCCTCATCCAGCCTGTCATTCTTTTCGAAGACAGTCGCTGCCATCGTCAGAAGGTTGGTATTTCTGACCCTCTCCCATTCGATGGATTCGGCGATCCTCAAGGCTGTCTGGTAGTCCTCCTCATTGACCAGCTTCTTCATCTGTTCGATTTTTAAATTGAACTCGTACTTGTCCATTTCGGCTCCTTCAAGGAAGTGTTTTATTTCAGTTCGGTACGCCCTTTGAGCGCTCGCTCCAGAGTGACCTCATCTATGTTTTCGATATCTCCGCCGACCGGAACGCCCGAGGCGATCCTGGTGATCCTGACAGGCAGATCCAGCATACGGATGAGCTTGACGATGTACATCGCCGTGCTTTCCCCCTCTACCGTGGGGCTCGTGGCAATGATGACCTCCTGCACCGGGGTGCTTCCGTCCGCGTTCTGCAGCCGCTGCATCAGCTCCTTCAGGCGGATATCATTCGGTCCGACTCCCGTCATGGGAGAAATAACGCCCTGCAGCACATGGTAGACTCCTTCATAGCCTCCGGTACGCTCATAGGCCGCAAGGTCTCTGGAGTTTTCCACCACCATGATCGTACTCTGATCCCGGCGGCTGCTCGAGCAGATCGGACAGAGGTCTCCGTCCGTCAGCGTCTGGCATCTGCTGCAGAAATGCACGTTTTCTCTCGCATCGATCAGACTGTCAGCGATGCTTTTGACCTGTTCCTTCGGCATTCCGATAATATGGAAGGCCAGCCGCTGTGCACTCTTTAAGCCGACTCCGGGAAGTGACTGCAGCGATTCGATCAGCCTGCCGATGCTTGATCCGTAATAATCCAAGATCAGAAACCTCCCAGGCCGAAGCCGCCGCTGAACCTGCCCATCAATTCCTCTCCGGCGGTGTCAGCCTTGGATACGGCATCATTGAAGGCGAGCATGACGAGATCCTGCAGGGTCTCTACATCCTCGGGATCACATGCGTCGGGATCGATCTCCACTTTTGTCACGGTCTTTTTGCCACTGATCGTAATGCTTACGGCGCCGCCGCCCGCAGTTCCGGTAAACTCCTTCTCTTCGAGCTCCTTCTGCTGCTCTTCCATCTGACGCTGCATGCGCTGCGCCTGCTTCAGCATATTGTTCATATTGCCGGGCATGCCGCCCGGGAATCCGCCTCTCTTTGCCATGAATGTTCTCCTGAAATCAGTCTTCAAACTCTACTTTAAACTGTATCCGGCCAAGTTCCTCGTCCGTCATCCTGTTATCCACCGCCTCGATCTCTCCCGGCTTTGCGATCCTGGCATTGAAGCCGACGGGGACTCCCAGCCTTTCCTTCGCAAGCTCTCTGAGGCGAAGCACTCCGTTTTCCTCCGGATTTCTCGCCGCAAGGGTATAGTTGATCTTATTCTTGAACAGCAGCACAATGCCGTTCTTTTCTTCTTTCAACATCACTCCGGAAAAAAGTGTCCGGTTGGACGGCGAAAGCTCGCTGACCATATCGGCCCAGTTATGCCTGAGCACATCGATCAGCCGGTCGCCGGATGCTTCGGCTGTGACCGTCTGCTCTGCTGCGGGCGCTGCTTCCGTCTTTGGCTGTGCGGCGTCCGCCGGCCCCGCCGTACCGTCCGCTGTTTCCCGGCGGATCCTTTCCGGATCCGGATCCTTCAGGTCCACTGTGATCTTCGCGCTTAAAGGTGCCGGGGGCCGCTCCTGAACCGGGGACGGTGATGCATAATTCCCGGTGTTCCCGCCGGATGCCATGGTCTTGTTTCTTTCCGCCTCCAGCCGCGCCCGTAGGGATCCGGTGCCCGCGGGAGCTGATGGACGTATATCTGCCGCTTCCGGCTGCGCTTCCTGCCCGGTCACCCGCGGCGCAGCTGCGGCCATGGGGGCCTGAACCGCTTCCACGCTTCGCTCCGCCGGTCTCGCTGCGGTATGCCTTGTACATAGCCGGATCAGCTCCACTTCCAGCAGTACGCGTTTCTGCGTTGAAAAACGGGAACGGTTTCCTAGCTCTGCGAGAGCGGACATGATCATGATCAGATCCTGTCTGTCTGTAAGCTCCGCATCCGCCCGTGCCAGCATCAGCTTTTCTTCGGAAATGTCGAGGATATCTGCGGATGCGGCGCTGCCTGCCAGAAGGACTGTCCGCATATACCAGATAAAATCATTGATCAGCTGGCTGACGTCACTGCCTGCATTCACAAGGTCATTGACCGTCTTCAGGGCTTCTTCGATCTCTCCGCGGACCACCTGCCCGTAAAGCATGGAATAAACGCCTGTGTCCGCTGCTCCCAGGATCTCCAGCACATGATCATAGGTGAGCATCTCGCCGTAGTGATATGCCGCGCACTGGTCAAGAAGGCTGAGCGCGTCGCGCATGGATCCGTCAGCCGCTTCGGCGATATAAGAAAGCGCCCTGTCTTCGATCTGCATCCCTTCGAGCGCGGTGATCTCCCGCAGGTGTGCCGCAGCTGTCCGCCGGTTCATGCGGCGGAAATCATAGCGCTGGCAGCGACTAAGAATAGTCTGCGGGATCTTCTGGGGATCGGTCGTCGCAAGTATGAAGATCACATAGGACGGCGGCTCCTCGAGGGTCTTCAGCAGGGCGTTGAACGCGCCTGTCGAAAGCATATGCGCCTCGTCGATGATATATACCTTAAAACGGCCCGTGACCGGCGGATACTCCACCTGCTCCCGGATATCGCGGATATTGTCCACACCGTTGTTGGAAGCCGCATCGATCTCAAAAACGTTCATCGCGCGTCCGGTCCGGATCGCTTCGCATACCTCACAGCTGTTGCAGGGGCTGCCGTCATGCTCAGCGGCATGCGGGCAGTTCACTGCTCTCGCAAAGATCTTGGCTGCGGAGGTCTTGCCGGTGCCTCTGGTACCACAAAAAAGATAGGCATGGCCTATCCTGTCTGTTCTGACCTGATTCTTCAGTGTCGTCACAACCGCGTCCTGCCCTACGACCTCATCGAAGGTGGCCGGGCGCCATTTGCGATACAGTGCCTGATACGACATACGGCTCCAATTGTGTATACTTATACGGACCCTCCGCCCATATAGTTACACTCCATTAGATTTTAACATCATGTTGTATTGTATGCAAGAAAATCATCCCCGATTTCGGAGATTTCCCTCATAAGTGCAGGCCGGGGAAAAGCCCGGCCCGGTCCTTTCCTTTCCGGGCATATTTTTCGGGATGCACTGCTTTCCATGTCGGATTTCATCCAAAAGCATCCTTTTGCGAATGCCGGGCGGCGATTCTTTACGCAGCAGCATTCTTTCATGAGCTGAAGCGCATGACAATGAAAGAGTGGCACTTTGCCGTAAGGGATGCTACAATACTTCCATGAAACTGACCCCGGAAGAAAAATTCATGAAGGAAGCCATCCGCCAGGCACACAAGGCGTCTGCCATCGGTGATGTGCCCATCGGATGCGTGATCGTAAAGGACGGGAAGATCATCGCCAGAGGCTACAACCGCCGGACTGCCAAAGGAAATGTCCTGCAGCACGCGGAGATCATCGCGATCGACCGGGCATGCAGAAAAACAGGCGACTGGCGGCTCGAAGAATGTGAGATGTATGTCACTCTCGAGCCCTGTCCCATGTGTGCGGGCGCCATCGTGCAGGCCCGTATCCCGAAGGTATATATCGGCGCCATGAACCCGAAGGCCGGCTGTGCGGGATCGATCCTGGACATGCTCCACGAAAGCCGCTTTAATCACCAGGTCGAGACTGTTGCCGGCACCTTAGGCAGCGAATGTGCAGCGCTCATGAAGGACTTTTTCCGGAATCTCCGGGAGACCCACCCCAGAAAGGTAAAATATATCCCGGGAGAAGGCCGGATCGAACGATAATGCAGGCACCGCCTTATTATATCGTCATTTGCTGAATGCCGGCCCGGCTGTTTACTCGCCCAACAGGGCTCGGCTCGCTAAGTTTCATAGTATGGAAGGATGATCTCATGAAAAGCAGCGCCCCTTTTTGCACCTGTGATAATTACAGCTGCCAGTACCATCCCGTAAACCACGATCTCGGATGTAACCCCTGCATGGAAAAGAATCTGCGGGTAGGACATGTTCCCAACTGCATGATCTACGCGGTCAGCAAAGAAAAAAAGCCCACAGGCTATACCTATGGGGATTTTGCTGATTTTGTCCGGGACTGTGCCGAAGATTAAGCTCTGATGCTTTCCTCGTTTCCCGCAAAGAAAGCTTCTGTTTCCGGCCTGTCAAAGGGCTGCTTTCCCTCTTCAAAATCTGCCGCCATGTAACGCAGAACCTGACCGCAGGGGTCTGCGTCCGTGATCGCGCGGTTTGACTTGAAGAGGTCTCCGTATTCATCCTGGATCTCCCACCAGCTTTCATAATGCCTGCGGCTTAAAACTGCAGTACCGTCCTTCAGATAGATCAGCCATGCCTTGATAAATTCATCTGCTCCGATCAGTGCCATCCTGATATGCCTCCTCACCAGGTTCATTTCTGACCATTATAACTCACTTCGGAAAAATTTCCCTATAAAAATGCACAGCCGTCCGAAAAGGGCGGCTGCGTATTTTTGTGTGCGCTGTCTTTCATGTGACAGCCCGCATATCGGGTTTAATAAGCCGGATCAGTCAGCGGCAAGCTCTGCAGACAATATCAATCTGCAAACAGCTTTGCCGCATCCGGAAGCTCCACATCGAGCGGCTTGCAGACCTTCGATACGTTGATCATATGGATGTAGTCCACGTTGCCCGCCAGGATGTTGTTGCCCCAGGAACCGCAGCCCTCGGATACTGCCGGGCTCAGAGCGCAGGTCTTCGGCCCCCACGCATCCGGTGTCGGCTGGTTCACCAGCACTCTTGCTACCGGGATCTTCTCCGCATAGTAACGGATATGTGCTTCGTCGTTGGAGAAAATGCCTGCGGTATGTCCGATGCCGCCGGATTCCACCATGTTCCTTACAGCCATGTCGACCGCATTCTCGAAGGTATCATAGCTCTTCATGGTGGTGATCGGTCCTAAGATCTCCTCATTCAGGATATCCGCCTCGCCGATCTCTTCTACCTTAAGAGCAATGACCTTGACCTCCTTCGGAATCTCAAATCCGGCTGCCTTTGCGATCACCGGAGCGTCCTTTCCTACCAGGGCCGGATCCGGCTTTCCGTTCTCCATGAACAGCACGTTTCTGAATTTTGCAACGTCAGCAGGCTCTGTAAAGAGATACAGGCCCTGTGCCTTCAGTGCATCAAAGACCTCCTTCTCCTGCTCCTCGGGATATAAGAGCAGGTTCGTGCCGTCGCAGAGGATGCCGTTGTCGGAACCGATCGCAACTTCAAGCTTTGCCGCAGCGTCCTTTAAGTCATAGCCTCTGTCCAGGATGACCGGCGGGTTGCCCGGGCCTACGCCGTAAGCGGGAGTGCCTGAGCTGTAAGCTGCCTTGGTGAGGCCGAAGGAACCGGTCGCGAGGACCAGGTCCGCCTTCTCCATCAGCTCCTGAGAGTGTGCAATGGTCGGCTCTTCAATGATCTGCGCAAGATCCTCCGGAGCGCCGCATTTCTTCATGGCCTCCCGGATCAGATCGATGGTATGGGTGGAGGACTTCTTTGCTCTCGGTGCCGGGCAGACGATCATGGCGTTCTTGCCCTTTACGATGTGCATGAAGTTTCCAAGCGGCGTGACGTTCGGATTGGTCGCCGGAGTGATCGCAGCAATGACGCCGATGGGATGAGCCACCTCGATCAGACCCTGTGACGGATCTTCATTGATGATGCCGACGGATTTCTTGTCCTTTAAGTAGTCCCAGAAGGTTGCCGGGGTATCTGTATTCTTAGCGATCTTGTCCTCATAGAAACCAAGGCCAGTCTCCTCCACTGCCTCTGCTGCCAGCTCCTCCGCATGCTTGTAGATGGTCTTTGCAGCTTCATAGACCAGCTTATCGACCTGTGCCTGGTCATAGTCCTTAATTGCCTCAACTGCTGCTCTCGCCTTCGCGATGAGCTCATCAACCGTGAATGCCATTTGTATCCTCTCCTTTTCAATTTGATTCTGGTTCTTTCCGCCTCATGCCGTCAGCCTTTGGCATCACTGCCCTCAGCCGGCGCCGCCGGCCTTATCGTCCCGGTTATTTGCCACAGCGTCTCCGAGCAGCTCAAAGAGTTCAAAGAACTGTACGCACTCTTCCGTCTTCGGGATGATCAGGTTGGTGATCGGCGGTATAAAGATCCATGTTGCGGATCCGATCATGCTCTCCAGGCTGATCGTAAAGTATCCGGAGCCGTCCTCGTGGGTGATCTCCAGATCTACGATGTCCAGCTCACGGATCCGGTTCATGATCAGCGGATTGGACAGGCGCTCTAAATATGCGTCCTTCTGATGATAGTCATCATTGACCCAGCGCCTGCAGACCCATTCGGATCCCTTCATATGAAACAGCAGCTCGAAACCGCAGGTCCCTGTTTCTTCAAAACGGTCATTGACAGGGATCTCGCTGATCATCTGAAGGTTATAATTGACGGAAAGAAACCTGTTTTCCCAATTATATACCAGTTTCAGGTCTTTCAGATACTGAAATCTCTGAAGATGCAGCGTCCTGCTGAGCGTGCCTTTATCCACGCCGGTACAGCTGCTGCCGGCCGTTTCCCTGAATTTATCCGCCAGTACACTGAGCTTGCCTTCGATCTTCCTTGTTACAAAGCTGTTCCTGGCCTGTGCGGCGTTGCGGTTTTTCTCTTTCTGCAGTAATCCCATATGGTACTCCGTGACCTCCCGCTTAACCGGGAGGCCATAAAGATCTCAGGGCAGACTGCCGCCTGCCCTGTTTTTTATTATCTGTTTCAGATGATCAAAGCGCGTTTCTGCTCTTCAGCCATTCCACAACAGCCTCATCCCAGACAGGCAGGTACTCTGTTCTGTCACGGATCATCTTGACTGCGTCCTCAAGGCTCGAGACCTCATTGATCGGATGGTTGTGGCTCTTGTTCCAGACTACGATGAATACGACAACGATCGCGATCCAGATCAGGGTGATGAAGATGTAATCGCTGATGGTATAGATCGCGTACAGGGAGCCGATGATGCCGATCGCAAAGACCAGCGGAGCTGCCGGGACCTTAAAGAGTCTCGGGAAGTCCGGATACTTCTTGCGGAGCACAAGTACATCGACCATAGCCAGGATATAGCAGCCGAGCCATGCCACGCAGACGATGTTGATGAACATGTTCATGATATCTGCGGTACCACCCTGCATACAGATATAAATGGTGCAGACAAACATCAGGATAAAGCAGAAGATCGTTCCCCATACCGGGATGCGGTACTTGGGATGTACATATCCAAAGCCCTTCGGAAGCTGTCCCTGGCGGGCCAGACCGTAGAACATGCGGGGCAGTGCCGCCAGCTGGGAGTTCGCGGTAGTAAAGGAAGCAAGGATCGTGATGATGCTCATGACGCCTGCGCCGATGAAGCCCATGGAGCCTCTTGCACCGTCGATATGGCTGACGCCGGAGGTAAGAAGCACGTTAAGGTCTGTATACTTCAGTGAAGCATAAGAGAAAATAATATCGATCACATAGATGGAGATGAGGGCTGCAAAGAGGGCCCGCGGGATGACCTTATAGGGTTCCTTTGTTTCCTCTGCCATCGGGCAGCAGTTCTCAAATCCTATGTACCACCAGATAGATGATCCGACGGCACCGAATACAGCAGCATATCCTTCCGGCGGAAGATGCGGGTTTGCTACCGGAGTGCATCCGAGCGCGCTCTCACCGACGCCGAGAAGGCCCAGGACTGCGATGACTGCATAGGCGATCATCATGCCGATCGGCAGCGCACCGGCAAATTTGCCGTAGATGCCGACATCAAAAATATTGATCAGCAGGCAGGCAACCAGGAAGACCAGGCTGGTGACCAGTGCCGGGATGCCGGTGACATCCTGCAGCGAGTAACCGCTCATGGCCATCTGCGTGCTGCCGTCAGCTGCAGCCAGCAGAACATAGGTGCCCAGGACCGCCAGGGTTCCCCAGAATCTTCCGAGTGCCGGGTTGGTATAGTCCGAGATCATACCGCCTCCCGGAAGCATTGCGCTCAGCTCTGAGAAAGCCAGCGCTGCGGAAAGGATCGGGATCAGGCCGATCAGTGAAGTAAGCCACACACCATAGCTGGCCTGTCCGGCAACCTGTGTTACGGAGAACATTGCGGTTCCGGATACGACCAGGCCCATGGCTGCGCCGTAGGTTGCGCTAAATCCGAGTACTCGTTTTAGCTTAGCGCCATTCTCTTCCATATTTTCCTCCTCACATAATCAAGTAGTTTTTGTTGAAAATCCAAGGCTTTTCACTTGGTATATCTCAGTCAGAAGAGCCAGTGTCATGGATATTTCCAAGCATCAGGTGCTGAAATAGTGGTT